>Ga0307426_1000587_pt1 | contig 25050 bp, 32 predicted proteins | sample SalMarWE160340MG_FD_202165 | JGI IMG/M metagenome (GOLD analysis project Ga0307426, IMG submission 202165) | Salt marsh sediment microbial communities from the Plum Island Ecosystem LTER, Massachusetts, United States - WE1603-40 | ecosystem: Environmental > Aquatic > Marine > Intertidal zone >...
TTTCCGAATGGTGTTCCTGCTGTTTCTGACGCGAACATGAGTGACTGGATGTTGTACGTGTATAAGCAGTTTGAGCGTCCAGCAGACGCTGTCGGCGTGGAAGTAGTCCTGAGCGTGGTTGACCCTAACAATAACTGCTACGAGGTTGGCAGAGCTACAAGCGACTCAAGCGGCTTCTTCAAGCTCGCGTTCACTCCGGAGGTTCCAGGCGAATACACTGTCATCGCTAGTTTCGAAGGTTCTGGTGCTTACTATGCATCTTTCGCTGAAACAGGTATAAACGTTGAAGAAGCGCCCGCTGCTACACCTGCACCGACACCTGTTCCACAAGAGCCAGTTGGAACGTACTTCACGGTCTCAACCGTACTCATCATCGTCGCAATCGCCATAGTCGCTGTATTGCTACTTAGAAAACGGTAAATATCCAAACGACAAACAAATCTATTTCCCTTTTTTTTAGTTTAGCCATAGGGAATCGTGAATCGAGGATACTAGAGGGGGCGGAAAAGCTTCCAAAAATTTTTTTGATCCAATTGTGGCTTGTAGTAGCGTGCGCAAAATCTTAAGAAAGCGTAAATACTCAAAAAGGCAACAGTGTTCATTAAAAAGCTTGGAGAATTTAGGTATGTTTGTTCACACTAGCATTCGGACAAGCAACATGGACCGTTCAATTGACTTTTATACCCGATTTCTAGGTCTCAAGCTTCTAAGTCGGCGAGAGATACCGAAGAACGACGCCGAGATAGCTTTTCTAAGAGACGCACAGGCCAAAGGTGCAACGCTTGAATTGACTTTCTATCGCGAACAGAAAAAGTTTAGTCAAGCGGACTATGAAGACCGCGTGTTTGATCATCTTGCCTTCGAAGTTAAGAACATGAACCAGACAATCGGGGCAATGCGGAGCGCGAAAGTTACGATAACTGATGAGCCTTTCAAGCTAAGCTCAACAGGCTCGTTGATAGCTTTTGTGGAAGACCCAGATGGAACGCTTATTGAGCTGATTGAGCAAAAGTGAAACGCAGGTTATCATAGATTAACCAGAATCTCGTCACCGCTGATTTCCAGTTCGTATTTTGTCTCAGGCCTCTTGGCAGGCCCATGTACGACCTCGCTAGTCTTGACGTTGAAAACTGAGCCGTGACAGGCGCATTTTAAGGTGTCCCCGTTAAGGGTGCCTTTTGAGAGGGCGCATCCCCTGTGTGTGCATTTGTTGCCGATGGCGTAGAAGGAGCCATCTAGGTTCACGAGCAGTATGGATATGCTGTTAGCGGTGACTGCCTTCATCTCGTTCGCCTTCAAGTCAGTCGTGGATGCAAGTTTGATTAGTGCCATTGGTTATTTTCACCTCCGAAAATACAACTACTATAACGGAATGCCAAGATAAAATCCTTATTGTCCCCGCTTACTTGTTGAATTCTTAAAGTTACTACGCTTGCGCCATAATTTGCATATTACGTGCTGCCAACTCGAACCATAGCCATGCGTAAAACAAGGCAGACTGCGAATCTGCCAGCATCCTACAAGGCGGCTGAACTACAGAGTCAGTTCCAAACTTTGCTCTTTCAAAGTGACAACTTGAAATTCAACGTCTTCATCTACTAAGTATGCTGTGCCGTCTGGGCAGTAGACTTTTTCGCCTTTCTCGACTTTTCGGTAGCGCTTGCTGCACACTTTAAATTGAGAACAGCCATCACAATCTCGCGACAACACGTTTTTGTTACTTCATCTTTCTTTTCAATTAAACTCAGTTCAAAGTCACTTTTATGTGTAGTTTTCCCATAATCTATATCTCGCATATTGAGAGCCGATAACATTCAAAGCTCCTAGCCTAAATGTTTCAACGCGAAAATGTTGCACTGTAAAATGTGTTATCGTTTCTTCCGGCGAATAACAATAAATGTTATCGTTAAACCACACATAACTGCCGCTACAAGCACGAGACCGTAAAAAACAGTTTGATCCAACCCCTGTGGTTGAGGCTGCCATATGTTTGTCCTGTCCAGTATCGTGTTCATTGTGTGATCTGGGAACTGTGAGTTTCCTTCAACGAGAAAGCCTGTGGCTTTGTCCCAATAGTACGTTGATTCAGAGGTGGCAGCGTGCACAACGGTTCGTGTGGCGCCTGCATAAGTTCTCTCTTCAACGTCGCTTATGGTTATATTGCCCAAGTTGCTATCGAAGAAAACGTCGCCGCTGTTCAGGTTTGCGGGAACGATGAAAGCTTCTCCAAGCTGGCCAGTTTGAAGATTCAAGCTTGTGGCGTATTTTTCCTGTGTCCCATTGGTATGCCTCGCTGTAAACTCAACACTTACGCTTTTTTCTTCCACATCCTTAATTTCCATCCTAGCCCAGGTAACGTCGTGTTCCTCAGTAGGCGTTCCAGTGTAAGCTACTTGGTATTCTGTCCAGTCGCCATTTTTCGCGCCCACTGAAATCTCAGCTAGAACATAACTCACGCCTAAGAGAAAAATTAACAAGACAGCTGTTAACCCAAGTTTCCTTTCATATTCATAACGAATCAAACCTATGTCTGCCTTCAAAGTTTTTTAAAAATTACTGAGGAACCATACGGCATTCAACTTTAACCGCCAATTTTTTCAGTGCCAAGATTTGAACATCGCAGTTTCGGTTATGTAAAGAGTGAAAAAATTTTTTTGCAAAGTGTCAGATGATGATAAGAAAAGAGAAAAAAGGTCGTTATAGATTTCTGTTTCCGCCTTCTATTAGCTCCCTAACGGTTATCATTTGTATTTCGCGCCCGTAATTGAGTTTAGCTCGAACTCTTCCTCTTACTGCGTCAGTACCAAAATTGAAAGCAACGATTGTCCCGTTTTTAGCGTTGCGTCGTCCCATTGCAGCTGCGAATTTTTCAATTACGTTTCTGTCGATGTCGTCTGCCTGTTTGATTAGAATTGGGTTGCCGTCACTTGTGTATCCGTCTATTCCCATGCGAGCGTCGCTTTGTGAAGAAGATTTACCAGACATTTTTTTAAGAACCCAATTTTGAAATTCACTGGATGTAAGTTTTCTGAGGTCTGCTTCCTTTACACTCCTTTTCTTCACTAAGACAAACGCGCCGATGGCGACTCCCGCAACGGCAACTGCGGCTACACCATACATAGCTCCGCCAATATCCAGGTTTTCGTTACCTGCTCCTGCAGCTAATCCTGAGCCACCGCATGTTGGGCATTCTACGAATCCTGTTCCACCACATTGTGGGCACTCTAAGCTCAGAGCAACCAACCCTGTTCCATCGCAATGTGGGCAAACGATGTTGTCAGCTTGAAGAGTGATGCTCGTCGAGAAAAATTGTTGCCCTTGTAAATAATTGTAGTCTGCATATGAAATCCCCTCTATGGTGAAAGCCACCTGGATCTCTTCATGTGGCGGAAACGTAGTTTCAGATGAGGTGCCTGTATACTTGTTGCCTTGTGCTTCCACCTCTGCAGTAACCTTTCCAGAAGTGCTGGCGTCCTCTTCATTTGTGTATTTTACTTGAACAAACACTTTCCCCTCGCTAAGCCAAGTGGACCTGCTCATTAACATGACGATTGGCTCCAACGTCCCGGTTCCTGAGCAATATTCGCAGGTTTCTCCTTGTTCTGCCGTTATTTCGCCGGTGCCGTCGCAGTAAGGGCAATCAATCTCTCCCGTTCCGTCGCATGTTGGACATTCGTCTTGCGCCATGGTTATCGCCAGGTTTAAGGCTGAGCAGAGGAGGATTGCGGTAAAAGTGGCTATCAGTAATTTATTCTTCATAAGTCTTCACCTCCCTGAGACTTATTGAATGAAGTTTTTGAGCGCATAAGCTAAGCCTCTTAAACTCTGAGTATTCTCCAATCTCTTTAATTCAACGAAACGATTATCTATTGTCTTAACTTAAAAAACTTCGTGAAAAACGTACACAAATGCTGAACGACTTTCTCGAAAAGAAAGGCGTACAAAGTGATGAGTCGGAGCAGTAGTTCCTCATCCTTCTCCGTAAAAACCTTTCTTACATGTTGAAGCAGTGGCTGTTTACGTTGCCTGCTTTGCTCGAGGGCTGTTTTCGTGTTGAAACAAGTCATAGGTGCGTTTAGTTTTGAAATATTACTGTTGTCGAAATAAAGTATTATGTACTCATGTTAGTTTTTCTTTGTTGGCTGTCTTTGGCATGAAGAGCCAGGTTTGAACGATGCAGGTGAATGAGGTTCGCCACCCCATCAGTGTGGGTGAGCGTAAGGAGAAGGTTGAGGCTGCTTTGGCTAGGCTTAGGTCTCTGAAATGCCAGGTTTCTGAACTTAGGGCGCATTGTGAAGCGTTGAAGAAGCTGCAGTCGGAAAAACAGGGAGCCTTGACGTGTAACGAGTGTGGCAAGCTGATTAAGCAGGGTCAGGAAGTTGCGCTTAAGGATTCTTTTGGAGAGGTGAAGAGTCGCTATCATAAAGAATGTTTTAAGAAGATTTGGCTTTCTCAAACTTGGAAATTTGACTATTCTTCTCCTGGTTTCCTTAGAATGTCTGAAAGAGAACGGTAGAATTTTTTTTAATTGTGCCTTGTTTAGCGTGGTTTGTTCTTTTGTGAGTGTTTTTTCTTGAAATCCGCCTTAAATCAGTATTCGTAAATCGTAATATTTAAGTTAGGCGCTGAGTATGAAAGTAAAAACAAAAACTGGAGGAAAAAAGAAGTATGCCTGAATATTTAGTCTTAATGAAACTGAACCCAGGAAAAATAGTTGACACCCTAGGCGACATAAGAAAACTCGACGATAAACCAGTTTCTGGTGTAGATCTCTGTTACAGCATGAACATCTTCGGAGCTTGGGACGTAGGGATCTGGATCAACGCTGAAAACAGTTCAGAAGTGCTGGAGTTCGTTCAGAAGAAAGTGAAGAATCTTAACGGAGTCACTGACGTGTACACAGTGCCCACGTTTCCACATGGAAATAGCGTTAAAGGTGGAAAGAGCGCGGAAGAGCAGAAGACCCCTTTAGGAACTTGAAGAAACAGACGACTAAAAAACGCAAATAGAGTTCAAGGGCTTTCGGGAAATTACAACCACTTCCATTACCTTTCGTTTCTTAAACCTGTTAGAATAGCCTCTGTTTAGCAAAAAAGGGTCTTGCAGGCAAGTTGCACAGCGGCTTGGCGGCGACGTGAATTTTGAAGCCAGATGTGGAGCGCTGGTTCACAAGAGTTAAGTCGGAAAAAACAAAATAAACGGCAAGTGACGTTAATGGCAGAAATTGAAATCTTGCCACAGAAGATAGTTGACACAAGGACTGTTATTCTTAAATCTAGGATTGATTCGCGCAGGGTGAAGTTTCAGGGAGAGAAGTTAAAAACCAGTTTTTTCGTCAGATTCTGTTTCCTGAAGCCTAAACCCAAAGACATAAGACTTATTGCGTTTAGCAAATATTATGAACCTTACATTGTGATTGGCGGAAAATACTCTATTGACTACTGCAAGAGGCATAGTTACGCCCTTAAAGTTGAGGATAGGACGCAAGCGCTTTTTATTGACGGCAAAAAGCTAAAACCTGAGCCTCTGTCCGTAGAAGGCGACGCCAGGGTGATTAAGCTTGTGGGCGAAGAACATTCCCATTACAAAAACGAATCATACGTGGTTATTGATAGGACGCTGCAGGAAGTTTCACCTGAAAACCTGTTTTTCGCGCCTTCTGAAAGTGAACTGGAAACTCAGGATGGCGACTTCGATTTAAGAAAGCCGCAGATTTCGTTAGACGAGGAAATAGCGTTTCTTCGTTCTAAAATTGCTAGAAGACCTTCGGATGTTGCGGAGATTGTCAGGGAAATATTTGAGATAAACGAGCGCACAATAATTTACAGCCCTGTTTATGAGCTCACTTACAAAAACGTGAAAAACGGAAAAAGAGTCACTTTGTTGATAAACGGCGTCTCAGGCGGAGTAATTATAGGAAAATTTGATAAGGCCTCCCTGAAACTCAGTGATTCTTTGGGCGCTTCTCCTGAAAATCTTGTGACCATGCAGACGCGGTTTTTTCGAGCTGACCCCGAGCAGTCACCGGTTCGTGATGACGCCTACGTTGTGAATTCAACCAGTAAAAACCTGGTCGAGAATCTTGTAGTTGAGGAGAGAATGGATACCATTGCGCCTAACATAACTCAGCCAAGTTCTTTTCGGTTCAGCGCGGAAAATACAACACGAGTGGCAACCGATTTTATGGCGCGTCTGGGTTACAAGCAGGGTCAATTTCCGACCAAGCTGTATTTGGATGGCGAAACTAACATTGTGGAGCTTCAGCTTCAAGAGGGCATTTCCCGAGTGCAGATCGACACCAAAACAAAACAGGTCAAAGGGTACGAGATTCAAGAGGCAGAGGGGGAAGAGAGTTTCTTCACTTCAAAAAGAAAGTTGCTGTTTCTGCTGTCTTCTGTTGCCGTTATTGTTGTCGTTCTAAAACTCATTAACGTTTTCTGATGGCGGGCGAATGCTGTCCTTACGAGTATTTGCCCATTATAATGTACCCTGCTACTACGCATAGCAAAAGAACGCCTATTACGATTATCAGGAAGGATATTTCGGGGATTCCGAAGTAGTAATGTTCGATTTCGTAGTTCAGGGTTACGAGCTGAGTGCTCGTTGAGTTGGTATTGTCGAAGTGCAGTTCACATTCTCCTTGAACTTCTGAGGCGAAGTTGATGTTGTAGCTGGTGGATTCTCCGTAGTCTCTTGAGGTTCCGTTGGGGAAAACAATCCAGAAGCGGAAGACGCTTGAAGATGGGCTAAGAACCGAGAAGGTTATTTGTATGTGGTCTTCAGTTGACATGCTTATCTTTAGCACCGAGTCTTCGCCAGCTTGAATGTTGAGGCTTTCTGTAGCCGCTTGCACAGTGGCTACAATCATGGTAATCAATAAGATGAAAACTAATAGCAAGCACACTAATCGGTTTAGTTTCATTGACATTTTCACTTTAAACCTGTTTTGAGATCATGTAGTTATTGGTTATTGACCTGTAATTTCTATGACTCTGAGGGTTCGATCTAACACTCTGGGTGAGCCGTTTTCTAGCGCGCGTATGCTGGCTATGAAGAGTAATGCGAGTGTTACTTTTTCATCCATTTTTTCTAGTACTCATTGTAAAACTATATATTGAATCTTAATAAACGTTATTGTATGTTTGATCAACAATAATACACATTAAGCATGCAGAGTAGAGTTTCCAAACTCAGTCTCGAAGAAGTACTTTGCGAGTCGCTCGTCCGAGTGACATATGACTTAAAAACTGAGTACCGCGCGCGCTAAAGGATGCTCAAAAAAGAAGCACCCCTAGGACTTTGAAAATCAGCCTTGTTACTTTCAGACATTGGACTGCCACAATATTTTATCATCAAACAAGGGATATCCTGCTCTTTAGGAAACTGCTGGGTATTGCTAGGTCATAAGAAGATTGAAAATGTAATTAAGTACACTCAGCGCATCCAATTCAGGGCGAAACGGCATTACCAAAAGCCTTAAGCAATAACAGTGGCGAAATCTCCCTCTCAATCTTTCCCTTTTTTTCTGTTTTTCTATTAATTAATGAGCTTTGTCTTGAGATGATGATTAATTGGGAACATTTTTTGATATAGCTTTTTCAAGGGCTTCCTGCAAATCAACAGCGTGAAACCACGAGTAATCCGCGTGCTAGAAGAAGGAGAATATACTATTGAAAAGAGAGCTTAGTATATGTGAAGCATGTTTAGCTATATTTGAGAAATTGAAAGGTCATAAAATAACTAATACAGAATTAAGCATAAAGAATTATGATTATAAGAAGAAATGTATATTCTGTATGAAACTTACATCTCAATATCTTGAGATTAATAAAAAGAGGAGAAAATAATGGTTAAAATTTTATGATTTGCGCGTTTAGGAAACAAGTGGAGATGTCCCCCGCACAGCCGACAACCATTAGAAAAAGAAGACCATAAAAAACATCTTAGACGTTTGAAACGACAAAAAGGCTTACTCGGACACCAAAGAAAACGCACGGCCAACAAACTAAAAAATCCACGCATAGCGAAGATTAGCTACCATTCATGTCGCCATTGGAAAGCAACTCAGCTCTATCACCAAACCAAAGACATCATTTTTGTTATGAAATACCTGGGGCATCGGAGCATAAAGAACACGCTGATCTACATTGATTTGGAAAGAATCTGCTATCCTAATGGCGGCGACGACTACACGGGAAAAGCAGCGAGAACTGAAACCGAAGCTCTGCAACTAATAGAAGCTGGATTCGAGTATGTATGCACAGTAGGAGAGGCTAAACTGTTCAGAAAGCGGAAATAGCTGGAAAGTTTTATCACACGGAAAAAACGATGTTCAAAATTTTACTATTTGCGCGTGTGGGACGCCTTCTATCTGTATTACCGCTTCAGGGTGCACGTAACCTTTCGCTATTGCTTTTTCAACGCAGTTCTTGCCCACCAAGTTCACAATCGTTGAATTTTCAATCATGCCCACTGCTTCTTCAACGCTGACTTTTCCGCCGTTGTAAAATTTTTCCTTCACGTGGAAAACAATCTTGCCTTCCCGCAAAGTTCTACCAAGCACTTCAGAGTCGCAAATAGCCAAAAGCACGTTCCTACCCATCTTCTTGAGATTAACGTAGGCTTCCAAGTCTAAATGCGCTCTCACAGCTGTTTAATAGATGACTTTGCACCGCACGCGTTGCACACTAGAAATGACAAGCGCTTCTCCTTCACAATCTTGGTGTCTGGACGCCTGCAAACAGTGCAGGTCACGAAGCTCTCCATGTATCGTTGCAACAGCCTTTCAAAGCTGTCCCGCCGAAACTTTCCTTGAAAAATCGCTCTAGACTCATTAAACGTTGCAGCTGTAGCCATCTCGCGTGTCAAAAATTTAAGAATGTGCTGCGGGTCACGATTCAGCACGTCGGCGACTTCTTTAAAATTAGAGATTATTGTCCGCATACCAATGGTTTGAATATACAGACGAGGCAGCTCTAAACGCTCACGTTTCAGCGAAACCTCCGGCATCTGCGAACACGCACGCTTCAACAGGTCATCATAGTTGTACTTCATTTGCTTCTCTCGCCAAAATCATGTGGCAACATACTATTTAAAATGTTGGCTTTTAGAATAGAACTTCTAACTTTCATTATTTACGCTTCCTAAATAGTTTCTTGCCGTCCATATCGGTAACGTATTCAAAACCGACTTCCAAAAGCTTACAAGCGTCATCTAAGGTTTCCACGGTCTTAACGTCATAATCTTCGTTGACCTCAAAGATTGCCTGCTCCAAGTTAACGTATATCTGAGTGTTCAAAATGCTCTTATGGCCCAATAGCTTTTGCACTTTGATTATGCTCTGCGTCTTATGGTACTCCATCGTTCCTTTCCAGTGGCGTATCAAATGGAAATGAATTTTCGCTATTCGCGGATTAGCGATTTTTTTTGGCTATTCTCCGTCGTTGTTTGAGTAAATTAATGCTCGCGTTCTTGCTAAGAGTTTTGGCAAAGATTTTTTCGTGTTTCTTAGGCAGTAATTGAAGCATACCGATTAGCTTAGATGACACTTTGAAGATACATAGTAAACTGTTCTTTTCAGGTGTATTCAGCGTTATCGTGCGAGCTTCAGGATTGACACAGCTCCATTTCAAACTTAGACATTCCCCTATTCGCATTCCTGTTTCTTTTATCGTTTGAAGTATGGTTGCTGTTTTTCTACCGCAACCTGCTATGAGCTGATCTATTTCCTGCTCTGTCGGGATAAATTCGGGGATTTTCTGTGAGCCTTTGTATTTTGGTTGTTTCCATGTTCTTCCTTGCCATTTCAGAAAAGATGTGTACATTACGCAGTAAGCATGTTTTGAGCTTTCCGCTATATTTAAAGAAGCTAAGAATTTTTTGACGCTTTCAGGGTCATCCAAATCGTTGTTTCTTGCTAGACGCATAAGTTTTTGACTCCATCTTTTTATCGTATGTTCTGAACAGCCTTGCAGCTTTAAATGAAGCGCAAATTGAATTATTCTGCCCTTAGTGGTCTGCTTTCCTTCTCCCGCAACAGTCTTTGTTTCTGTTGCAGAATCCAATTTTTTCGCCTTCTCTATAGCGCATAATTGGCGATTACCATTAGTTAAAGAGAGCTTATATGCCTTATCGCTGAATCTATAACCACAATCGCGACAAATGTAGCGTTGAACTTCACTATTTTTAATTTCCCTCATTCCATCTTTCCAATTTCTTTTGCTGTGACATTCAGGACATTCTCTACTTGCCTCTTCACCTCCTACAAACTCACTTGACCGCGACTCCAATTCCCAAACCTTATTTATCTCAAAAGACGTGCACAGAAAACGTTATTAAGTTTCGGTTGTAAACTCATTTATAGTTGAGTGAGTAATCATGCAAAATCAGAAAAAAAGCAGTGGAATAGGCGACTACCAATTAGGCTTATCATTGAAGGCAAAATGACTGATTGTCAAAGTTCTGTCCGATGGAGAAATGCACCAAAACAAAGAACTAAAGGAGAAAACTAAACTAAGCTCTAGAACATTAGCCAAACATCTAAGACAGCTTGAAAGACAAAAGCTGATAAATAGAATTGAAGACGATGAAAGTGGAAAATATCCGCGTCCTGTCTATTATCGAGCTATTCCAGAACTTGTAACGGCTTCACATGCTGGAATTATGATTGAAGAAGCGAGTCAGCACATTGAGCCAGCATTACGAGAGTCAAAAGACCCATTGATGCTTTTAGACGGTATTCACGCAGCTAACTCGGGCTTTATAGCCGGGATTTTGAGTCAGCTTAAAGGATGGGACAATATTTTTGAATATGACTGGGATTGGCGACTGGAACTTTTTGTTTGGCACCCCTACAGAGTTTTTACATATAACCTCGTGGTTGCAACTAAGAAAATCATAAACGAGATAGACATTCAAAAGCTCCTTATTGAACAAGCGAAACGAAACATACGTATTGCTGAAATGACGCTTGAACGCTTAGAAAAAGATAGGGAATGCAAGAAATAGTCCGCCACAAGATTTTCTCAAGATATTACATGCCTTACTATAGAAAGCCTAAGCCATGTAGTATATGGATGCCTATTATTATGTAGAATGAAAATGACAGACCGACATGCACGAATTTCCTAGTTTGAGACTTAATTTGTGGAATTAGCTGAAATCTGTGAGTGAAACCAGTGGCTACAAGTAATATCATGATAATGTACAGAGCTAATCCTGTTCCTAAGTCTGGATAGAATTCTGCGGGTCTGTTGATTTGCCCCGCAAAATGAACCGAAATTAATAGGAAAGCCAACAAGTTTCCGAAAACATGCACTCTAAAAAGTTTCAGGAATTTGCTGGGATATCGCCGTTTTGATATGGCTATTATGGGCACGGTGAACGCTATGTATAACGTGCCTATCAAAACAAACCAGTGATTAGCGCGGAAAGGACCAACGAAATAGCCTAAATGAATCCACTGCAACCTATCCGCGATCATAAGAACAATGGTCGCAATAATTATCGCTGATGCTGCCCAGAACTCTACGCTCCTGAGAATTTTCAAAGTTTTCTCTCCTGACCAGATAGTTTGAATACAGATGTAATGCCTATTTTGAATAAAACTCTTTGGATTAATCGAATTGATGTTAGTCTTTGTTGATAATTACACTAAATTTTTCTCAAGATTTGACAGTATATCTTAAGCAAGTGATGAAAGCTTAAATTCAAATTGCATCTAATTGTGATGGAGGCTGAGATTTCATGAACGACAATGTTTTAATGGAGGTAACTGTAAGCCGAGAAAAAGGCGAAATTGTGTACAAGGTTGATTGCTCTAGTAACTTAACAAGTGAAGAACTCGAATATTACCTCAAAGAAGTAATCGAAGGCATCTGCAATTGGAAACCAGGCGTTTGCGAGGAAGCAGTGAAAAGCTTCAAAGGAACAGTCAGAAAAAGAGAAACAAAGAAGTAAACCAATATTCAGATTTTTCTTAAGATTTGACAGTATATTTCTAAATAAAAAAAGGAAATGCTAAGTTTTGGTTTTTACTCAGCTTTGCATTCCTTTAGGCTTTTAAGTTCCTGAAGGGATTTGTTGAGGGTTATTACGTCGCCGACTTTTTTAACTGTGGTGATGGGTAAACAGAGGGTAAGCGTCCCAAGCATAGGTTTTTTGAATCCTAGTTCCCTTGTAGCTTCTTTGGTTAGTCCCACATCCAAATTGGTTATTTGCCAAGTTGCTGTGTCCGCATGAGTTCCGTCAATTTCTCCGAGAGTGAAGGCATCGGCAGTGATTACTTTCATTCCATTCATATTGCTAACTTTCAAATTTAAAACACCTATTGTTAGATTAGTCAAACAAATATTTGAGCTTTTTAGTAATAAGGAATAATCGAGACATATGAAGAATGTTTGTATATAGTAAGCGAATGAAGACAAACAACCCGCAGCTCATAGTTTTCTCAAGTTAAGGCTCGACGGCATGCGCCGGCTCGCACGTTCCAGACGACGACGGTTAAGCGCGCCTCGGGTTTCCCAAACCCCACTTTTGCGCGGAGCCTCTCGGGCGAGCAAGTTAGTAATCTGCGAGAAGCTCGCCCGTCCGACCGCTGCGGCGTCGGTCTCCGCGCCTGCAAAAGACCGCCCCGCTGGGACCCGTTTGGCATAGAAGCCCTCGGAATACGCGCACGTCAATTAATTTATGATTAATGTCCTTAGCATTCTTTCATTCTGTCCAATTTGTAAATGAACGTGGCTCCAAGAACCAACTATTATCTTGTGGGACATACGTCCAGCATTGAGGCAGAAGTCTGTGCGGTCTGCCATACTGATCTATTAGGGTAACTCTCACTTCGATTTTTAAGTCTCTGGATGCTTTCACACCATCAGAATACTTTCTTGGAATCGTGAAATGCCCGAAGACAATAGAAGTAGGGTTAAGATTCCACTCAGTCACCCCATTATAGTATCCGCTTGGATCATCCATTAAACCGTCATCAATTCTATCAAGTAAGCATTTTACCTCAACCGTAACTGTTACTGGTAGAAAACGCGGGTCTCTATGAATTAAATTAAAGCCAACATCTGGAAACGGTCTTAATGGAAGAGAGTAGTTCATTCTTAGAACTTGTGTAATCTCTAAATGAACTATAGGGACAAGATGCCGAGTGTATTTCTCGTAAATCTGATCTCTTCTTGTCTTGAGTTCCCTAATTTTGTAGGAAGTACCAACGGCGTGTTTTGGATTGTAACTTTTGACTCTTCCATGACAGTCATAGCATAAGGGAAGAGCGTTGTCAATGTTGGACAGTTTTTCTTTTGACCCTTCTTGCTCGATATGATGAATGATAATATTAGTGTCACAAGTTATTTCACATAAACAACAATGTCTTTCGCACCAAAGAAGAATTTTGATAACATCTTTAGCTTTGAAGGGTGGTCTTTTTGACTTGTTGGTATCCATCTCACTCACAATTCTAACTCAATACCAGATCTTGATAATGTGTACTGGGAAAGCCCTAAAAAGATTTGTCCCGTTCCCACTTCGAATAACAAGCATCAATTTGTTCTGTTGTTAATTGAAAAGTCCATATTTTCACATTAAAGTTGAGCAAAGAAGCTTCTATGAACCCGAGAACCTTCCATTGATTAGGTTTGAGCGCCTCGTTTAAGAGGTTTAGTTGGGCAAAATGATTTTTAGAAGTGCAAATGTATCCTATCAGGTCGCTAAGAGCCTTGCGAAACTGCCCTGAGACGTAGAAAGCCTTTTTGCGGAACACCCAGCACATTGCAAGCGTTATTATGCCTTTTCGGTCGTCATGTTGATACTCGGCGCATTTCATAATGTACTTTTTGAGGTAGTTTAAGCCACCTTTTAGGTTGTAGACAGCCTCGATTTTTGTCCAACTATGCCAGTAAGGCTCAAAAGATTTTTTTTCTTTGACCAACCAGACTTTATGCATTTTCCCGTCTTTACCCTGTTCATAGCTTTTGAAGACATTGAAATATTGCTCTTTGAAGACCGCTATCAAATGAATGTGAGGGTGCCCGTTTTCAAAGGCTTCAAAACAGCGGAAAACAGAGAAATCCCCAAACTTCTTACGAATGTTAGCTTTCCAACGATTAAATTCTATTGCGATGTTTTTCCAAGCTACGTCAAAAGAACAGAGTTTAGTATCGTAGGTTAGAGTTATGAAAAGGAGGTTAGTGTACGGATGCTTTTCAAAATCAAAGTCCACGTTTGGAATGTGCAAACCCAAACCGCAGAGACGAGAGTCAACACGAGAGACATAAACATCGTTCCCTCTTTTTGCACATTTCACAGCAACATACTCAAATTTCCCAGCATCCTCTTTCCAAGCTTCTCTTTCATGAGTCATAACCATATAACGATGATCGAGAACCCAAGCGTCATACTTTTCAATAACGTCTTTAAAATCATAAACCCCTCTTTCTGCCAATTTCCGCAAATAGCCAGCGAGGGAAGACATGCGCCGAGGGTAGAGAAATCCCTAAGGAAGTCACACGCAAGAAAAAGGGAAAGTAGTGCGGGAGATATCACCACCAAATGCAATACTATTTAAAACTGCGCTTAGTGGCGATGTCATTTGCGCCAACACCCCTTTCTTTTTTCCAAAGTATATCTACTGACGGGGGAAATATTTGAAAGCTAAATCCTATCGAATGCGCGAATGGAAAGAACCCGAACGTAGCTGTTGCAACTGCCGCCACGCATTTTTCGGGTTACATCACGATTAAAGCGTACGCTCTAATTCTTTCAGTAAGTCGTTGTATTGATGAGCGTAATGCGCGGCCACATAGAATCCAAACAATGTTGAAAAAACCCCCAGCGCTGAAACAAAGATTCCTCCAAAATACGCAAGTCCGCTGCTCCCTAAAACGCTGAAAATCAAACCTGCACCAGCAAGAAAGACGCCCATCGGAATTATTAACAAGCCGTTTCTCTCGTTTTTTGCAACGTCTATAATCCTCTCTCTTAATTCTTTTAGTCTCGTGTCATCAGACAACATGGAAGGTCAGTCAACACTCTCATAATCAGTTAAAAAAACATTGTTCCGTTATGAAAATAACGAGCTTTTCTGGACATAGAACAAAAAAAGGAGGGTTGCGCGGGAGACTTCATGTTTCTTCTTTAAGCCATTCTTTAAGCTGTTTTTCGCTTAGCCCGTAGCCGAATCTGCCGTCAAGTCTCCTACAAACTTTTTCTTCGTCAAAAAACAAGACTGTGGGAACGGCGCCTATGGAATACTCATCCCATAACGGATTATCATAATCATCCACCTTCACGCGTAAAATCAAGTTAAAACCTCGTTTTGAAGCGTTTTTGTCAAAAACTGGCAGAAAGATTCTACAGTAGGGACACCAAGACGCGTAAAACAACGCCAAAACTCTTTTGTTATTCTGCAGATGCCTCTCAAGGTCACGTTTGCTGCTGACTTCTATCATGCTGAGTCTTTAAGAAACGACTTTACCAAATTCTTAAACATGTCGTTATTTAGAAAGAAAAAACAAAAGGTATTTGTTTTTCAATCGCGCCCCAGCGTTTGAATGTACCCTAAAAAAAGGGGAAAAGCTGCGTTGTGGGGAAGCATCGCCACTTTCGGAGTTCTATTTAAAACTTATAATAATCAAAACAGCAGAATCGATGTAAAATTAAGTAGACCACAACTGAAACGAATATTAATTTAAAAATCGCAATGTTATTATTGCCACGTGTACAGAAGGATGACTCTTGACAGAACAGCAGAAAACAACCGAGATCGCAGTGATTAACCAGCGGCTCGCAAAACTGAGAGAGCAAATCAATAACGCAAACGCTGAAACACAAAAACATGTTGAAAAAAGAAATAAACTAAACGAGCAATTTAAGAAATTGCGCCTAGAAATCCGCCAACTCAAAAACGAACGCGATAACTTAAACGAGAAAGTAAAAACTCTGAAGCAGCAACGTGACAAGTCACGCGCCAAAATCAAAGCAAACGTCGAAAAGGTAAAGGTGCATAGCCAAAAAATCACGGAGCTAAAAAAGAAAACACCGCGAGTAAGGCGCCGCGAACTGCAAAAAGAATTCGAAGATATAGAATGGAAAATCCAGACCACCCCTCTTGACATGCAAGAGGAGAAAAGACTGGTAGAAAACGTCAAACAACTCGAAACCCACTTGAACATATACAAGAAAATAGATGTACACGTCAAGAAAATCGCTGAACTGCGGAAAGAACTTGAATCGCTCGAAGCAGCCGCAGAATCCGCCCACCAAAAACTGACGGAAATGGCTGAAAGAAGCCAAGAAATACACGCGAAAATGATAACCAAAATCGGTGAGTCAAAAAGCATCAAAGGCGAAGCGGATAGCTTGCACGGTGCTTACGTTCAAGCTAAAGAAAAAACCAAGCCCTTACACGAAGAATTTAAGAGGCTAACGGAACATAGGAAAAAGCTACAAGACGTTGTACGAGAAGAAGACGAAAAACGAAAGAAGAACGCTGAGAAAGCCCTGAAAGAGAAACTTGAAGCTCAAGCAAGGAACAAGCTGCAACGAGGCGAAAAATTAAGCTGGGACGAGTTCAGACTGCTCGCAGACGACGAGTCAGAGGGTGTTTAAACACAAAAAAAGTCTAACTTGTAACGAAATAGGAATAGAAACAGATGACTAAGAAAGAAACGGAGCAGCAAATCAAGAACCGCATCCTAATTCTATGTGTTGACAGAGACGGTGATATCGAAACAAAGGCTGGGATAAAGACACCGCTTCTGGGAAGAACCGCCAACTTGGACGCGGCAGTGTCGTTAGCCCTGCGAGACCCGGAAGAACCAGACGCCAACGCCATGTTCGAAGCTGTCCGCCTCTATGACCGCCTGCAAAGCGAAAAACAACCTGAAGAAAACTTTGAAGTCGCAACCATTTCCGGATCAGAACTCGGCGGAGTAGGCGCAGATAGAAAATTGGTTGCGGAACTTGGCAAGTTGTTGGTTTCTTTCAGCGCAAGTGAAATAATTTTGGTTACAGACGGCTATTCAGACGAGGCAATTTTGCCACTTGTGGAATCCAGAGTGCCTGTTTCATCCGTTAGAAGAATAGTCGTGAAACACAGTGAGTCGATTGAGGAAACTGCGGCGCTTTTTTCACGTTACCTTAAACTCATATGGGAAAATCCCAGATACGCTCGCATAGCGTTAGGCGTACCCGGACTACTGTTTTTCCTTTACGGAATATTCTACATAATACCTGGCGCCGTTAACTACTATCTTATATCCATAGTTCTTATTCTCGGTGGGGTTCTGTTCGTCAAAGGTTTCGGCGTTGACAGAGGCGCAAGAAACGTTTACAAGTGGGCACGAGAGTATTCACCTCCATCTCTTCCGGTGCAAATCTCAAACTACTCTATAATCGCGGGAATCCTATGCATCGCTGTCAGCGCTTATTTGGGCGCATCAAGCGCCAGCACTAACGTAACACCAGACACCCCCGATTTGGCCGGCTGGATCAGCGTGCTTCCCGATGTAGCGGCTTTCTTCATCAAAGGATTCATGGATCTTATGGTTGTGGGCATAGTCATCGTGCTTTTTGGTAGAAGCATACGCTTGTACTTTGAACGAGACCCGCGATTGCTACGGAACGTTGCTTTAGTAGTATCTGTTGTTTGGTTCCGCTGGATCCTCGACGCAACTGCAAACATCCTCCTCAAGCCCGGCATAGGATTCGAGGATGCAGTTTTCCAAAACTTGGTTTTCACCATAGTCGTCGGCATACTCATAGGCATCGCTTCAGTTCTTTTAGTAATAATCATACACAGATCCACCAAAGGCTTCTTCCGAGAGTCTGAAGAGGATGTCGACGAGTTTGGAGAAACCACTTTGGCATCCTCGGAAATACATTGATGACTTCAATGCAATTCCATCTTAAGTATAGCAAACTTTAATTGAAACAATCAAGGCTTTAACTCTGGTACAGAAAGTAAGTTTGGTTCAATTTCCTTAAAATGTGAGGTTTATTCAGTGCTTAAGAAACTGCTCTCCCTTATCGGCGCCTACAAACTTTATGAAAGATGGCTGTGGTCTCAAGTTAAGAACGGCGAGAAAGTGGAGAACATTGCCATAATCTTGGATGGAAACAGGCGATGGGCTTCGGAAAAAGAGCTAAACCCATGGTTAGGTCACAAGAAAGGCGCTGAAACCGTTGAGCAGCTTTTAGACTGGTGCGAGAAACTCAACGTCAAATTCGTAACTCTCTACACGTTTTCAACAGAAAATTTTAGACGTTCACCAGCAGAAATCGCGGAGATCATGGAGATCGCCGAGGAAAAATTCCGCAAACTTTTAGCTGATGAGCGTATACACCGAAATAAAGTCCACGTTAAAGTTATAGGTCGAGTAAACCTGTTGCCAGAAAGCCTGCAGCAGCTCATCGCGGAGGTGGAGAAAGCCACAGAAAACTATGATAACCAGTTTTTGAATTTCGCTTTTGCGTACGGGGGCAGAGCAGAAATCGTTGACGCAGCTAAAATAATCGCGGAGAAGGTAAGAGATGGCGAAATAACACTTGACGACGTAAACGAAGACACTTTTGAAAAATACCTGTACACGGCGCACATGTCCAATCAAGAACCAGACTTGATTATCAGGACTTCAGGCGAAGAAAGGCTGAGTGGCTTTCTACTCTGGCAATCCGCATACAGCGAGCTTGCCTTTTTGGATGTTTACTGGCCTGATTTCAGGTTGATAGATCTTTTGCGAGCTATCCGAACTTTTCAAACTCGCAAGCGACGATACGGCACATAAAAATTTTAAGCGCGTTTTTTAGTGCTTACAATGGAGATAACATCCCTGTCTCGTAGAACAGTGTCTTCCCCGACTCTTTTTCTTCCTCGCGCGTCCACGGCGTAAATGAAGCTTTCACCAAGTTCAGTGTGAATAAGATAAGCGAATTGACGCGCGGTTGTCCCAAAAGGCACGAGATAAGCGTCAGGCAAAACCCGCCCGTTATGGTCGGCTAAATGCTCCAAGTCTTCAATAGGATACACGGTGATCATGCTTAGGAGTTTAAAGTAAGCCATGTTTATGGCGTCTTGGACGCCTGTGGAACCGTTTTTGATGAGTACCTTTTCGCGTATGGTTTTCAAGGCTTTGGTTTGGCTTGGGGACAGTTTTTCTGGCTGCAGCACTTTGAAGTTGCAGTCGCCGGGCTTGTAGTCGATTAGCTGCTTTTCAGCCGCTCGTCTGAGCGCAAGTTCGGCTTCCGCACAGCAGGGAATAACTGTGTAATCAAGCTTCTTCAGCTTCTCAAAGTTTGCTTCAGCAGCGGGCAGGTCAATTTTGTTGGCTACTATAAGCATTGGCTTCGAAATTCGCCTCAACGTATCCACGAATTTCAGGAAGTCCTCTTCGCTCCACGCGGTTGGTTTGTCAGCGTTTAACCCTGCTTTCCTGATGGCTTCGAAGATGTGGCTGCGTCTTATGCCTAGACCGCTTAAACGGTCTTCTAACATGCCGTAGATGTCTTTTGATTCAGCTTCGGCTGTCCGTGAGAGTTTTGCCCAGTCTTTTTTGAGTATGGACGCCATCCACATGGTTATCTCGCGTTCAAGGAACTGCACATCTTCGAGCGGGTCGTGTTCACCGGGCTTGCATAAGCGTCCTTCACAGTCTGTTCCGCCTGAAGCATCAACGACGTGAATGAGGGCGTCTGCCCTGCGTATCTCATCAAGGAACTGGTTGCCTAATCCGCGTCCTTCCCATGCACCTGGAACAAGCCCTGCAACATCAATTAGCTCTACAGGGATGAGTCTTACGCCATCAAGACAGAGGCTATTTTTTGGGTTGTCTTCTACTTTAAATTCTTCGTGGACGCAAGGTGTTCGCACATAGCCTATGCCGCGGTTGGGTTTTATCGTGGTGAAAGGGTAATTTGCGATTTCAACTGGCGCCAGAGTTGCAGCGCTGAAAAACGTTGTTTTGCCCGTGTTGGGCTTTCCGATTACGCCTAATAACCTCGAATACGACTTCTGCATTAAGCATTATTCACCATTTATGTGGTATTGTTTAGAATTGTAGCGCTATATGATTTGTGCTTCACCATTGCCGGTGTGCATAAGGCATAAATGCGCTGTTTGGTTTAAAGATGTCGAGGGATGTGTAATGAGCGAAGTATATTGCCCGAAATGCGGGAATAAAGCGCCTGCTGACGCCGTGTTTTGCCCTAATTGCGGAGCACCGTTTAATGTTCAAGTAGCACAGCAGACGCACATGATGGTTGTGACAACTCCAACCTTCCCTGGATATCGCGTTGTGAAGGTGTTAGGTGTTGTAACTGGCTTGACGGTTCGAACTAGGGGTGTGGGCGGAAAATTAGTGGCTGGAATTGAAGGGATGTTCGGCGGTGAAGTTACCAGTTACAGTTCTGAGGCTGAAAAGGCCCGGAGAGAGTCGTTGCAGCGGTTGATTGATAAAGCCAAGGGGATGGGCGCGAACGCAGTGATTGGTGCGGATTTTGAAACAAGTGATATTCTTCAAGGAACGGCGACTCTATTTTCGGCTTATGGCACTGCAGTTGTCGTTGAGCCAGCCAAAGACAAGGCCTAACAATTAGTGTCCGCGTGTTTTAAGAAACCGCAGCTTTTTTTGCGCGTTTTTGCTTTTTTACGCGTTCAAGCGTTCTCCGCAACATTTGTCCAATAATAATGGGCAAAACATGTTCTTACGTGTACAAATGTTCGATTTTAATGGAGAAATGTTTATATAAGCTTTGCCTGATTGAACAGGCGTTTACTGGTAAGGTTTCGGAAAAGCCATGCTCTGGGGCTGTTCAAGTTGGAAACAGGCTTGATGGAAAAAATTGATGATGTAGATCTTCGAATTCTTAGTGTTCTGCAGGATGATTGTCGTTTGAGCTTTAACAAGATATCACGAAAGCTCGGAATATCTGTGGGCACGGCGTTCAATCGCGTCAAAAACTTGGAGAAAAAAGGAATATTAAAAGGCTACACGGCAATTGTGGATTCGGGCAAATTGGGTTACAGCTTGACCGCCATAATAATGGTTCAAGCTGAAGGCACGTTCCTTACTGATGTTGAAAACGAAATTGCCAAGACCGCCAATGTTGTTGCTGTTTACGACATCACAGGAGATTATGATGCCACCGTAATCGCCAAATTCAAGGACAGAGCCAGCTTAAACGCTTTTATAAAAAACCTGCTCGCCATGCCCCACATCAAAAGAACTGTTACAAACGTTGCCCTTAATATTGTCAAAGAAGATCACGGCGTCGAACTAGACCTGTAAATCTTTAAACAAAAAGCAACATATTATCCTGTCTAGGAGAGAAAACACTGAAACCAACAAGAATAACTGTGGCGTTTGACCAATCAACAGCTAGCCTACTTGAGAAAATCAGCAAGGAGAGGGGGCTTTCCCAGAGTGAAATAATGCGACGCGCCCTACGGTTCTATCACGAAAACAGGACAATAGAGGATGCTGCAACACGAAAAAAGCTTTACACCTATATGGACTTGTTGCTTGGAGGCGAGCACGTCATTTTAGATGTAGATCATTGGCTTCTTTTCCTAAAGCTGATTGAGTCTTGTTCTGGAAAAGAAGAGTTCTGGAAAGAACATCGAGATGTGGCTAAGTCCCACACTGAACAACTGAAGACTAAGGTACTTACTGCAGAGGAGCTTTTAGAGCGACTTGAGGTATGCAACTTTTTCAGGATGACCAAGGCCTCTAAGAACGATTTTACTTTAGTTTTAGGTTCGGAGCTTCCGAAGAAATTTGTCAAAATATTTCTTGAAGAGTATTTTGCAGGCATGGGTGTCAAGGCTGAGATAAAGGAAAACTTGGCTAAGCTGAGAGTGACAGTTAAGCGTTAAGACCATACAACAAGTGCACAGCTTTCAATTAGTATTCTGGACGTATTTTTATTTTTTCATAAAAAGTATGAACAAATCTTAACTACGTTTATATTGAAGGCTTGACACTTAGACGTTAAAAAAAAAGAAAAGGTGAATAGCCATGAAAAAACCAGAAGCCCTCTCACTAGAAGAATTAGAAAGAGAGAGAAAAATAGAATGGATTGACATGGGCATCGAAGGACTCACAGACTTCATCCCAGGCTTACCTAAAGGCGACGCAATTCTCGTAAGAGGCGAACCTGGCACAGGAAAAACAATCCTATGCCTCCAGTTCATTCACAGAGGCGCAGAAAAAGGCGAAAAATGCGTATACATAAGCACCGAAGAAACCCCACAAACAATTATGAGAACCGGAAGAGAACTCTGGAGCGACTTCCCATCAATGATCAAAAACAATCAAGTAGCCGTAGTAGACCTATCCATAGGCGCATCATACGCAAGCGACTACGCACTCATCAACAAAGAAGAAGCAGTAGACATTCTAATGAAAGGACTAGACGCTCAACCAGGCGCCACCAGAATAGTCATGGACTCACTCTCATCACTAGAACGAAGACTCGTTGACCCCACTGACTTCAGAGAAGTATTCATGAAACTCCTGCTTGAGGTCAAAAAGCGAGGAGCCACCACCGTGTTCTCTGCCGAAGGCATCCCTACAGATCCCAACATCACAGAATACCTCGTTGACCACTTGATATATCTTGACTACCACAAGCACGACGTAATCTGGACCAGAGTCTTCATCCTGAGAAAATCAAGAAGCTGCCCATTAAAGCCACAGATACTTAAGCTCAACATCGAAAGCGGCGGATTGTCAGTAGAAGAAATTCCAATCTCGCTGAAACCAGTTTGGTTCGCAAGCAAACTGTAGGGTGATGCAGATGTCAACTCCTGCTGACGAAGGTTTATTTGCATCCATACAGCAAACGTTCGCTGTCGGATGGGCACCAGTTGCTATATTAATAATGGCTACTGCTGGCTTCGCCCTTCTTTACGCTGGCTTAGTGAGAAAAAAGAACGTTGCTCACACCGTAATCATGCTAAACATCGGCTGGACCTTAGCTTTCGTTATGTACTTCCTGATCGGCTTTCCATTGGCGTACTACACCACGAACCCCGTTTTGGGTTTACCCCAAATAGCTCCAACCGTGGCGAACCCTTTACCTGCTGCTCTATCTTCAACTGGAGCTTACGGCATACCTGCAAGTCCTTTCGGATACGGCGACTTGGCGCTGTGGTTCAAAATGGCAATGTTCGCTATAACCGCAATCGCAATAATTCCTGGCGCAACAGCAGAACGCGACAAACTCTGGGGCTGGGTAATAGCTTCCGCAATCGTAGTGGGATTCCTATACCCCGTGATAGAGCACTGGGTGTGGGGCGGCGGATGGCTCTCCCAAATAGGTTTCATTGACTACGCAGGTTCAGGCGTTGTCCATTTAACAGGTGGCATGTTAGCTTTGACGGCAGCGTTTATCATTGGACCGAGGCTAGGCAAGTTCGGCGGTAAAAACAAGGAACCACGAGCCTTCTTCGGTCACAGTTTGCCTCTATCAACAATTGGCGCATGGCTATTAGTGTTCGGCTGGTTCGGCTTCAACGTAGGCTCAAGCGTAGCAAACAGTGCTGAAACAATTAACGTTGAACTCGCGTGGGTAGCCGTTACAACAGCGATGGCGATGGCTGGAGGACTCTTCGGAGCAGCTGTAACCTCAAGAGGACACGCTTTGACATCAATGGCAGGTTTACTCGCAGGCGCGGTAGCTATCTGCTCAGGGGCTGCTATGATGCATCCACTGTTCGCCTTCATCACCGGCATAATCGCGGGTCTAATAATGACATTCGTTCAAGGGCTCCTAGAATTTAAGCTCCACATAGACGACCCAGCAGTTTGCGTTCCAGTGCATGCGGCATGTGGCATGTGGGGCCTCATCGCTACAGGGCTATTCGGAGCTACGTTCCTCGGAGGACACCCAATATACGCTGCAACAACAATCAGTGACTGGCTCAGTCAAATCGGAATTCAGGCGGTAGGCGGACTTTCCATAATAGCTTGGGCGGGCGGAACGGGCTTAGTGCTCTTCTTCCTGATCAACAAAGCTGGACTACTGAGAGCTAACAAAGACGCTGAACTGTTCGGCTTGGACATCGCAAACCACAAGACATACGCGTATCCTGAAGACATGATGGACAAAGACTTCCCGTGAGTAAAACGAAAAAAGAAAAATGGAGGAAAAAAGATGCCTGAACTACCTCAAACTGCCCTCGAAGATATTGAAAAGTTGAAAAAACGAGTTCAACATCTCGAGTTGGAAGTAGCCAAACTCAAGATGAAGATGTCCGGCAAGAAATGGCTATAGTTGCGGAGTTGCGGGGCGCATAAGGTAGAAAGATATCATGAAGAAAAGCGAAGCAGCTATACGAATAAGAACAGGCGAGAAAGGCAACGCTGCTATCTAAAGTGCGCTACAACTCTCTTTTTTATCTTTACTTTTTTCACTGCCTCTGGAATCACTTTTCTTTAAAAGAAAGGATTTTGGGAAATAAGGAGTTAAGGGAGTTTCAAGTTACTACCTGTAAAAGTCTACGGAACGCGTGCTATTCTTCCATCATTATTAATGTTAGGGTTGATCTAACTTTGCTGAGCGTTCGGATACGGTGGGTTACCATCTCTTTAAGTTTATCCATTGTGTCAGCTTTGATTTTTGTGATTAGGTCGTAGACTCCGTACGAGAAGTAGGCTTCTTCAACTCCTTCAGTTGCTGTCAATTCTTTCAAGACATCGTCTTCTGAACCTGATTCAACGTTTATTAACACATAGGCTCTCGGCATTTCACATCTCCTCAAATAGTCTAACAAGCTTTACCCATTAAAATATTTTGTCAAAGACGAAAGGCAAACTGTGCCTCTTCAAATGTAAATGAGAAAAAACCACTGGACTTACCTGCGCATTCGAAGTTTTCTGCGCACTACCGTTTAGAATTGAAGCGTCGCCAACATTGGAAGATTAAAACATCAAAGGCTACGTTATAGTAATCCGTAGTTTGTGCCTTTGATTTTTCCTTTCCAGTCCACGATCACGGCGAACTTTTCAACCCACGGGTGACCTTCAAGGTCTATCGGGCACGTTCCCC
>Ga0307426_1000588_pt1 | contig 25046 bp, 21 predicted proteins | sample SalMarWE160340MG_FD_202165 | JGI IMG/M metagenome (GOLD analysis project Ga0307426, IMG submission 202165) | Salt marsh sediment microbial communities from the Plum Island Ecosystem LTER, Massachusetts, United States - WE1603-40 | ecosystem: Environmental > Aquatic > Marine > Intertidal zone >...
TTTCCGATCTCGTCTATTACTATCAGCCTGCTCGCCGAGTTGAATATATCAAGGGAATCCAGGAACGAATCGAAGCCGTGTACGTCGACTTTGTATTTTCCTATGTGATGCGGACTTTCTATAAATACGTGAGCCAGTATCGACTTCTCACCTTCAAGACTTACAAGCTGAAACCCTTTTCTTTCTCCCTTGTGTCTTATCTCTTCGGTGTAGAATCCGACGGGTTTGTATTTCTCCAGTTTATACAGAAGCTGTTTAATGAGAGTGGTTTTTCCGATTCCCGGAAGGCCGGTTATCAGAATGTTCTTTCCCATGCATAAATTCTAGCAGTTTTTGATGTGGAATGACATCTTTTTTCTAAATGTCTGAGTTGGGTTATCTGGGTGTCTTATGATTCAATAGCTGGCTCTATTGGTTGATTGCTTAAATTTCCGTGTTCTCACGATCTCAGTTCATCGCATATGTCCCTGATTGTACCGACTGATGAGTTGATTTCGTCGATCGTATTCTCTACCGAGAAGCTGAAGCGTATGCTCGAATATGCTTCGGCTTCCGTGAGTCCCATGGCGCACAGGACATATGAGGGAGCTACCTCGAAATTCGTGCAGGCGGAGCTCTGTGAGCACCTGACGCCGGCGGAGTCCAGTCGTCTTACGAGCTTACGCCCGTCTATTCCGCCGAACATTATGTTGGTTGTATTACAGATTCTTCGCCGCGTATCACCGTTCACCTTCGTTCCGGGTATGAAGTCCAGAATCATGGCCTCGAACCTGTCTCTCAGATCTCCCATATATGAAATCAGCTCGCCCAGCCTTTCTTTCCTTAACCGCGCGGCTTCTCCCAATCCCGCGATTCCCGGCAGATTCTCCGTACCCGGACGGAATCCCTCTTCCTGAAATCCGCCGAACAAAATCGGCGCAAGCATAAACTTGTCCCTGCAGTAAATTACGCCCGCTCCCTGGGGGCCGTGGAATTTATGGCCGGTGAATGACAGAAAATCTATCGGCATATCCTCCACCCTCATTTCAAGCTTTCCTACCGCCTGAGCCGCGTCCGTATGAAAAGGGACCTCATTTTCCCGGCAGATTTTTCCGATCTCGACAATCGGCTGTATTACTCCCGTTTCGTTATTCACCCACTGCACCGAAACCAGTGTCGTATGTTCGTTGATGGTTTTTTCAAGCTCTTCGAGATCTATCAGTCCTTTCGAATCTACCCCCAGCATTTTGACTTCTACACCGTTTATACAGAGGTAGCTGCACATCTTCCTTATAGACGAATGCTCCACGGTGGTTGTTATCACGCGGCACTTGCTGTTTTTTCTGTCGCGCGTGCACGAGTAAAAAGCCATGTTGTTCGATTCGGTGCCCGAGCTTGTAAATGTGATTTTAGAAGGCGAAACACCTATTAATTCAGCGACGCTCTTTCTTGCATCGGCCAGGTGTCTGCGGGCGCGCTCCCCTGTCGAATGGGCGCTCGAGGGATTCCCGAACTCGTCACCCATTAAACTCATGGCCATTTCCCTAACTTCGGGAAGAGGTTTAGTCGTAGCGTTATTGTCGAGGTAGATTTCCTGATTTTCCATGACCCTATGAGATTATTATACATTATTTGGAGTACTTATTTTTGCGCGGCAGAGGGCGCTTCGTCAGGGTTTAATATTGCTTCGTCCTACGGAAGTGGCGGCGGGAGCGGTAAGAGAGAGACGTGATTAATTCACTTGTTCAGTCTCATATTCTTCCGGAATCATGATCGTAATACACGGTCTGTTGTCGGTGCGCTCAACCGGTCCGAGATTGGATAAAAGCTGAACGTTTTCTTCCTTCCCGTCTTTGCTCATCGGAACCGGGAAGTATATAAGATTGGACCTGTTCGTCTGGCGGTGAACCCTGATGTAATAGAGCAGCTTGTCCATTACGTTTATTAGCCTCGTCTGTTCATTCTCTCCCTTTTTCACGGCTTCCTCGTCAGGGGTTATCCAATTGTCCCAAACTGTGGAGGTAATGTACACAGGCACGAGGAGCCCTGCCTCTTTTGCCGTGTCCGAAACGTCCTTCTGCTTGCCTTCCTCAAGCGCCTGTTTTCTCGTTAATCTTGTATCACTCATAAATTACTTCTCCTTTTATTAATTCTTATCTTTTTCCGCTTCCGACACTTCGCTCGACCCGCTCTCATTTAAATCCGCGTCGTAGAAACCCTTTGTATCCGGGAGCGACAATTGAAGGTCTCTTATCTCGTCGAGCTCGATTTCCACTTTATTTACCCTGCAATCGAGAACGTGTCCTCCCGTTTCTCTCGAATCTGTTATGAAATGAAAATGAAATCCCGCCGGAGATATGCCTTCCGCGTAATCGGGTGTCCAGAAACCGACTAACGTGCCGTTTACATTTTTCAGCTCGAATATTGACTCCGCCTTCACCGCATCGGTCAGAGGGGGATAAGGCTTTTTCTGTTTCGGAACGCTTCTGGTCCTAACGGAGACGAAACTGCCGTCAATCTTGATCGCATAGAATATATTCCCGGTGGGGAACATTGATTCCAGATACTCTTCAAGCTTCTTACAGTCGATTCGTTTGTTCAGCGTTGCCGTCCTGTTACGCTCAAAGAAAGTTACGGTCGCAAAAGGGGTTTTGGCCGAGTCCGGGACGATTTCCGCTTTTCCGTCCGATTTAACCTGATAGAAGATTCCGTCGAGCGCTATCATCTCTCCGTCGAGCTCGTTGAATGTGCCCAAGCCGAAGTCCCCGTGTCCGCCGAGCTCACCGAAGCTCATTACACCGTCGTAATCCCCCGCCATCAGAGCTCCGATGGTAGACGTCTGAAACAGGACGTCCCTTTTTTCTTCCGCTTTCAAACTCACAACCGCAAGCAGAAACAAACCCGCGGCCGTTAGGACTAGATATTGCCTCTTTATCATCCGGCATTTCCCTCATAAGCCGAGACCAGTTTTTGGTATTCCTTTTCGGTAATAATGTCTTTGTTCGACTCCAGACGGTCGATAAAGAGAACGCCGTTTATATGATCGTATTCGTGCTGAAAAATCCTCGCCAGAAAATCCGAGAACTCCCTTTCCTCCTGCTTTCCGTCTCTTAGAAAGTATCTGGCGCGAATGGACTTGTGGCGCGGCACAACGCCCCTTATTCCCGGGATGCTCAGGCATCCCTCCCAGTCCTTGACTATTTCGTCGGAGCGGAAAATTATCTCGGGGTTGATTATCGCGGTCGGCTCCATCTCGGGCGCGTCCGGATAGCGGTCGTTGGGGTGAGACAACATGATAAATACGCGCTTTCTCTCCGCGACCTGCGGCGCGGCAATTCCCACGCCGTTGGCCTCAAACGCGGTGGCTATCATATCGTCTACGAGGTTCTGTATCTCTGAATCATGAAGATTCTCAACTTCTTCCGCTCTATCCCTGAGTACGGGATTCCCAAGCTCGGTTATTTCCAGAACCTTTCCCATCACATTCATTTTACCAAACAATAGAGGCAAATTATAATAATGACGCAGTCATTATCGCACAATCTGCATAGAATTACACTGATAATTGGCCCATGCACGAGTTACCGATAGTAAGCAGAATATCTACTTATCTAGACAATATAGCAATAACGGATTCAATGGGGTCGTATGCATACGGTGACCTTCTTGCTTCATCCGAAAGGATCGCCTCACGCCTTCTCGACGGACGGCCCGATCTGAGTGAGGCGCGGATAGCCTTCATCGCGCCTTCCGGATTCGAGTATGTTTCAATCATGCTCGGCATATGGCGCGCCGGCGGCATCGCGGTGCCACTGTACGTTACGCATCCCGACCCGGAGCTCGAGTATGCGATAGACAACAGCGGCGCGGAAACCGTGATAGCCGCTCCTGAATTCACCGAGCGTATTCGTAAATTGGCGGATAAGCTGGATACCGGATTTGCTGCTCTGGAGGATATGCATCAACCGGGTGAGGCGTCCCTGCCCGAAATCGGGGAAAGCAGGAGGGCGATGATCATCTACACGAGCGGCACTACCAGTAGGCCGAAGGGAGTAGTTAGCACGCACGCGAACATACGCGCGCAGATTGAATCCCTTGTACGCGCATGGGAGTGGGCCGAGGGGGATTTCATACTAAACGTTCTACCTCTGCACCATCTGCACGGGATACTGAACGCTCTACTCTGCGCCTTGTGGTCAGGCGCCAGGTGTGAGCTTGTCCCGGGATTTAATGCCGGGGACGTGTGGACCAGGTTCATCGAGAATCACTACACATTATTTATGGCCGTTCCGACTATATATTCGAGGATGATTCACGTCTGGGATGAAGCTGAGCAAGCTCAAAAGGGGGTGATGAGCGAAGCGTGCAGCAAGCTGCGCCTCATGGTCTCGGGCTCGGCGGCATTGCCAGTCGGCACGGTCGATAAATGGAAGGAAATAAGCGGGCATGTCCTGCTAGAACGGTACGGGATGACTGAGCTCGGAATGGTTCTATCGAACCCTCTCCATGGTGACAGGCTCCCGGGGCATGTCGGAACGCCACTGCCCGGAGTTGAAGTCGGGCTAATGACTGAAAACGGTGAATATATAAAAGGCGAGGGTGTGGGAGAGATCATCGTCAGCGGCCCGAACGTATTTCTCGAATACTGGAATAATGCCGCGGCTACAAAGGAAGCTTTCGTTAACGGTCAATGGTTCAGGACGGGTGATATAGCGGAGCGTGACACAGGCGGCGTATACAGGATACTGGGGAGGAGCTCCGTTGATATAATCAAGAGCGGCGGTTATAAGGTGTCGGCTCTGGAGATAGAGGAAGTGCTGAGGGAGCATCCCGATATACTAGAGTGCGCGGTGGTAGGCATACCTGACGAGCAGTGGGGTGAGAGAGTCTGCGCCGCTATAGTAAAATCCGGTGAAACAGAGATCAATTTGCAGATACTCAGGCAGTGGTGCGGGGAAAGGCTGGCCCCCTATAAAATCCCCGGAAGGTTAATTACCGTTAGCGAGCTTCCCAGGAACCGGATGGGTAAAGTAATTAAGCCGGATGTAGTAGAGCTATTCGAGAAGTCTTGAATGCTTCACTCAAACTAAAAAATTCATTTGAATTTAATGAGAGCGCCCGGTAAGTCCGGCAGACAGGTAATACGCAGGGCTTAAGGCTCATAACCCGAGAAACCTGATACATCGGACTCAATGTTTATTTAGTCCTGTAAAACGGAATGAGCGGAACTCCGGTGGTAAATATAGTCCGCTATATATCCCCTGCTTATTGACAAGGCTATGTTGAGTCGTTAAACAATTAAAGGCAATGAAAAAGACTTCGCTTTATCCTGTTCATTTGGAGCTTGGGGCCAAAATGGTAGAGTTTGCCGGATGGAGAATGCCGGTTCAGTACGAAGGTGTAAGAGCCGAGCATATGGCCGTGAGGAACGCTGCGGGTTTATTTGACGTAAGCCATATGGGGGAAATAGAAATCAGGGGGAAGGACGCTTCGAGGTTCTGCCAGTGGGTAACCACAAACGACATCGGCAAGCTCGGAAACTTTCAAGCTCAATATACGCTCTTCTGCAATCATTCCGGCGGTGTGGTCGACGATGTAATTCTGTATAAGTTCCCTGACGAGAGTTATCTTATCTGCGTAAACGCGTCGAATGCGTCAAAGGATTACGAGTGGCTTATAAATGCGAATAGTGATTACGACGTCGAAATAATTGACAGAAGCCCGGAGTTTGCTCAGATAGCCATACAGGGCCCGGAGTCTGCGGAAATATTATCCGAAACTACCGGTTTTGACCTAAGCTCGATTAAAAGGTTCCGCTTCGGACAGTTCTCCTGGAACGGCGTCGAGATTATTATTGCCAGGACGGGCTATACCGGTGAGGACGGATTTGAGATCTTTATGCCGTGGGACGAGGCCGAGACGCTCTGGAGAGGGTTGACGGCAAAAGGGGAACATTTTGGAATCAAGCCGTGCGGGCTGGGGGCGCGAGATACCCTGAGGATAGAAATGGGTTACTCATTATACGGACATGAGATAGATGAGGATATCAATCCTCTTGAAGCCGGTCTCGAAAGGTATGTGGTAATGGAAAACGAAGACTTCCTCGGCAAAGAAGCCCTGGTAAAGGCGATTGAGCGCGGTCTCAGCCATAAAATTGTGGGATTTGAAATGATAGACCGGGGAATTCCCAGGCAGGGCTATGGAATATTCAAGAACAATAAATTATTGGGTAATGTTACTAGCGGTACGCTATCTCCCTGTCTTGAAAAGTCGATTGGTATAGGGTATTTAAAAAATGATGTCGATTATAATGAGCGGATACAAGTTGAGATACGAAACACCATGAGGGAGGCGGAAACCGTTAATCTTCCCTTCTATAGAAAAGATGTAAATTAAGGAGATTGAATAATGGCGCAAATACCTGACGAACTTAAATATACTTCTGATCACGAATGGGCTTTAGAGGAAGAAGAGCTCCTTGTAATCGGGATAACCGACTATGCACAGGATGCGCTGGGTGAGATTGTCTACATTGAGCTTCCGGGCGAAGGTGACGAGATTACTAAAGGGGATCCTTTCGGGGCTGTGGAATCCACGAAAGCCGTATCCGATTTATACGCTCCCGTAAGCGGAGACGTAGTGGAGGTGAATGAAGCACTGCTTGACTCCCCGGAGACGATCAATGAAGATCCTTACGGTGAGGGCTGGATGATTAAAGTGAGGCCATACGACCCTGATGAGATCGAAGATCTCATGGATTTTGAGGAATATACGGAATTTGTAGAAAAAGAAACCGAGGAATAAGTTCAGGGATAGATTCGTGCCAACCTTCGGTATGGGGAATTCAGTTATAATCTATATCTAGGGGTTATATCTTTCGTTACATATTGTTTTAAGTCAGGGGTTGAATGAAATCCACTCAGGATACATACGACACATTTGCGAAGAGGCATATCGGCCCCTCTGAGGGCGAATTGGGCGATATGCTCGATGTCGTCGGCGTAAAATCGCTCGACGAGCTGATCGATGAGGTAGTTCCGGCTGCGATCAGGATGGACAAGCCGCTGGAGATTCCCGAAGCTGAAAGCGAGTACGAGCTGCTCAGGGATCTGAAGCGGACCGCGTCAAAAAACAAAGTTCTCAAATCCTACATCGGTCTTGGATATTACGACTGTATAACACCGGGCGTCATACAGAGAAATATATTGGAGAATCCCGGTTGGTACACTCAGTACACACCATACCAGGCCGAAATATCTCAGGGACGGCTCGAAGCCCTTCTGAACTTCCAGACTATGGTTTCGGATTTGGCGAAAATGGAGGTTGCAAACGCTTCGCTTCTCGACGAAGGAACAGCCGCAGCCGAGGCGATGACTATGCTCCACCGCGTCGGAGATAAAAAAAGAAAAGGAGACGGGCCCTCTGTATTCTTTGTTTCGGACAAATGTTTTCCGCAGACTATTGAAATCCTTCGCTCTCGGGCCGAACCGCTTGGCATAGAGCTGACAATAGGCGATTATCGCGAGTTCGATTTCGGAAATGACTATTTCGGCGCATTGCTTCAGTACCCCGACGCTGAGGGCGGTATCTCCGACTACTCTGAATTTATCAAGAAGGCACACGAAAGCGGTATACTCGTAGCCGTAGCCGCCGATCTTCTAAGTCTCACGCTTCTCAAGCCTCCGGGTGAGTTCGGTGCCGATGTCGTCGTCGGCTCGACTCAGAGATTCGGAGTATCTCTCGGATACGGTGGACCGCACGCGGCGTATTTTGCAACTCACGAGAAGTTCGCCAGGCAGGTCCCGGGAAGAATCATAGGGGTGTCTGTTGATTCCCAGGGGAATCCCGCGTACAGGATGGCGCTCCAAACAAGAGAGCAGCACATTCGGAGAGAGAGGGCTACATCGAACATATGCACGGCTCAGGCGCTTCTGGCTATTATGGCGTCTATGTATGCTGTCTATCACGGCTCAAAAGGGCTTAAGGAAATAGCCCGTAGAATACACGCCCTGACTTCTCATCTTGCAGAAGAGCTTCAAGGACTTAACGTCATACATAAAAATGAATTTTTCTTTGATACTATTACTATCGATACGGGCGACGATTCGGGCAAAACGCTCGATCGTATCAGAGCTGACGCTGAAGGGGCGGGTTTAAACTTCAGATACTTTGACGACCGGCTCATATCTGTTTCGCTCGACGAAACTACGATGCCGGAAGACGTTCAGAAAATAATAAGCGTCTTCTCAAGTTCCGTCGAAACGGAAAGTGATAAAAAAAAGAGCATTAACTCCAACGGCGCCGGATTTCCTCCCGGGCTGGTCCGGGAGAGTCAATTTCTCACCCATCCCGTATTCAAGAGCCATCATTCCGAGACAAAGATGCTGAGGTACATAAAGAAACTGGAGCAAAGAGATCTTTCCCTAACCGTATCCATGATACCTCTTGGCTCCTGTACTATGAAGCTCAATGCGACCTCGGAAATGATCCCCGTGACATGGCCGGAATTCGCTAAAATACATCCATTCGCGCCTACGACTCAGACGACTGGTTATCTTGAGCTCTTCAAGGAGCTGGAAGAATATTTGGGTCGTATTACGGGTCTGCCTGCGGTATCGCTTCAGCCCAATTCAGGGGCGCAGGGGGAATACACGGGGTTAATGGTGATAAGGGCTTATTACGATGACCAGGGACTGGGTAACAGGAACGTTGCCCTTATACCCTCGTCCGCTCACGGTACTAATCCCGCAAGCGCAGTTATGGCCGGAATGAAAGTCGTCGTCGTCGCATGTGACGATAGCGGAAACATTGACGTCGAAGACCTTAGGAAAAAGGCGGTCGAAAACAGGAGCGAGCTTGCGGTGCTCATGGTTACCTATCCGTCCACACACGGTGTGTTCGAAGAGGAAATAAAGGAAATTTGCTCCATCGTTCATGAAAACGGCGGGCAGATATACATGGACGGCGCGAACATGAACGCTCAGGTGGGACTCACGAGTCCCGCCATCATCGGAGCCGATGTATGCCACTTGAACCTGCATAAGACCTTCAGCATTCCCCACGGAGGAGGTGGGCCGGGTATGGGGCCCATCTGTGCGAGGGAGCATCTGGCGCCTTTCCTCCCGGGGCATATCTTTGCCGATACGGGAGGCGCGAAGGCAATACCCGCTGTTTCATCATCGCCGTGGGGCAGCTCGAGCATACTGGTCATTTCATACGCTTATATAAAAATGCTCGGCAGGCATGGTGTCACCAACGCAACAAAATTCGCTATACTAAACGCGAATTACATTAAGTCGAGGCTCGAAGAATATTACGACGTGCTGTATACCGGCGAGAACGGGAGGGTAGCACACGAATTCATACTCGATCTCAGGCGTTTTAAGCGGGAAGCGGGGGTGGATGTCGACGACGTTGCGAAAAGGCTTATGGATTACGGTTTTCACGCACCTACGGTATCATGGCCAGTCGCCGGTACAATGATGATCGAGCCTACGGAAAGCGAGGATAGAGATGAGCTTGACAGGTTTTGCGACGCCCTTATCTCAATATATAAGGAAATGACGGATATTTCGGATGGAGATTCCGACCGGAAAGACAACGTCCTCAAGAACGCTCCCCATACTGCGGCAATGGTATCGGATGATAATTGGAATCATCCCTACACCAGGAAAAAAGCCGCATTTCCGCTTCCCTTTGTAAGGGAGAATAAATTCTGGCCCCCTGTCGGCAGGATTGATAATCCCTACGGGGACAGAAATCTCATGTGCACGTGCCCCGACCCAGAATCATATCAGGACTAAGCTACGCTGTTCGGTCTAAGCTGTATTAGCTCTGTAATAACTACTGATTATCCTTCAGCACCGAATCCATATTTATAAACGGAATGGTTTCTCCGCCTGTGAACTTCGGCAGTGTCCCGTCCCACTTCTCGGATATTCTGAGTTGTATCAGCTCCGGATTATTCTTGAGCGCCTTGGCCTCTCTTTCAATCGCCTGTGCTTTAGCTTTGGATCTGGCTTCGATGTCGTATGCAGCAGCGTCCGCCGCGAGCTTCTTCTCCTGATAGGCCGCCTCCGCCTGAGTAACCCTCTTTACTTTTTCATTCCTTGCCTGAAGCGCTTCCTGCTCGGCCTTGACCTTGAGCTCGATTGCCCTGTTGAACTCGTCGGAGAATTGAAAATCGGTAATTGCAACATTGGCGATCCTGAGAGCAGTCGGGACTTCTTTTTCCTCGAGCGTTATCGTAATGAAGTTGTCTATGGCCTTCTGAATCTGCAGTTTGACCTCGGCCCGCTTCGTAACAAGCTGCTCCGCGGTGTACTGCGCCGTTATCGCCTTCACCGATTCCTGAATGGCTGGTTCTATTACAGTTGCAGCTACAACATCGCGAGTTCCAATTTTTTGATAAGTTTTAGGAGCTACCGGTCCCATGAGGGAATACTGGACCGTGACCTGAGTCTGAACCGTCTGGAGGTCTTTCGATGCCGCGGTCGATTTTGACTGCTCTTTTGTAAGTCTGATGTCAACCTGCTCAATCTTGTCCATGAAAGGCTTCTTGAAATGAAACCCTTCAGAAAGGGGTTTGGGCTGTACCGCCCCCAGGGTTCTGACTACACCCACGTGACCGCTGTCTACAATCACAAAGGCGCTTGTCGCCAGAATGATTATTACGATGATAATTATGGGATACAGGAAATTTAAATTCTCTAGTTTGGGTTTTAAAGCCATTAAATACCTCCGTGTAGGCCAAATTTATGGATTGTATAACTATAGCCGATTGCCTTTTTTGTCCTGTTAGTTTACCAGTGTGCGTCCAGAATCCTTAGCTGTATCTGCTTTCTACCGTTCCAACTGTTGAACTCGGGCGTGTATACGAGATCGACGGTATCTGGCAGATCCGATGACGAGGTGGTATTGAACCATATTCCGTCTATGGTTCTGGCGCCCTGCGAGAGCTTGAGGCCCAGGTGTTTGTCCTTGTAGAAACGCTGGGAGACAACCCGCACGCCGCTCGACATCAGCACAGGTTCGGGATTGCCTATCCCGAAAGGCTCAAGGAGCCCTAATTCGGTAACCAGCTCCTCTGTAACATTGTCCAGATCTAACTCACAGTCTATAATAAGCTCAGGCTCGTATGCGGCGCTTGAATCAGACACCGCTTTGTCAAACATTTCCCTGAACCGCTCGATTTTTTCCTCTCTAATTGATAGCCCGGCGGCCTGCTCATGCCCTCCGAACTGCTCGAACAGCTCCCGGCATTCGGATAGCGCTCTATAGATATTAACTCCCGGGACACTCCGGCCGGACCCCTTTCCGATTCCGTTCTCGTCGATCGCTATCAGGATTACGGGTTTTGCGTACCTTTCTACTATTCTCGATGCCACAATGCCGATTACGCCCGGATGCCAGTCTGGTGAGGCGATTACTATCGAGTGTGATGATTCGAACCATGGATCGGTTTCGATTCGACTTATCGCGTCCACGATTATGTCCCCCTCGATACTCTGTCTGCTCGAGTTTTCACGGCTGAGATTTTTTGCGATTTCTCTCGCCCTTTCCAGATCATCCGAGATGAAGAGCTCAACCGCTTTCTCCGCGCTGCTCAGTCTCCCGGATGCGTTGATTCTCGGGCCGAGCTTGAAACCCAGGTCATAAGAGCTGACCTCACCCTCTATGCTGCTGGTCTCCTTCAGTGCCATGACGCCGATTCGTTTGGGCGAACGCATCCTTTTAATTCCCTCTTTCACGAATATCCGGTTTACGTCCATCAGCGGGGCGCAATCCGCAACCGTTCCAAGGGCTACCAGATCGAGATAGTCGGCCAGATTGGGTTCCTTTGCTTTAAAGAATCCGTCCTCTCTGAGTGCTCTCCTGAGGGCGACCGTCAGGTTGAATATGACTCCCACGCCAGTAATGTTCTTGTCCGGATATTTGCAGTCGGGGAGCTGAGGGTTCAGGATCGAGAGTGCCTGCGGCAGCTCCTCGGGCGGTTTATGGTGGTCGGTAACAATGAAATCCGCTCCGAGCCTGCGGGCTTCCTCAACCTCACTCACGGCGGTAATGCCGCAGTCGCCTGATATTATCAGCGTGACTCCCTCTCCGATGAGTTTTTTAACCGCCTCGATATTGACCCCATACCCCTCCTTCATCCTGTCAGGGTTGTAGTGGACCACGTCAGCTCCGAGGTTCTTGAGAAAGGTATAGAGAAGGGCGGTGGACGTTACTCCGTCGACGTCGTAATCTCCGTAGATCGCTATCTTCTCTTTTTTCTCGATTGCGCTTGTTATCCTGTTTACCGCTGTTTCCATGCCTTTCATCAGATACGGCGATGGCAGGTCAAAAAGCGTGCTGTTCAGGAAAAGGTTAGCCTCCGCCTCATTCTCAAGCCCCCGGTTGATAAGGATTTGGGCAGTCACGGCGGAGATGTTGAGATTCTTCGAGAGCTTGTCTCTTAATTTCGGATTTTCTTTTGATACTGTCCAGCGGTTCTTCATTATTCTGAATGGGGTAAACGACTAAAATTCAGCTGAGGAAAATATAACCGGCCTTCCCGGGACGAGGATTACAGCCAAGAAATTTACGGCGCCGTCCCCGGGTCTCTAAGATACCCGGCTTTGGAGATAATTCACCAATCCCCTGAGCCCCAGATGGTAGCTGTCCGTGCCGAATCCGGAAACTACACCCATGGACACTCCCGAAATGAATGATTTGTGTCTGAATTCTTCCCGTTTAAAGACGTTAGAGATATGGACTTCCGCCACAGGCAGTCCTGATGACAGCAATGCGTCCCTGATCGCTACGCTCGTATGAGTGTAGGCTCCCGGATTTATTACGATACCGTCAAAATTATTCATAGCGTCCTGTATCGCGCTTACGATCTCGCCCTCCGAGTTCGACTGGAAAAATTCGACTTGAGCGTGCATCGCTCTCGCATCTTTTATGAGCAGAGAGTTCAACTCCTCAAGCGTCGTAGCGCCGTATATATCCGGCTCGCGCTTGCCCAGCATATTCAGGTTAGGTCCGTGAATTATAAGTATCTTCATATGCGAATGTTATTCTCCCTTATGAAATCCTGCTGTCTTGTTTATTAAATACAACTTTGTTTTCTCAAGCTTATTTCTAACAGCCCGGTTCTCCGGATCGGCCTTAAGAACTCCTTCGAGAATGCGGCGTGCTTTTTCATATAGCCCCTGCTCAAGGTAGAGGTCTGCCATCGTCTCCGATAAAAGTTCAGTGTCGTAGCTCCCCAGATTCGACAAAAGCTCTTCCACTGTTTTTGATTCCACGCTCGATTCTATTTTCTCTTTCGCAATGGAAAATTCCCTTTCTTTGTTATTCTTCAAGCGCAGTTCTTCTTCAAGCTCATTAATTTCAACCGCAATGGACTCGTCTTGCGGGTGATAGTTATAGGCGGTTCGCAGTATCTCAAGCGCTTTTTGGTGTTTCCCTTCGCTTCTGTAGATTTGCATCAGCATCCTGCATGCTGCGAGATTATCGGGTGCAAGCTGTACGACCGACTGAAATTCCCTTTTTGCCTGCTCTATCATCCACCTGTCATAGTAAATCTTTCCCAACAGGAATCTGCCCGTAACGCTCTTCTTATTATATCTCAAACCCTTGATCAGTACATTGATGGCTTTATCGACCTTTCCCTGCTTGTACAGCACCTGGGCTAGGAAGATAAATGTAACGGACGAGGGATCGCGGGAGAGTATCTGCTCGTATTTTTCTTCGAATCTCTGGAGTTCTTCTTCCGTGGACAAGTTGTTAACGGTCATTCTGATTTTGATATTACTGTATAAATAAATCCGTAGTCAAGAATTCCGCGTTGCAAAGCTCAAGCGCTCGGAGCTGTGTATAACCCGGCATTCTGTACTATTTCGCACAGTCCGAACGAGCCATATTGCACACAGAAAGCCGGCATTTCCGCAGTTTCTTGATGCTTTTCGTGTAACCTGCCTGAATCATTGGTAAATATATACACCGTATTACCGGCACGCTATTTGCAAATTTAATAACAATAAAATTATGCGATAAAAAGCCTGTATTTTTTTCAGGAACGCCACTACTGAAAAAACCACGGTTATAGTTTTATTTGAGCGGTATTTCCAACACAAAATATATTCGTAAGGAGAGTACAAATGCGAACACTCTTATTGGTATGCTCGCTTCTTTTTTGTATGACCGCTCAATCCCGGGGCTATTACGTGGACGGCGGCAATGTATATGATGACGACAGCTCGGAGGTCAACCTTTACGGCGTAAGCTGGTTCGGGTTCGAGACCGGGAATCACGTCGTGCACGGGCTCTGGACTAGAAACTGGCAAGATATGATAAACCAGATAAAAAGCCTCGGATTCACGGCCGTCAGGCTTCCCTTCTGTCCGGCCACTTTGAACAACATAGACACGTCCAGTATCAATTACGCTCTCAATCCCGATCTCTCGGGCTTGAGGTCGCTCGATATTTTGGACAGGGTAGTCGAGGAATTGGACAGTCAGGGTATTTACATACTTTTGGACAACCACAATTATGACTGCCAGTCAATTAACGAGCTATGGTACTCGGGCTCTTATTCGGTCGAGGACTGGCTCGGCGATCTGGTTTTTCTCGCGGAGCGCTACAGCAATATTGAACACTTCGTCGGAATAGACATCAAAAACGAGCCTCACGGGCAGGCCACATGGGGAACCGGTAACGAATCGACGGACTGGAACCTCGCTGCGGAGCGCGCTGCAGACGAAATTCTTGCCGTAAATCCCGACATTCTGATTTTTGTCCAGGGCATACAGGACAACCCCGACTGCAGCGGCTCGCTCGCTCACTGGTGGGGCGGCAATCTCGAGCCGTTCGATTGTTACCCGCTCGATATACCTGCCGACAAGCTCGTTCTGAACCCGCACGTTTACGGGCCGGACGTCTATGTTCAGCCCTATTTCGAATCTTCGGATTTCCCGAACAATATGCCTGATATCTGGGACACACACTTCGGTTACCTGGCCGATCGCGGCTACTCGGTCATAATAGGCGAATTCGGCGGCAGATACGGACACGGGGGGGACAGTAGGGACAAGGTTCTTCAAGACGCTTTAATTGATTACATGGACTCAAAAGGCATGACCGATTTTTTCTACTGGTCATGGAATCCCAACAGCAGCGACACGGGAGGAATTCTCCAGGACGACTGGCAGAGCGTGTGGCAGGATAAGGTCGAGCTGCTCCAGAGGCTTATGGACGGCACTCAGCCTGAACCCCCTGATGACCCTGTCTGCTCTGATGGAGTCGAAAACGACGGGGACGGCTTGACCGATTATCCCGACGACCCCGGATGTGACAGCAGTACGGACAGCAGCGAATTCAACGAAGACACGGGCAGCGGGGAGCTGGAAACGACTGTTAACATTAACGACGACTGGGGTACCGGTTATTGCGCCGGTGTTACTGTGACAAATAACGGATCAACAACGGTCGACTGGGAGGTTACGTTTACGGTAGACGGAACTATACGGGACCTCTGGAACGCCAGCTACTCTCAGTCAGGCGACACGGTAACCGCTGAAGGCGTCTCATGGAACAATACAGTCAACCCTTCCTCCTCAGTCAATTTCGGATTCTGCGCTGACCGCAGCGGCACAGCGCCTGAGCCTACTCCGACACCGACACCCACACCTACCCCGACACCGATGCCCAGTCCAACGCCCGTTCCCACGCCCACGCCTACTCCCACACCGGAATTTGCATGCTCTGACGGAGTCGATAACGACGGGGACGGCCTGACCGATTATCCCGACGACCCGGGATGTACAAGCGCGAACGACAGCGATGAATTCAATGAGCAGCAGGGCGGCGATATTTCTACCGAGCTCGTGATAACCGCCGACTGGGGCAATGGGTATTGCGCGGACGTGTACGTGACTAATTCGGGTTCCAGCGGTGTTGACTGGACGGTTTCATTCGATATCGAAGGCGCAATCAGAAATCTCTGGAGCGCGTATTACGAGCAGAACGGCAGCACCGTTACAGCGGAAGGACTTTCGTGGAACAACGTCGTGCGCGCCGGCGGCTCTGTAAACTTCGGCTTCTGTGCACTTCGTTAGATGTGAGAAATATTTCAGGAGGGGTAATTGCACTGTTCTTAATTGCCCCTCTCTACTTTCCTCCTTCTGAGCCTGAGGAGATATTCCAGCTCTTCGAGACCTATTATTTTGGCGGAGGCGAAATAGAAAATCCCCGCGGCTCCCATCGCTCCGAGCAGAATAGCCAGCTTGCGGATGGAGAAGGCTGATTGGGTCCAATCAGCGTACGTTGAAATCTTCCACGCGACTGCGGCCATTAAGGCCGAGAGGATGACTACCTTGAGGCAGAATACGAGAAGCGGTTTCATCTTAATGTCACCAGTCCTCCTCTCCAAGAGATAGACGAGAGTAAAGAAGTTGAATATCGACGATATCGAGCTTGCCACCGCGAGACCGGTGTGATTCATTTTCAGGGTAAAGCCAAGCACGTATCCCAGAATGGCATTCGCAATAAAAGCGAGAAACGCTACTATTACAGGCGTTTTTGTATCCTGCATGGCGTAAAAAGCCGGGGCTGTTATCCTCAGCCCCCCGACCGCCCAGAGGCCGAAGGAGTAGCCGAGAAGCGCCTGGGACGTAAATAGCGTTGCCTCGTAAGTGAACTCTCCTCTTTGATATAACAGGTTGCATATCGGTATTCTGAGAGCGATGAGACCCGCAAGGGCGGGAATCAGTATAAACAGCATCAGCTTCAGTGTGGAGGAGTAGGTTTCCCTGAATTTACCGAATTCCCCCCTGCTTGCGAGACTGGAAAGGGTTGGAAGCAACACAGTTGCTATAGAGACCGCGATTATGCCGAGCGGAAACTCAATCAGTCTTTCCGCGAAATATAGATAAGAAATCGTCCCTGACTGCATAAAGGAGGCGTACTGGGAGCTTACGATTATGTTCAGGTTATAGACGGCGATACCGAACAGCTGCGGTACGAGCAATAGACCGATGCGCTTGACCGCGGGATGCTTGAAGTTGCTCCTGAATCTGAACAAAAACCCCTCGGCCTTCACAAAAGGCAGCTGGAGCAGAAACTGGAGCAAGCCTCCCAGTATAACGCCGATTGCGGCCGAGTAGATAGGGATGTCGAACTTCTGCTGGATAAGCAGTACAGAGCCTATCACACATATGTTAAGCAGAACGGGAGAAAAAGCCGGGGCGAAGAAATGTCTCAGGGAATTCAGTACTCCCATGCAAAGAGCCGTAAGCGATATGAACAGGATGTACGGGAACATTATTCTGTTCAGCGATACCGAGATATCGAATGTCTCTTTGTCGAAGCCGTAGGCGAACAGCTTTACGATGTAGGGGGAGAAGATAATACCGAGGGCCGATACGGCGATTAAAGTGACAAGCAGTATCGAGAAAATGATATCCGATACTTTTTTAGCCTCTTCTTTGTTCTTCTTTTCAAGGGTGTCGGTAAAAACCGGTATGAACGAGATGGTTAGCGAGCCTTCGGCAAAGAGCCTTCGTAGCAGGTTCGGGATCCTGAAAGCGATCCAGAACGCGTCGGTATAAGCCGTCGCTCCGAAAAAATAAGCTATGACCATGTCCCTCACATAGCCTGCGATGCGGCTCAGAAACGTAAGGGAGCCGACCAGGCTCGCCGACCGCGCTAATTTTTCGCTCTCCCTCATATAAAGTCCCGGCGGCTTTCAGTCACAACTGTCTATACTGCCGGATCTACCTCCTCGAATTCTATCTCTTCCCTTAACTTGTCGAGTATTTTTCTGGCTTCATCCAGCATATCCGGCGTTGGTATAACTTTCGTTATACCCGAAGAAGGGTCATCCGTCCTGACCCATGCGATGTGCGAATATGTTCCGAGTATGGACTGGAAGTAAACGGTTTCGCTGTTGTTTTTGAGCTTTATCAGTATTTCAGGCATACGATTAAAATGTAGATCAAAAAGCTGTTAGGATTATATACCAGTCTGGTATTTTTTTTCGATCGAGGGCCATCATACTATATACCACAGTCTGCTCATTTAAGCACTGTCGATTCGAAAAGTGGTATGATGTGGCATATGCCTGATTTTCGCTCCGGGTCGCTTGAATTAAAATTTGTGCAAGAATAGCATGTTATACTCCATTATTAAAGTTTATTGCTCATTTTTTGCCAAGACTTTCCTGTTTTTAAGGCTTGAAATTCAATCAACAAATAAATTTATCTGTGGCGCAAGTTCTCTTTTATCAAAAAATTGATAAATTACGAAAACTTACTTGACAAACTTAAGATGAAATTATATAGTGGTTTTGAGTGGCATAAAGTGGCATAAGATGGTATGATATGTTTCGAGGACGATACGAACATACGATGACGGATAAGGGGCGCGTCAGCATTCCCTCAAAATTCCGTGAGGTATGCAGAGAGAAGTACGGCGACGAGACCTTAATCATAACCAATTTCGACAAATGTCTTGTCGCTTATCCCCTTAAAGAATGGAACGAAATAGAAAGGAAGGTTTCGGAGCTTCCTCAATTTAAGCAGGAGGTTATTTCCTTTTTGAGATATCTTATGGGCGGAGCCGTTGACTGTCCTTTAGACGGACAGGGGAGGGTGCTGATACCGCAGTCTTTAAGAAACCATGCCCGCATAAACAGAGAGCTTATAATGATCGGAATGCTTACCAGGATCGAAATATGGTCCAAGGAAGTATGGGAAGACGAAGAAGCGGGCAGAGCCTATGACGAGTTTAAGAAAAGCAGGGACATACTTGCCGGACAAGGACTGTAAAGAAATGGAAAATGCGATTGAGGAGATTAAAAAACCGATTCACGAGTCGGTAATGACCAATGAGGTTGTCGATTACCTGGTTACCCGTGAGGAAGGCACTTATGTCGATGCTACTCTGGGAATGGGCGGCCATACAAAAGCGATCCTCGATACTACTAACTGTAAATCCATAGTCGTAGCTTTGGACGTGGATGAAGAGGCGATAGATATTTCGCGTGAAAACCTCAAGAAGTACAACGGCCATGTTATTTTCCGCAATAGTAATTTCTCGGACATAGACAAGGTGCTCGACAGCCTGGATATTGAGCAAGTGGACGGCATCGTGGCCGATCTCGGCATGTCCTCATATCAGATTGAATCCAGCGAGAGGGGGTTCAGCTTTTTGAGAGACGAGCTGCTGGACATGAGAATGGATGCCAGGCTCAGGTTTACGGCATTCGATCTCGTGAACGAGATGAGCACGGACGAGATATCCAGGGTCCTTAAAATGTACGGGGAGGAAAAATGGGGGAGGAGAATTGCCAAAAAGATCGTCGAAGCCAGAAAGGACAGCCCCATTAAGACATCGACCGAGCTTGCGGAGCTTGTGTCCGGCGCGATTCCCAAGAAATTTCATCCTATGAAAATTCACCCGGCAACGAAAACCTTTCAGGCGCTTCGTATAGCCGTTAATAACGAGCTTGAGAATATTAAGGAGTTTATCTTTAAAGCGTCTTCACGTCTCAGAGTAGGCGGGAGGCTCGTTATTATCTCCTTCCATTCACTGGAAGACAGAATAGTGAAGAACTATTTCAGGAAGCTGTCGTCCCCCTGTGTGTGTCCCCCGGACATGCCGGAGTGCGGGTGCGGTAGAAAGCAAGTTATCAAGATTTTAACGCGATCCCCTATTGGGGCTGATGACTCAGAAATAATGAGCAATCCCAGAGCGCGCAGTGCAAAAATGAGAGTGGGTGAGAGGGTATAAGATGGGTCACGCAAAGGCATTGGGAGCCAGACAGAAAGTCAAATCGGAGAAAACGGTAGTATCGACGGGATTCATCATCATCGTGATCATAGCCGTTGCGCTCGCGCTTTTCTATGTCAGATTCAAAGTCGAGGAGCTTCGTATAGGATATGAAATCTCCCGAAACAACAGGGAAGCAAACGAACTTTTAAAGGAGAGGAGAATACTGGAGTCCGAGTACATGAGAGCAAAGTCCCCTGACAGACTGGAAAAGATAGCCCTTGAGATGGGCTTCATGTATCCGACGCAGCAGGACATTGTTCACGTGGAGAAATCACCGGTAGTGGGCAGCAGAAAATGAAACCCAAGAGAGGCAAAAAAAGAATTTCACTTGGTAAAGAGCTCGATAGGCCGAGATGGAAAATGGCCGCTGTCGGTACTTTCGTACTGCTTCTCTTTACGCTCGTAGCTCTTAAGGCATTTGACCTCCAGGTGCTCGACCGGGACCGCGCTTTTAGCATAGCGCGCAAGCAGCATCACGGAAGCTCCACGCTCCTTCCGCGCAGGGGCAAGGTGCTCGACAGAAACATGAAGGAGCTGGCCGTGAATGTCGAGGTCAAGTCGGTATTTACCAATCCTTACGCTGTCAAGAAACCGGATGAGCTCACTAAAATTTTATCCAAGGAGCTGGACATACCGGAGAAGAAAATTCAGAAGAGCCTGGGCTCGAAAAGCTCTTTTGTCTGGCTTAAAAGACTCGCCGATCCCGAGGTGACTTCCATGCTGGAAGACATGAAGCTGGACGGCGTGGGTTTTGTTGAAGAGCCCAAGAGAATATACCCAAACGGTCACCTCATGGGACAGGTTCTCGGCTTCACCAATATAGATTCAACCGGTATCGAGGGCATAGAGTACCGTTATGACGGACTGCTTATAGGCAAGCCGGGAAAGATAATACTCAAAAGAGACGCTCTGGGCCGGAGAATAATCAACAGTCCCGATACTGTCGAAGACTTCGATGAAAAAAAGATATCCGGGCACAATCTTGTTCTGACTGTCGACGCGCAGATCCAGCACATTGTTGAAAGAGAGCTCAGGGAAGGAATCGAGAAGATGAACGGGGAAAAGGGTATGGCTTTAGTAATGAACCCCGAGACGGGTGAGATATTGGCAATGGCATCCTATCCTTTTCTCGATCCGAATAATTACAGCGATTTCCCCCGTGAAAACAGGCGCAATCTTCCCATTTGGTATACTTACGAGCCCGGCTCCACTATGAAGGTTTTTCTCGTTTCGAGTGCTCTCGAAGAAAAAAAGGTAACGCCTGAGACGCAGTTCTTCTGTGAGAATGGAAGGAGGAAAGTTGGGTCGAGGGTTATAAGGGACGTCCATCCCTACGGCACGCTCACCGTTGCCGATATAATAAGGAAGTCGAGCAATATAGGCGCTTCAAAAATCGGAGAAACCCTGGGCAAGGAAACATACTATAAGTATCTGAAGAAATTCGGTTTCGGAGACAAATCCGGAATAGATTTGCCCGGTGAGTCGAGCGGTTTGCTGGCCAGTCCGAATAAATGGGGAAAGATAGAGCTTGCTACAATTTCATTTGGACAGGGAGTGTCAGTGACTGCTCTTCAGCTTGCGTCTGCACTATCTGCTATCGCTAACGGCGGATACCTTATGAAGCCTTACATAGTAAAACAAATCATAGGCTCTGACGGCACTGTCATAAGAGATAATAAACCCGAGGTCGTGAACAGGGTGTTGTCTTACGACACCTCCGTTCAGATGACCCGCATCATGGAGCGCGTCGTAGAAGATGGAACGGGCAAAAGGGCTGCCATCCCGGGATTTAAGGTCGCGGGGAAAACAGGTACCGCACAGATACCCGACCCGGTGCACGGCGGATACTATCATGACCGCTACATTGCTTCGTTTATAGGATTTACACCTTCCGACGATCCAAAAATAGCAATGGTAGTCGTTGTTGAAGCCCCCAAGAAGCTTACTCACGGAGGCTCCGTGGCTGGGCCTATATTCAAACAGATTGCCGAGAAGGTACTATTTTATCTCGGCGCCTCGCCTAATGGCGAGCTTGTGGGCACTAAATTGATGCCTGACCTGAGCGGAAAGAGCGTCAGGGATATTCTCAAATGGTCCGAGGAGGAGGGGATAAAGGTCGAAGTGAGAGGTAGCGGATATGTCACGGGTCAGAAGCCTCTTCCAGGAGATACTATTGAAGAGGGTACGGTTTGCTCGGTACAGTTTAATCAAAATATATGATTCTTAGGGAAATAGTAAGAGGCATAGACATACTAAGAAGTTATGGATATGACGGATTAGAAATTTCTGGTATTTCATTTGATTCTCAACTGATTCAGGAAGGCTTTCTGTTTGTAGCGTTAAAAGGCGAGAAGACTGACGGCCACAAGTATATTGAATCTGCTGTTAAGAACGGCGCGAAGGCATTGATTGTTGAAAAGGCGCCCGACGCGGCATATCCGGGTGTTTCGGTCATCGAAGTAGCGGATTCGAGAACGTCGCTCGCGGCGGCGGCGGCTAATTTCTACGGCCATCCCACAAAGGAGCTGTCCCTGGTCGGCGTTACCGGGACAAACGGAAAGACGACCGTTACGTATCTTCTCGAATCGATATGGAATTATGAACGCAAGAAGGCCGGCGTAATAGGGACAATTGATTACAGGTTCGGAAGTAAAAAGTTTAATGCCCCGATGACGACGCCGGAATCATTAGACCTAATGAGGATGTTCAGGGAAATGAGAGAGTACGGTACGGACTATGTTGCGATGGAAGTTTCATCCCATGCAATAGACAGAAAAAGGGTGCTGGAATGTCATTTTGACGCGGCGGTATTCACCAATCTCACTCAGGACCACCTTGATTATCACGGCACACTCGAGAAATATCTGAGTGCCAAGAAAAAGCTGTTTACCGAGCTTCTGGCTTCCAGCGAAAAGAAAAAAAAGTTTTCTATAATCAACATAGACGATCCTTCCGGGATCGAAATAGCGAAAGAAGCCCCGTGTGATCTTGTTACATATTCAATCACAAACGGCAGCGCGTCCGTCGGCGTGGAAGACCGGAATATCACCGATCAGGGAATCCGTGCCACCGTAAATACGCCTTTCGGAAGAGTTAAAATCCAATCTCAGCTTTTCGGAGAACATAATTTATCCAACATACTGGCTGCCGTATCCGCCGCTCTTGCACTGGGCTCTCGGGTAGAATCGGTCGAGGGAGCGCTGTCCGGCTTCACTACCGTGCCAGGCAGACTCGAGAGAATTGAAAACCCTTTCGGCTTCCAGATACTTGTGGATTACGCTCACACGCCTGACGCGCTTCAGAATGTGCTCATGGCCGTGAGACCGCTTACGGGAGGAAGGGTTATCCTCGTCTTCGGATGCGGCGGGGACAGGGATACGACAAAACGGCCGAAAATGGGCGCGATTGGAAGAGAGCTTTCGGATATCCTGATAGTTACCTCCGATAATCCGCGTACGGAATCTCCCGAGGGAATCCTGGACGACATAGAAGCGGGAGTTCTTGAAGGCAAGGCCGATCATAAACCTTATTTGAGAATTACAGACAGAAAAGAGGCTATTAAACAGGCAATAAGCATGGCTCGCGAAAGTGATACGGTCCTCATAGCGGGTAAGGGCCATGAGGATTATCAGATTTTAGGAACCAAAAAATATCCCTTCGATGACAGAGTGATTGCGAGGGAAACCATTACGGATTTGGCGATGCGGTAAGAGAAAAAATTATGCTGGAATTAAATTTCGTTCTCGATTCAACCGGAGGAAAGCTCGTCTCGGACGCTGGCAGCATCGATTTCTCAGGCGTCTCTACCGATTCACGAAATATAGGTAAAGGCGAGATCTTTTTCGCGCTCAAAGGTGAGAATTTTGACGGTCACGCGTACGTGGATGAGGCGTTTACCAGGGGCGCAGCCGCAGCGGTCATAGAAAAAGACGATATGACGCGATTGAACGGTAAGCCGGTCATACGCGTTCCCTCAACGCTCAAGGCTCTGGGCGACCTGGCGTCTGAGTGGAGAAAGAGTTTTCCCGATCTCAGGCTCGCGGCGATAACGGGCTCTAACGGAAAGACGACGACAAAGGAAATGGCGTGGACCATTGTCTCTCTCAAACATCCCACGCTCAAGAATTCGGGAAATTTCAATAACCTTATCGGTCTGCCTCTCACGCTCTTCAGCCTCGATCAATCATATAAAGCGGCCGTGGTTGAGCTCGGCATGAATGATTTCGGGGAGATAAGAAGACTGTCCGAGATCGCGTCGCCCGACATTGGAGCGATCACCAACATCGGACGTGCGCATCTCGAGAAGCTCGGCGGAATCGACGGCGTGGCAAAAGCCAAAGGCGAGCTTGTGGAAAAGTTCGTCGGCGATCAGACCTTTGTCGTAAACGCGGATGATCCGCGCGTCGGAAAAATTGCGGACGGTATCAACTGCAAAAAAATATCATACGGAATCAAATCCGAAGGGACTGCTTTATCCGCGTCTGACATAGAGGAAGAAGGCTTTACCGGAATCAGGTTCAGTATGAAGTCCGGTGATAAATCATTTCCCGTACATATTAAAGGAATCGGCCTCCACAATGTTATGAACGCTCTCTGTGCGGCGGGCATAGCGCGCTCATTCGGATGCGGGCCGGATGAAATACGGCAGGGACTCGAAAGTTTTGCACCCGCGAAAATGAGACTTGAGATACTCGAAAGCCCTTCCGGCTTGAGGATTATAAACGACACGTACAATGCAAACCCGGAATCGATGCGAAGCGCGGTGGACGAACTGATGAGACTGAAAGGCGGCGGAAAAGCCGTTGCCGTTTTGGGGGACATGCTCGAGCTCGGAAGCGCAAGTGAAGGCGAGCATACGAGTCTCGGGGAGTACGTTTCCGCTTCTGGCGTTGTTTACCTGGTCACATACGGAAATTACGGCGGATTCATATTAAAAGGAGCGGGCAGCAAAATTCACGGTTCTCACGCAAAAACACACGACGAAGCTGCCGAAATGTTAAGAGAGATCGCGAAACCGGGCGATCTGGTTTTAATCAAGGGCTCCCGAGGTATGAGAATGGAAGAGATTACAAAAAAACTTTTGTAGGAGTGTATAGATGTTTCACCTTCTGTACTTGATGAAGGGTGATTTTATTCTTTTTAACGTGTTCAGGTACATAACTTTCCGTTCTTTCGGAGCGGGGGTTACTGCATTTCTGATCAGCATAATTCTTGGAGGAGTATTCATCAACTTTTTGACCAGGAAACAGTTC
>Ga0307426_1000589_pt1 | contig 25000 bp, 20 predicted proteins | sample SalMarWE160340MG_FD_202165 | JGI IMG/M metagenome (GOLD analysis project Ga0307426, IMG submission 202165) | Salt marsh sediment microbial communities from the Plum Island Ecosystem LTER, Massachusetts, United States - WE1603-40 | ecosystem: Environmental > Aquatic > Marine > Intertidal zone >...
TCGTGGCCGCGGTTCTCTACTTCTTCTTTGGAAGCGGTGGTCTTCTGGACTACCGTCGCCTGATCGCCTACCGAGGATCGCTGCAGGATAACATGGACGATCTGGAGCGTATCAACGGCGAACTGCTGACGGAGGTACAGGCCCTGGGATCCGATCCGGAACGATTGACCCTGAAGGCGAGGGAGCTCGGATATTTCCGGGAAGGAGAAAGGGTAATCCGTATTGCCAATGACTCGAGCAGGAAGAGTACCTACACGGTGGGAAAGGTCCTGCGCCGAAAAGCGAAACAGCCGCAGGCGGATTGGCCTTTCAGAGCCACCGGGCTGGTGCTGCCCGTCCTGCTGGTCCTGGTGAGTGTCACGGTGAGGAGGCGTAAGAACCGTGAGAATGGGAATCGATGATCCGAAGCTTCTCGACGGTCTGGTAGAGGTATTGCAGAGTGCCGGGGTGGTGATCATGCCTTGCGATACGATCTACGGTTTCGTAGGCGTCGCCCCGCAGACTCAAGCAAAGATCCGAGAGCTGAAGGGCCGGCAGGAAAAATCCTTTCTCCGCCTCATCCCCGACCTTCAGTGGCTGCCTCGCTACACAGGAGCAAGCCTGCCGTCTAAGCTGAAACCCTACTGGCCGGGTGCATTGACGGTCATCTTCCCGGCAAAAAAAACAGGCACGGTTGCCCTGCGCATACCCGACGATCCCCTGCTGCTTCAGGTGATGAGGCGGCTGGACCGGGCGCTTTTCTCCACCAGCGTAAACCTAAGCGGCAAGCCGCCGCTCTGGCAAATCGAAGACATCTGTTCGGCTTTCGAAACCCGCGTAGACCTGGTTGTGGCCGCCGGCGATCGGCCACAGGGCATTCCCTCCACGATCGTCGACATCACCGAGAGACCGTACCGCTTGCTTAGGCGGGGAGAGGTCGATCTTCCCGACGGGTTGTTCAAGGAATAGAGGCTAGGCGAACAACCTCTCGATCACTTCTTCCATACTTTGGACCGGATGGAACACGATCCCCTTCTTTACGTGTTCCGGGATATCCGCCAGATCCCTCTCGTTCTGCGCCGGGATGATGATCTGTCTGATCTTGTTGCGCTTGGCCGCGATCACCTTCTCCTTCAATCCGCCTATGGGAAGTACCTGACCGACCAGGGACAGCTCGCCGGTCATGGCCAGATATGTCTTCACCTTCCTCCCGGTTGCCAGGGACAGAAGGCAGGAAGCCATGGTGATCCCCGCCGAAGGGCCGTCCTTGGGGGTTGCGCCGGCGGGTACGTGCAGGTGTATCTGGTTTTTCTCGAAAAACTCCTTGTCCACCCCGAAACCGCCGGCGATGTGACGGACGTAGGTGTAGGCGATATTCGCCGATTCCTGCATAACGTTGCCCAGCTGTCCGGTCAGCCGGAACCCCTCTTTTCCGGGATTGGCAACCGCCTCTATAGTCAGCATGGCGCCTCCCAGAGGCGTCCAGGCCAGCCCCAGAGTCATGCCGGGTCCGGTGATCTTCTTAATCCCCTCCTCGTAGAAGATCGGTTTTCCCAGATACTCTTCTAACTGAGGCGGTTCGATGGCAAGCGGAAAGGCGAGCTTGTCCAGTACGGATTTACGGGCCAGCTTCCGGTGTATCTTGTCCAGGGCTTTCTCGAAATTGCGCAGACCCGCCTCCCGGGCGTACCCTTCGGCGATCTCCAGGAGGGCAGCCTTGCTGTACTTCACGTCCTTGCGCTTTAGCCCGGTGCGGCCCAAGGATTTGGGGATCAGGTACTTGCGGGCGATCGCCACCTTTTCGTCATTGATGTAACCGGAAAGCCTGATGACCTCCATCCTGTCCAGCAGCGGTGCGGGAATGGTGTCCAGGGTGTTGGCCGTGGTGATGAACAGGATATCCGAGATGTCGAACGGGAGGTCCAGGTAGTGGTCCCGAAAGGCCACGTTCTGCTCCGGGTCAAGAACCTCCAGAAGCGCAGAGGAGGGATCGCCCTGAAAGGAAACGCCCAATTTGTCGATCTCGTCGATCATGAACACCGGGTCCTTGGTCTTTACGATCTTCAGTCCCTGAATGATCTTTCCGGGCATGGCCCCCACGTAGGTCCGCCGATGGCCCTTGATCTCAGCCTCATCCCGCATGCCGCCGACGGAGAAGCGGAAAAAGCTCTTGTTCAGAGCCCTGGCGATGGATTTGCCAACCGAGGTTTTTCCAACCCCGGGGGGACCGACCAGGCAGAGGATCGAACCCTTGCTGTCCTTCTTGAGCTTGCGCACCGCCAGGTATTCGAGAATCCGTTCCTTCACATCCTCCAGACCGTAGTGATCCTCGTCCAGGATGCGCCTTGCCCGCTGCATGTCCACCTCTTTTACGGCGGGGGCGGTCCAGGGCAGGCTGATGATCGTATCCAGGTAGTTGCGGGTTACGATGAACTCGGAGGAGCCGGTGTCCATCAGGCTGAATTTCTCCATTTCCTGCTCCACCTGCTCCAGCACATCCGCATCCAATTCCAGCTTGTCGACCGTCTCTTTGAAGCGCTGGTATTCACCGGATTTGGAATCCACCGGCATGCCCAGTTCCTGCTTGATCGCCTTGAGCTGCTCCTTTAGGAAATACTCCCTCTGGCTCTTGGAGATCTTCTCGTTTATCTGCTTCATGATCTTCTGCTGGATGCTCAGCAGTTCCTGTTCTTTGCGGATGAAGACCAGGACCTTCATCATTCTTTCATGGACATCCAGCGTCTCCAGGATATTCTGCTGATCCCGGCGGTCGATGTTGAGGATCGAGGTTATGAAATCGGCGATCTTGCCCGGATGGTCGATGTTGACCATGTTGAGCCTCATCTGCTCGGAAAATAGGGGATTGTTCTCCGAGATCTGTTTCATCTCGGAGATGAGGGAGCGGGTCAGGGCGCGCACCTCGTTGGATTCGAAGTTCTTGTCGTCCAGGTACTCCACGGCAACCGTAATCGGATGCTCCTTGTAGATGAACTTCTTGATTCGAAAACGCTTGAGCGTGGATATGAATATGTTGATGCCCCCGTCCGGGAGATTGACCTTGCGCACGACCTTTGCCACGGTGCCCACCTTGTACAGGTCCCCTCCGGTGGGATTCTCCGCATCCGCGCTGGTTGTCAGCACCAGCCCGATGAAGCCGTGCTCGGTCATGATATGTTCTATAAGCTCCACCTCCCGCTCTCCGGCCACCATGAGAGGGGTGAAGATGCCGGGGAAGACCGGTGTGCCGGTGATGGGCAGAATGTTCAGCTTGGGCGGCAGCACCTGGCTGGTTGGAATGATCTGCTTGTCGTCCATTGTTCTCCTTATCCGTGTCACTTGAAAAATAGTAATGCCCCCGGGGGTTGTCAAGGGTACGCCGAATCGACGGTAATCCCGGCCCCGGGCGCTTGCTTCCCCGGCGCTTTTCGCAATATTATTATGCAGCCGCAGCGAAAATCTTGGTCAATCGTAGCGGATCTTCCGGCATTATTACAAGATTTTCGCTGCGGCGGAAGACAACGCAATCTTCCTCTTTGACGAGTAGCGCCGGAAGCACTCGATTGCGAAGGATCACAACGGCGAAGAATGTGTTATTACGTCACATAAGACAGTGAAACGTGAAAATTCGAAGCTCCACCACGGAGGCCGTGGTATTGCGAAAAACCCGGGTCGGTGAGATCCACAAATCCCTCACCCTCTTCAGCCGCCAGCGAGGTCTGATCTACGCGATGGCCCACGGGGCCTTCAAGATCCGCAGCCGGCTGCGCATGACCTCCGAACCTTTCCAGGTGGTGCGGGCGTACCTGTACCACGATCCGGTGCGGGATCAGTACAAGATCACCGATATGGAGAGCCTGGCGGCTCTGGACGGGATCCGGGAGAGCGTACAGCGCTTCTACGCCGCCTCTCTCTGGGCCGAGGTGGTAATCCGCTCCTACGGGGGGGGAGAGAACTTCCCCCTGCTGTACGATCTGCTGGTCGCTGCTCTGCGCCTGTTGGACCGGGCGCCGGATCGGCTGGTAGCGCTTCTCAGCTGTCAGTATCTGTTGCGTTTTCTCGATCTCCTGGGCCAGAAGCCGGATGTAGAGCATTGCGGATTGTGCGCCTCCGAACTGGACCTCCTCTCCGGAGCCTATCTCTCCCGGGAGGAACAGACGCTGATCTGCAGCCGCTGCGCACAGCCAACGGCGCTGCATCTGCCGGCCGGCGCCCTGCGCTACCTGCAGTCGACTCTGGGCATGCCCCTGGGCGTCGCGATCCGGGTCGGATTGGAGGAGCGGTCCCTCAGGGCACTGAAGGAAGCCGCTTATTTCCTGATTCAGGCGGTGCTGGAGACGAACCTGAATGCAATACAGAGCGGGGTGGGTATACTATGAGGGTTTTTGCAGCGCTGCCCCTCCCGGGCCGGGCCGTCGAAAAACTGGGAGAATTGGCGGCCGAATTGAAGGCGCGCTATCCGGATCTGAAGGTGGTCAAACCCAACGGGATGCACGTCACCATGGTTTTCTTCGGCGAGTTGAATCAGGAACGGATCCTCGAAGTTATAAGGGTGATGGACAGTCCGGAGCTGAAGATGGCCAGCATCAGTGCGGTCATGGGCGGGGTGGGGCAGTTTCCTCCCAAAGGACAGCCGCGGGTCATCTACTGCCCCATTCAAAAAGGTGCACCGGAGATTGGCTATCTGTACGGCGTGTACCGCCGGCTCCTCTCCGGTGTGGAGAGTCTGTCCCTGGAAGGCGAGCGGGACTTCACCCCCCACATCACCCTGGCCCGCAGCCGGGGGGACCGCAGCGGGTCAAGCCGCATCTCTCTATCCGAGGTGGAGGAGCTGTTTCGATTCGAGCATTCCCTGATTCTGGACAGGCTCGTTCTGTACCAGTCGATCCTTCGGCCTCAGGGCGCCGAATACAAGGTCATGAAGACAGTTTTGCTGGGTAGGGTGTGACCATGCGAGCGGTTGATCTGATCGTCAAAAAGAGACAGGGCCGGGCGTTAAGCGAAGAAGAAATCTCCTTTCTGATCCAGGGCTATGTTGGCGGCGGCATCCCGGATTACCAGATGTCGAGCCTGGCCATGGCCGTGTTCTTCAAAGGGATGAGCGCAGAGGAGACCGGGTATCTGACCCGGGCGATGATCGACTCCGGGACCACAATCGACCTTGGCGGGATAGAGGCCCCGCTGGTGGACAAGCATTCAACCGGGGGTGTGGGGGACAAGGTATCCCTGGTGCTGGCGCCCCTGGCTGCCGCCTGCGGCTGCACCGTGCCAATGATGAGCGGCCGCGCCCTGGGCCATACCGGCGGCACTCTGGACAAGCTGGAGTCCATTCCCGGTTACCGTACCGACCTGTCGGTGGAACGTTTCACCGACCTTCTCAAACGTACGGGCTTTGCCATGACCGGGCAGAGTGAGCGAATTGTCCCGGCCGACCGGAAGCTGTACGCCCTACGGGACGTTACCGGCACCGTAGAGTCGATCCCGCTCATCACGGCCAGCATCATGAGCAAGAAATTCGCCGAGGGCGCCGAATCCCTGGTATTCGATGTCAAATGCGGCTCCGGCGCCTTCATGAAGACCCTGGAAGAAGCGCGGGAGCTGGCCGTATCTCTGGTACGCACGGGCAACAGCCTGGGACGCCGGATCCGAGCCGTGATCTCCGACATGGATCAGCCCCTGGGCCGTATGGTCGGCAATTTTTTGGAAGTTCGGGAGGTCGTGGCAACGCTTCGCGGAGGCGGTCCCAAGGACCTGCTGGATCTCACCCTCCGGCTGACCGCCCATATGCTGGTGCTTGCCGGTCTTCAACCCGATCTGCAGGGCGCCGAAGAGCAGTGCCGCAGGAAACTCGCCGATGGTTCAGCCTGGAAAAAGTTCCTGGAGAACGTGGAGCTCCAGGGGGGAGATATTCGCGCCGTCCAGGAGGAGGAAGGGGGACCGAGGGCGCCTCTGATCGAGCCGGTAGAGGCGGCGGAATCCGGTTATGTTCAACGCGTCGACGCCTACCGGATCGGCATCGCCTCCGGGCTGCTCGGCGCCAGTCGCGAGCAAAAAGAGGATGCGGTACTCCCCGATGTGGGGATCGAGTTGATAAAGGTCCAAGGGGATGCGGTGCAGGCCGGGGAGACCCTCTGCCTGGTCCACGGCCGCGAGGCCGAGCGTATCGAAAGGGCAGGATCGTACGTAAAGGCAGCCTACTCGATCGGCGGCCAGGAGAGCCGGCCGCGGGACCTGGTGCTGGAAGAAATCCGGGACGATGATCTGGCAAAAGTCTGAGCTGAACCCCGAAGAGCTTCGGGATGTTGCCCGGCGCTACCAGTTGGATCTGATCAGCGCCGCGGTACTGATCCGCCGGGACTATCTGGATGAGGATTCGATTCGTTTTATTCTCAACAACGATCCGCTGTTGATGCACAACCCCTTCCTTTTCAAGGACATGAGCAGGGCCCTGCGGCGGATCCACGCGGCGGTTTCCAACGGCGAGCTGATACAGATCTTTGGAGACCGGGATGTAGACGGGATCACTTCGACCATTCTGCTGCGGGAGGTGCTGGAAAAGATCGGGGCGAAGCTTCGCTGGCAGATACCGGTGGGGGAGGACGATTACGGACTGACGGCGGAGGTTATAGACGGCTGCGCGGCGGAGGGCTGCGGTTTGTTGATCACGGTGGACTGCGGCATCTCGAACAACGACGAGATTGCCAAAGCGGCGGAGTTGGGGATCGATACCATTGTACTGGACCATCACAATCCTCCTGAGCCGCTTCCGGCAGCCTTTGCCCTAATCGATCCTAAATGCAACGATTCCGGCTATCCTTTTCGCGATCTGTCCGGCTGCGGCGTCGTGGCCAAGCTGGCCGTGGCTCTGGCCTACAGCACCACTTCCGATTTCGATGCACCCGTTTGCTTCCTCCATATCCAACCGGCAAATGAGGCCTTTACGGTTCAGGCGGTGGAGCTTGTCAATCTGGTGGAAATGGAGCGCATCATCGATACGGTCCCGTCGAAGGGATCGGACCTGCTGCGCACCCGTGTCTATGGCAAACTCAAAGACAAGAAGATCCTGGTGTACGACCGGGACAGCCAGCTTCGCTACCTGCAGCAGCTGAACGCCGAAGGGGCGTTTGAGCTGGTGGATATCATGCCCGAGGTCGCCGCCGGGTTTCCGGAGGTCGCCGGTAAAAGTCTGATCAGAGCCCGGGAGTCTCTCGAGATGCTGCGCCTGGGCCACAAGTCGGAGATCGATGTCCTGGTTGAGCTGTACCGGCGGCTGAGCTGGAACAGGCTCGACCTGTTGACCGTGCTGGAGCCGATCGTCGATCTTGCCGCCCTGGGAACCATAGCGGACCTGATGCCCCTGATCAACGAAAACAAGATAATCGTCCGCCGAGGCCTCGAAGCCATGGGCAGGATGAAACGCTCCGGCCTGCGCGAGCTACTGCTTCGGCAGAACCTGCACGGCCGGCAGCTGACTGCAAAGGATATCTCCTGGCACATCACCCCCGTGCTGAACTCCGCCGGCAGGATGGGTGAGCCTCAGCGGGCCGCCGAGTTGTTTTTATCGCAAACCCAGGACGAAATCGATGCGGTTATCGACTCGATCCTCCAACTGAACCGACAGCGCAAGCAGTTGGGCGACAGAATCTGGGACAGCTGCTTCCCGGCAGCCCGGGAGAGTATCGAACACACGGGGGGGAAGTTCGTGTTCGTGGCTGACGCCGAAATTCCCAGGGGAATCACCGGTATTCTGGCGGCTCGACTGGTGAGTTTTTTCAAGATCCCGGCGGTGGTTGTGTCCCTCGGGCAGAGCAAAGCCGTGGGATCCCTGCGAAGCCCGTACCCGGTCAACGGATTTCTCGACCTGTTCGCCGATTACTTCGTGAACTACGGGGGACACGATAGAGCAGCCGGTTTCAACCTGCCCACGGAATTGTTCCAGGAATTCCAAAACCGCTTCTTCCAGATCGCCCTGGCCCACACGCCTCCGGATCGGGAGGCGGCCAAGATCTCCATCGACGCCGAGGTGCCCCCGGCCTACCTGAATCCCGAGTTGATAAGGGTCGTGGAGACCTTCGAGCCTTACGGTGAGGGATGCCCACCTCTGGTATTTCTGACCCGGGGAGCCCGGATCGAGAAACTGGAGATCGTCGGCAGGCAGGAACCGGCCCACGTGAGGATGCTCCTCTCCGCGGATCGCTACAAATGGCCCGCCGTTTACTGGAACGCGGCTCCCCGGGCCGGCAAGGATTTCGATCGCAACGATACGGTGGATATCGTGTTCCGGCTGAACCGGAACTACTTCATGAACACCGAGACCCTCCAGCTGACCATTCTGGACCTCAAACGATGAAATCAGCCGTGCTGGTTTTCTTCCTTCTTCTCTCCCTCATCCTCCCGGCCGGGCTGTATCCGGATACGCTGCAGCTACGCTCCGATTCGGTGGCGGCCATGGTGCTGGGAGGTCGCCCCCTGTGCCGGATCGCCGAGGGCAGCCTTTTCCGGTGGGAGAACGGAGAGCTTCAACCCCTGGAGGGGCTTTTCTCCTTCCATACCACGGCTCAGCAGCCCCTGGAAGCCCGCTTCGAGCTTTCCGAGCAGGCCTCCCGGGGTGAGGTGTTGAGAGGATGCTTTCTGTTCAGCGAAGCTGTCGATCGCCTGGATTGCACTTTGCAGCGCGGTGTTGGAGAGCCCTATTCCTCCGGTAGGGGATTCGCCCTGGATGATACGGGCCGTCACTGGTGTTTTTTGCTCGGCATACCGAGCACGGCGGAGGCGGGGGAGTATTTCCTAGAGATCCGGGCTTATAAGGGTCGACGCTTCATCCTCTGCAGAAATACGGTGGAGGTCCGCTACCGGAGCTTCCGCAGCGAAGAAATCGCCTTCAACCAGACCCTGTCCGAGCTGATGACAAAACCTGATCCCGGGAAAATCCGGGAGTACCAGGATCTCCTGACACTCCTGAGCGCCTTTCACTCCCGATCGATCTTTCATGAAGGACCGCTGGCCGCTCCGCTTCAGGCGACCCGGCGTACCTCCCTTTTCGCCGACCGTCGCCTGTACAGCTACACCGACGGTGGAAGCTCCCGCTCCCTGCACAATGGGATCGATCTGGCCGCCCCCATGGGTACCCCGGTCTTCGCCTCCGGAGCAGGCAGGGTGGTGCTGGCCAGGCAGAGGATCATCTCAGGGAACAGCGTGGTGATCGAGCACCTTCCCGGTGTCTTCACCCTCTACTACCACCTGGAGGATATCGAGGTTCAGGAGGGGCAGCGCTTGTTCCAGGGACAGCGGATCGGGACCGTCGGCATGACCGGATTGGCAACCGGGCCGCACCTGCATTGGGAGCTGCGCGTCGGCGGGGTGGCGGTGGATCCGGACGTTTTCCTGGAGATTCCCATGATTGACAAATCCCTGTTTTCACATAATATTATTGACCAAAATTAGCAGAGGGGAGGTGATTTCCATACCCGCAATTATCGTTGGCGAGGATGAGGCCCTGGACAGGGCGATCAAACGCTTCAAGCGAATGGTCGAAAAAGAGGGCATCGTTCGAGAGTGGAAACGAAGAGAGTTCTACGAGAAGCCTTCGACGATCCGCAACCGCAAGAAGAAGGCTATGGAAAGAAAACGCCTGAGAAAAGTCCGCAAGTTCGGCCACGGAAAGCGATTTTAGATCCGCCGAGCCTGCAGTGCCGGAAAATCTTTAAGCCCTCTCCGCTGGATCCGGAAAGGGCTTTTTTATTAGCTGGGAATACGATATATCCCGCATCAAGAACCATGAAGGGGGTATTGAACTTTCCACTATATAAAAAGTCGCCAGAGCGCTCGGGAATAAGATAGTAGTTGGAATCAAATAGGAACCCTAAGGACGGTGGTTCCGCAAAAGCACCCCGGTCTTCGGCAATATAGAAGCCTTGGACACTTGGAGCTTCCGGAGTAGGAACGTGAAAGGCGTCAAATAACTTTTTCCAGCGATTCTACCACAAATTGGTTAAGGCTTTGGCCCTTCTCCATAGCCTTGATATAGGCACGGTGATGGAGTTCTGAGGGAAGCCTGACTACAAACTTGCCTGAGAAGGGTTTCTCGGGCTTCTCGTTCCTTTCAGCGCAAAACTCCAGGTAGTCATCGATCGAATCCCGAAATGCCTTTCGCATTTCCTCAACAGTCTTTCCCTGGAAAGTAATTACATCCCTGGTATCCAAGACTTCACCATGGAGCAATTCAGCCTCATCGTCGAATTCTACGTAACCCGTGTATCCTTTATATTTCAGCATCTTTCACTCCCGCAGCGATTAAAAATCTTCGCATTGATTTTACAGATCCTCTATCTGTCACTTTTCGTGGATGTGGTCTGTGAAATACAGCGCGGACATCCTTCAGTGCGACACGGACACGAGATCCTCTACCTTCAGTAATATCGGCACCCAAAGCATATAGAAGGTTTTCGATATCAGTCCACAAGATGTCCGATCGAACCGGATCATCAAATATTGCCGCTAATTTGCTTTTGTTTTTCTTATTCACAGCATATTATGATACTAATTTATAGTATCAATTGTACTCTGTCAACAGGTTAGATTTTCTATTTTTTTGTTCGAAAACCTTCACCCACCACATCTTACAAAGCATATTCCAGCAACCAGCTACACTTCCATCATAGTGGTCCCATGGGATACAAAGGGAAACGACCACCAGAGATGGCATTCAGAAATCACCCGGCGGAGAGGTAACCTCGGAGGGGAAGCGCCGCGCAAGTCCAGCCCTGACTTGCTGATCCATTAGACAAGCGAGGACGAACACACGGGGTGACACCTCGATTTTCTTAAGCAGTTGATCGGCGTTCTATTCAAGTGAACTCAATCAGAACACGAAGCTGCCAATCTTTCGGGTGTTTCTCCTGAAGCCTTCTTTATTCTCGCCCCCCATCCTCCCTACGATAGGTCGGCCAAGGATGGCCGACCTATCGCTTCCCTCCGCCTGTGGAAAAGACATCCCTGTCCTTTCCACAGGCGGTTTCTTTACCGACAAGCTACTGCTCTTCCCGTCAGCTTTCCCTTATCCCTTTCATGCCTCAAGTATGTCTTTTCCTATTCCAAACTTAAGCACTAATGGTTCCTTTTACGACTGCTCCTGATTTCCGACCTAGACCAATGGTTTCGTTCACATGTTCATAAATCCTTACTTCTCTACGTTTATTCCGTTGAGTATGCACAGCTATCGAGTAGGCCGGTAAGGGGGGCGGGCTGGTGCTGACCTGCAGTAATGTGGTACACGCCGGCGCCAGTCTGGAGAACTACCTGGCCATGCGCAAGGCGATCGCCGACTACGGTGCATACCCGACGGGGGGTAGATTGCTCCGCTATCACCATGTCGAATGGATATCTGCCGTGTAGGCCGTGGATACACGGTGTAGGTGGGTTGATCGCCCCATAGCTACCAAATCTGCGGCATAGTCTTCCCGGCACTGTTTATAAAACGTACGCTCACTTTTCGATAGACTGTGGGCCGTTAAACGTCAATCCATTTAGACGAATAAGTGCCCGCCCCTTAAAAGCTGTAGGTTCCTTTGAGGTAGAGCTCGCTTTGCTCTTTGCTGAGGCCGAAGGTGGTACCCTCCCGGCCTTCGATCCAGCGCAGCCCGGCGGTGATCTCTGCGGAATCGAAGGGCTTGAGGGAGAGCTCCGGGTTAACCACGATGCCCCAACTTTCGGCGAACTCATTCGGATCGTCAAACTCCAGAGCCACGGCTGGGGGCCCGAGTTTCAGACGGCCGTCCAGGATCTCCCATTCTATCGCCGCCAGGAGATAGTCCTGGAGTTCCTCCCGGCTGTTCTCGAAGGCCAGCCCGTGGGCATACTGGAGATTGAGATACGGGCCCGAAGGCAAAGGTTTAGTCCAGGCCCGCGCAGGCCTTGAAGTACGGCTCAGCGTCCTCCTCAGAAACGCTGCCCCCTATGCCCGTCATATCGGTTATAACGGTGTAGTCGGGAAAGAACAGCGCCCCTTCGGCCCAGAGGCCCAGGCCGAACAGCTCTCCCACCAGATCCAGCCCAGCGATGTGCCTTCTCGGGTAGCTGCTGTCGATCTCTACCCTTACATCCGGCGGCGCGCCGGGAAAGGTAGCTGTGATACTCGTCGGTGCGGGAAAATCCTGGCGACTGAGTCGCCTCCATGATGTAGGAGGCGCACTTCCCTGTGCGCTCGTGTCCCAGATCGCGGTTATCGGTGAGCTGAGACCGCATGCGGGTCCAATCTTCGATCTGCCGTTCGTACCTCCTTGGATACTCGTCCAGGGGGATGGCGAGGCGTTCGATGAGCTGCGGATATCGGGCCTTGATGAACCAGGGAACGTATTCGGCGTTGTGCTCGTTGGACTCGGTGACGTAGTATCCGAACCGCCTCATGATCTCGTAGCGGACTAGGTCGGGGTGAGGGGCGGGCCGTTGGGCGGCACGGCGCTTTCGAGCTATCCTCGGGGCAGGCGACAGCTGCCGCCGATGACCTCGCTAAGATCGACGAGATCATCCATACGGTGAAATTAGGAAAATCTCTCTTGGAACAATCCATAGTCGAGTTTGTGTTGTCGTATATACGGAGCACAAAGGAGTAAAAAGAATCATCTCGGCCAGAAAAACAAACCAACGAGAGAGGAGGAGATATCATGAGTTTATCAAGAGAGCAGAGACTTGAAAAAATTGACGAGATCAAGGACAAAGAAATCGACTACTCTGATATTCCCGAATTAGATGAAACCTTTCGGTCTTACGATCGTTCTACGAAGCACACAAGAAAAAGGTAACTTGAGTATATTAACTACGCTCGTTTTTAGCCAACCCGCGCTCCGTGGGACACATAGGGCGGTGGGTTGGGGCGACAAGTATCTTGACAAATACCAAGTGCGGATTCCGGCAATCTAGGCTTTGCCGAACACCGAGCTCTGCGGTTTGTTGTGGAGATTCATGGCCACGTTCAGACCGAGACCGATCCAAATCGAGTTGCCCGCGTGGCTGATTACTCGTTTCATCACCGATGGTAATGAGAAATACTTCTTTCTCAGGTTCTGCATCTCTTCTACGAAATCATCGCAGCTGAAGTTGCGGGGCTTGAACAACAGGTTGTTGATATCGTAGAGACTCCAGTCTTTACTTAGCAGCCTGTTTTGTTTTTCCAGCCTGTCCGTCAGTCTGGTGCCCGGATAGGGTACCAGGATACCGAGAGATGCGGTGATCAGATCCAGATCCAGAAGATAATCCAAGGTTCGTCGGATCGTATCTTTGGTATCGAAATCATGGCCGAATACCATAGTAGCGAGAACAGTGATGCCGTGGTCCTTCAGCAGTTTCAGCGCCTCTTTGAGCTCGTGCAGACTTCCCAGGCTCTTCTTGTATTGCTGAAATCCCTCCTCCACCACGCTTTCAAGACCGACCAGAAGTCCGAAACAACCGGAATCCGCGGCAAGCCTCACCAGCTCTCGATCCTTGGCAAAGGCTATGCTGGCTTGAGCGGCCCATCTCTTTTTGAGTGGAATCATCTCGGCGAAGAGCCGCTTTGCGTATGGAATACTGGAGATGATGTTGTTGTCAACGAAAAACAGGATCCGATTATCGATGCTTTCCATTTCGATCAGCACGGGTTTCAGCGGTCGATTGCGTATCTTCCTGCCGTGTATGATGCTGACCGAGCAGAAATCACAGTCGTAGGGGCAGCCCCGGGAGGTCTCTATGGTTCCGACGTCAAAAAAGCGGGATCGCCGCCTGGTAATTCTCTCGCGGTCAAGAAGCGGGTAATCGTCGAGGTCCGTCCTCCGCTCCTGTTTATAGAGGGACCTCAACCTTCCGTTTTTGAAATCTTGAAGTATATCACCCCAGATCGTATCCCCTTCGGCCACACAAACCGCATCACAGTGAGCGAGCGCTTCTTGGGGAAGAACTGTCGGATGGATTCCTCCCATGACCACTTTTCTGCCGCGTTTCCGGTATTCGTCCGCGATCGCGTAGGCCCGGTTCGCCGTGTTCGTCACAACGGTTATTCCGACAAGGTCTGCCTCTTCATCGAAATCGATGCGGTCGAAGGGCTCCTGTATAATGCGAACATCCCAATCCGGAGGCGTCCGGGCAGCCAGTAGCTCTAGAACCAGAGAGGGAACACGAAAGTGGGTTCTCAAACCCGCGTGGTTATTGACTGGCTCAATCAGATGTAAAACCATTTTTCGGTTTCAGTTCTGCTGCCGCGATAAAAAAATCCTTCCCCAGACAGCCTAATGAGGTTCCAGGTGAATCAATATCAATTTTAATGCGGTGTGGCCGTCAATGCAAGTTCGAAGGGTGCCTGCAGCGAGGAACAACTCTGATCCGTCGATCCCCGCAAAAAAATCCAAATATTTCCTTTCGCCCTCACCCTGGCCGTGATACAATGGCAACCCCCTTCGGGGACAAAGATAGCGGCACCCCTGAAATAGAAATGAAAAACACAGGGCTGCTGACTGCTGCCTGTCTTTGCTCGCTTATTTTTAGCTTCTGCGCAAAACAGTCAGCGCAACCGTCGCCAGCAACAGAACAATCCCTCCAGCGTTATCGCACGGCCAGGAAGTACTACTCCGAACAGAGGTTCGAGGAGGCCCTGACCTTGCTTCTGGAAAATCACAGGTCAGACCCCGAGTTCTGCGCGAACTCCTTTCTCATCGGCAAGATCTACTACTTTGACGGCGACTTCGACCGGGCTGAGCGCTATTGGCAGTATACGTTGACCGTCAATCCCCACCATCTGGACACCCGAAAATGGCTGGCCCGGCTGTACCTGCAACTCGACAGGGTCGACGAGGCGCAGGGCGTTCTCAGCCATGGCCTGGCGATCAGCTCGGAAGATCCCGAGCTTCTGATTCTCATGGCCAAAGTAAAGCGCCGGCATCAGGATCTGGCCGGGGCGATCGAGCTGTATCTGAAATCGCAGGCGTTCAGCGAACGTCTTTCCGAAGCGTCGATCGACCTTGCAGAGATCTACTACAGCTTTGGGCTGACCGATCGGGCGGAGGAGGAATTGCAGAAGGCTTTGGTTCTTCTGGGGGAGAGCTCCAGCATCACCCCTTCGCTGTCCGCCGCCCTGGAACAGCTGAAACAAACCGGCACCCGGGAGGTCGCGCCGTGAGAAGGATAGGCATCATCGCCGCCGCTTTTTTGTCCCTCTGCTCGTGCCTGGTGCTGCAACCGCGCCAGGCGCGGGACCTCTTTATCGAATCCGGCTACGCCGAGACGGTGGAGAATGCCGAGTTAGTCCTCGATTCCCTCACGGTTCAGAGAGGTTTCGACTCCCAAGCCATCGAGGCGAACGCCGCTTACATCCTGCAGCTGATGCTGGTGCAGAGAAATCAAGACCTGGCCGATCCCGGGAATACTCTTTCAATGCGCGCTCTGATAAAGGAGGAAGAGTTCTCCCGGGAGTTCCAAACTCTGAATACCGTAACCGTTGAACTGAGCATATTCGATCCGCCGAAAAGCAGAGCCGTTGTTCTGGCACTTTACAGCGAGAACACCATGGATACCATCCAGTCCTACGCCTACTTGCATTCGCTGATCCGACGGGCGTTCCGCCACCTCATCCGGTGAAGCAACAATCGATGGCCGGCACGATGGGCGGACAGCGATCGATTCCCGCGCTATGCCTCGGGTGTGTGTTCCTCCTGGCCGCGCTAGCGGCGGGTGCTCAGGTCACCCGCCTGGATATCGAGGAAGCCCTTAAGCGTGCACTCCGATCCAGTGAAGCCCTCAGATACGCCCGCCTGGACAACCAATTCGAGATTTCCCGATACCGGTTGAGCCTGCGGGATTTCATGCCTGATGTCGTCGTGGGCTACACACAGGACGATGCGGTTGCCTACTACGCACCGGACAGTCATCTGAAAAAGTTGTCTATCGGAATTGATCAGCTCCTCTATACGGGAGGCACGCGCATCCAGGAGCGTGGAATCCTGGCGGAGCACCTGCGCATCCGCGACAGAACGATCGAGGATATGGAGAAGGAATTGAGACTCGAGGTCATGAATCGATACGTGGAGATTCTCAAGCTCGGGCTGCAGATAGTGATTCTTGGAGAAAGCCTGGCCATGGCACGGGATCAGGTAAAGATCGCCGCGGAGGAGCTGGAACTGGGGGAGATCACCCGCCTCGACTACGTGGACATCGAGCTGGCCGTTCAGGATCTGGATATCGAACTGGCTGTTCTGGAGCAGGAGCGCGACCGTCTGGAGTTCGAGCTTAAAGAACTGCTGCACATCCCGTCGATTAATTCCCTGGAGTTGAGCGGAGCGATAGATCCGGATTTCCGGGGCATGCTGCCGGATGCGGATCCGCGCTACTACGTGGATTGCGCCTTGAAGAACAGCCTCGATCTGAGGAAGCGAACGGCGGAAATCACGGCTCTGGGGGATGCGGTGAAACAGGCACGGTGCAGCTGGCTGCCCAGGGTGTCTACCCAGCTGGAGTTGAGCGTAACCGGTGAGCGTTTTCCCCTTACAGATCCGGGATTTTCCGTGGGGGTAAATCTGGATTTCTCCGCGCCCCTGGTTCCCTTCCGCACGGGTATCTCCGCCGGCAGCCGCAGGCCGGAAGAACGATCGTTGGGCCTTTCCTCTTCCGTGGAGCTCGGGGAGAATCTGACGGCCTGGCAGTCCCTTCGGGTTGCCAGGATCGGGCTGCAGAAGGCGGAGACGGAGATACGGGCAGCGCAAAGAACTCTCGAGTTTTCGATCCTTCAACAGCTGAAGAGACGCTCATTTCTTCTGGACACTCTCCGCCTGGAGGAAAAAAAACTAAAGCTGCAGGAACAGAGAGGCTCTATAGAGGCCCTGATGCTCGAGATCGGTGAAATCACCCGTCTCGAATATCTGCAGGGGGGGATCGCCCTTACCCGCCAGCGCATCGATCAACTCTCACGCATCGTCAGTCTGTTTCAGATGGAAGCCGTGTTGTTGGCTCAATGCGGATCAGACATGCTCCAGCACAGCCACCGCTACATTCTGCTCACCGATGCGGAGGAATCGCTATGAGTGGCAGGGAACGATCCCGGAAAACCCGCGCGGCCGCCGCCGCTGTCTTCTGCATGGTCCTGGCAGTATCGGGATGCGGGGAGGGCAGGCAGCAGAGCGTGGCTTACGGCAGCACGGCTTTGAAGACGGTGCGGGTCGGGTACTCCCGTGCCCAGGTCGTGCGCCCGGCCCTGGATACCTTCGGCACCCTGGTCTATCACAGCAAGGCCGACATCTATCCCGGGATCGACGGGACCATAGAGCGGATATCGGTCGAAGAAGGGCAGAGAGTGGCAAAGGGACAGACCCTCGTGCTGTTTTCCACGGACAGGCTTCTCACCAGTCGGGAACAGATCGAAGCCGAAGTCGCCTCCAAGCAGGCGCAGCTCGCTCTGGCTGAAGAGAAACTTCGGGAAGGCCGGAATGCCGTGGAAGCCAGAACGCTGGAGATCCAAAAGGCCCAGGCCGAGCTCTCACAAGCGCAAGCCGAGTTCGACAACATAGCCCAGATCTATTCGAACAAGGAACGGCTCTTCGAAGCAGGGGGCGTATCGGAGGGAGAGCTGCAGAGTCTGCATACCCGCTACGTCTCCGCCCGGATGGAGTTGAGCCGGGCGGAAAAGGACCTGGAGATCCGCCGGATCGGGTTTCGGGATCAGGACATCCTGGCGGCGGGACGGGAGGTCCCGGGGGATGAACAACTGCGGCTTCAGATGCTCACACGGATCAACACCGGCATGCTCCTCGCGGAGCGGCTGGTCGCCCAGGCCGAGTTGGGGGCTGCCAGGGCGGAGCTTCGCCGGATCGCGATGTTGCTCGACGATGCTGAAGTCAAGGCGCCGATCGACGGTATTGTGGGGATGCGTTTCGTGGAGGTCGGGGAGAAGGCCGACCGGGATACGCTGCTGCTGACTCTCTTCGATACCGACACGGTGTACGCCCAGGTCGAAGTTGCCGAGGCGGATCTGCGGAAACTGCAGGTCGGTCAGGAGGCGGAGCTGCTGTTTGAAGGAGATCACGAGCCGAAAACGAAGGGACGGGTCCAGCTGATCTCCCCGTACATCGATCCCAACTCACGGACGGCGCGGGTGCGTGTGCAGGTAGAGAACAGGGAGGGCGCCTACATCCCGGGGATGTTCTCAAGGATACGCATTTTTGTGGGGGACGCGGAGCAGCGGGTTACGATCCCTCTGCAGGGGATCGTAACCAACTCCGAGACCCTGCCTGCAGGCAATGCGATGGTATTCTTGGTGCGCAACGGCCGCGTTTTCAGGCGGGAGGTGAACCAGGGGCAGAGGGAGGGGGATCGTGTTGTTGTATTGTCAGGATTGGAAGCCGGGGAAACGATCGTGCTCGATGCCTCCCCCGGAATGAGGGATGGAACGGAAGTGGAGGTGCTGCCGTGAGCAGTGCCGTTCGGACAACCCTCTTCCTCTCTGTTTTGGGTTTGCTGATATCCTGCGGCCTGCTCATCGATATCCCCAACGAGGCCGGGATCAGCTACTGTCCGGAAACCGTGAATCAGGTTCTTTCAGAACAGGAGCTCCCTCATATCTGCTTCACCTTCACCGTCAACAGGTACTCCGTAGAAGCGCTGTTCTCCGTCAAGGATGCCTCAGGAGAACTTCCCGGTATGTTCCACTGGGAGGATCAGATGGTTTTCTTCCAACCTCAAACCGAGCTGATTCCCGGGAGGCGTTACCTGTTTTCTTTTGTAGGAACCTATCACGACCTGCAGGGGGTCGAGTATAGCGCTCATACGATCGTACCGTTCTACTATAAACGGCGCGACGAGGCAGCCCCCTACGTACTGAGCTCGGATCCGACATCGGGGCATACCATTGACGCCCAGGATGCAATACGCATCCGGTTCTCCGAAACTATTGATCCGTCCTCACTGACACGGGGTATCAGCATCCAACCAGACACAGCGGTCACGATGGGCTGGGAGAACGGTGCGACCGAGCTTGTCCTGGCGCCCCAGGAAAATTGGACGTACTATCAATGCTACACGATCCGGATCAATAAGGATCTGCGGGACAACGCCGGAGTTCCTCTTGCCGAGACCCGGGAGTTGGTTTTTTGGGTCCAGGGGGATATCGAATCTCCCCGCGTTCTGGCGGTGGAACCGGCGTGCAATCTGCCGGCAGAGCTGTATCCGGCGACCGGCCTTGGTATCGATGAGCCTGTAGGCCTGAAGGACGTATTGCGTATCCGCTTCAGTGAAGCCATGGATGCCGGAAGCACTGCGGACGCCCTGATCCTCATTCCTTCGGTAACAACCGAGCGTGTCTGGATTGACGGTGCCTCCCTGGTCGTCATCCCCACGGTCGGATTCGCAGCGGGCAGAGAGTATCTTCTCGACTTCGGCGCCCAGGCAGCGGATCCGGCAGGCAACGCGATCGAAATGCCGCAACCGATACGGTTTGTCACAGTGGCCGGTGCGATCACGGTTACCACCGAGCTCGTACAGGACGGGATTCAACTGGGTCCCGGGGACTATTCCACAGCCTCGGCTGTAGAGATCCAACCCTATCCGATATCCTCCTCTGCGGATTATGAGCTGTTGTTTCGTTTTACGGGTGCGGAGTTTGACAGCAACACGGAAAAATACACGGTACAGGAGTCGATCTCCCTCCTCTGCATCTTTCCCGATTCCGGGGTAGCGGATCCTGTCGCCACAGGTTACTCGTGGATGGGAGACCTCACCTTGAGTGTCACCTATTCGCAGCTGCAGCCCTCCACCGCGACTCAGAAGGTCTACTATCTGCTGCGCATTCGCGGGGCAATGGACGGGATTGCAACGGATGAGGGATACCGGCTGCAGCAGGATCTCGAGCAGTTGCTGGTAACTTCCGTGGAGTAGGGGAGGACAGGGGATGATCAAGAGACTGATTGTCACTTTGATGCTGTGGCAACTGCTCTGGGGCTGCTCGTTTATCGGAGGGTTGATGCGCATGGATGCAGTAGAGATCATTGCCTGGTCCCCGAATCGGGAAACGGTTCCGGCAGAGCAGGTTCCAAGGGTCACCATCACCTTTTCCAGCTCGATGAACAGGGTTCTGGCTGAAGAGGCGTTTTCCCTGAGCAGGGAAAATCACCAGCTACAGGGGCATTTTTCCTGGCTGGAGGGGGGCACGGTCCTGGTTTTTGCTCCCGAAGCTCCGCTCAGCAACGGCTGCCGTTTCACTATCCAAGTAGCGGAGGCCGCCGAAGACCTCTACGGCAACTCAATGTCCGAACCGTTTGATTTTTGTTTTACCACCGCCCGGGAGCTCCTGCCTCCCGAGGTCGTTCTCCACGAACCGGCGGACGGAGAACAGGTGTCTTCGAAGCGCACGCCCATCCGCATCTTGTTCTCCGAACCCATCGATCCGGCAAGTTTCTATCCGGGATTTTCCCTTTTCCCGTCGGTCCAAGGCGGGTTTTCCTGGAACTCCGGCGGGGAGGAAGTCGAGTTTACACCCACGGCCGATTATCGATCGGGTGAGACATATGAAGTGGTATTGGACCGGGAAATCTCGGATCGATCGGGAAACCGGCTGGCGGAAGAAATCCTTTTCGAATTCTCTGTGAGCGACATCCTCCAACCGGCGATAGAAAGTGTCACGACTGTTGGTGACGGGAAGCTTCTGATTCCTCTGCAGCTAGGCGGCGGCATCGATCCCTCTTTAGAGATCGAGAAGGATGAGTGTTTTCTGTTTACCTTTTCCCGGGGGCCGATTGAAGAGCAGAAGGTCGATCTGTTCAACGTCGAGCCCTTCACTCCCTTCGCGCTGTCCTGGGACGGGGGAAGCCGCTTCTGCGAACTGCGCTTTGAGGAGCACCTGTGCTGGGATCAGGTATACGCCATTGAATTGTTGGGGCTGACCTATACCTTTCTGGTCAACGGCCAGCAGTCGCTTCCGATTACGGTCGCAGCGCTCACCTACTGTCCCGATCTGAATGCTCCCCCCGGTGATGACAAGTTTGTTCTTCTGGGGTTTGCCGACAATGTTGATTTCAGCGGCGCGGTGGCACCGGCCTTTGATTTTCACCTGGAGCACGCCCCGGGTTTGCAGGTGGATCTCGGTTCTTTCCTGCAGGCCTTCGACCTGACGATCCTCCCGGCTTGCGTATCCGTCACCCCGGGGGACGTCGAGCTTTCTCCCCTGGCCGTAGATCCCTATCTGCTTGCAGAGGAAAGCCGGAGCGTTGTGCGGCTCCACTGTTCGGTGGTGGAGGATCCGGCCGTAACGGGAACGATTACCTTCCAACTGAGCACGGAGCTGCATGACTCCGCGGAGAATCATCTTGCAGAGGATTACGTCCTGGTTGTCAACAACAACTGAGACCAAACAGACATGAGGTTGGTGAAGAGTGCGGCGGAACATCCCGTCTCGGTGCTCATGGTGTATGCCGCCATCCTGACCTTCGGTCTGGTGTCCTTCGGGCAACTGCCTCAGGAACTTCTGCCCGATCTGCCCCTGCCGGTGGCTCGGGTGATCTGCGAATACCCGGGCCTTCCGGCTGCGGATATTGAAGCTCTGATCACCATACCGATTGAGAATGCCCTATCCGCCGTGAAAGGGGCTCGATCGACCAGTTCGGTCAGTATGGATGAGCTGTCCGCGGTGCGTCTGGAGTTCGACTGGGGCGTCAATCAGAACAAGGCCGCCGTGGAGATCAGGGAAAAAATCGACGCCCTGTATCCTTTTCTTCCCTATGGAGCCGGCAAACCCCTGGTAATTGCTTCGGAAGATTCTTCCGATAGACCCGTACTGACTCTATCGGTGGTCCCGGTCCGCAGCAGGCGGATGCAGGACATCAGCAATCTCGTACAGGGTGAGCTCAGCGCCAAAATCAAACAGGTACCCGGGGTGGCCGCTGTGCGTATCGTGGGGCTTGCCGAGCCGGAGATCAAGATCGATGTCGACGGCGACAAACTCACTGCAGCCGGTGTTCCCCTGCAGCAAATCGGCCGGATCATCGCCACCTCGATCTACAGTGCGCCCCTGGGAAGTATCGTTGAGGGACCCAGGGAGTACCTGGTTGAAGCCACAACGGATGTAGATACCGTGGAGGATATACGCCGGATCCCGGTCCTTACCTCCGGCAACGGAATTGTTGCGCTTGGGCAGTTCGCTCGCGTTTATCGGGATGTCAAGGAGCCCACCTCCTTTTTCCACCATAACGGTTCAGATGCAATCGGCATCTTTATCGAAAAGATCCCCGGAAGCGGCAGCCTGAATACGGCGCGCAATCTGAGAAACGCCCTCACCAGGCTGCGCCCCCTGTTCGCAGGAGATATGGAGCTTCAAATCATCGACGATCCCAGCGAGGAAATCGAAAGGGGGGTCAGGAATCTTCTCCTGGCGATGGCCTTCGGGTGCCTGGCCGTGTTCGTGATTTTGCTGATCCTATTCCGAAGTACGGCTGTCCCCCTGATCGTCTCAGCATCGATCCCGGCCTCGATGATGGCGGTCTTTCTCTTCATGAGGTTCGCCGGCATCGGGCTGAATCTTATCAGTCTTTCGGGTATCGCGATCGGCATCGGCATGATCGTGGACAACTCCATCGTGGTCGTGGATTCCCTGATCCGGGGAAAAGCGAGCGGAGCTTCGGGCATCGCATCTGCGGCCGGGGAAACGACAAAAGCCATCGTCGGCTCCACCTTTACCACCCTATTGGTCTTTCTGCCCGTTGTGTTTCTTCCGGGAGTTACCGGAGCCCTGTTCCGCGATCTGGCATTGACCATCTCCTGTTTGCTTGCGGCTTCTCTGCTGTGCGCTCTGACACTGACACCGGCTCTCTATAGTCTGTGCTTCAAGAGAGCTCGCCCCTCGCATCCGGGTCCCCGGCGGATCGGGAAGGTCGGGCTGTTTTACGCCCGCTATCTCCAAAAGGAGCTCCAGCGGCCCCGGATCGCACCCGTTTTGATGACTTTGCTCGTGATAGCGGGCCTGGCTGCGCTGGTGGTTCTTCCAAAACGCCTCCTGCCGGAGACAGAGTCCCGCAATCTGGAGATCCGGGTCGAGTTTCCCCAGGCAACCCCGATTCGGGAGAGCCAATCCTTAAGCCGGCGCATTGCCACCGGACTCCTGGAGAGCGATCGGATCGAATCGATATTTGCTTCAGCCGGCTACGATCGCGACTCCCTGGCGGATCGCAGCAACCCCGACAGCGATCCCCGGCGTGTACAATTCCGGGTCGCCGCAGTACCTGAGATGGACCGTTACGTTGGCGCCGTAGTATCTGAAATAGAAGAGCTCCTGAACCGATTTCCGGGGATCCGTTACACGATATCCCGACCGACGAATGCTGTCCGCCGGCTGCTGGGGGATACGGATGTCATGGTCTATCGTCTTAGCGGCGCGGATCGGGAGCTCCTGCTCCAAGAGGCCGGTTCGATTACCCAGAGGCTCGAAGAATCCGGGTTGACTCGAGCCGTATGGAGCGACACCCGTCGGGAGGCGAACCGTGTCGGGTTGGATTTGAATCTTACAAACCTGGCCTCCCGGGGCGCGGATCCGGCGGTTGTACTGGAATCGCTGCGCACGGCCGTGCGTGGTCTGGTCGCGACGCAGCTGCCGGCGGAAGGAAGGAGGATTGATGTCAGAGTCCGATTGGATCCGGGGCAAACGGCTACCGATGCCCGGCTCGAAAAGATACATGTTCCTGTAAAGGATGAACTCATTGAAACGGGCGTTTTGGGTACATTTCAACGCAGCCTCTCCTTCCATCGGCTGTACCGGATCAACAGAAGACCGGCGGTTTCTATCACCGTACACCCGGTTTCCGGTGCAAAGGGAGAGGTGTCGGCGCTTCTGGCATCCGCCGACAATTCCCGAGGGGAAGTCCTCACGATCTCGGCGCTGCAACGCAATCAAAAGCACATCCTTGTTGTATTCGCCTTCGCCCTGCTGTTGATGTATCTCATGATCGGTGCACAGTTTGAGTCCTTTGTTCTTCCCCTCCTGCTCCTGCTCACCCTTGTGCCGGCGTTGTCCGGAAGCCTGATCGTGCTGGTTCTCTGTGGGTACAGCCTCAATATCAACACCTTTCTCGGCATACTCATTATGGTCGGCACGGCTGCCAACATATCGATCATCCTGACCGTCGGGATCCAGTCGGCGGGAGCGCTGAATCGGGAAAATCTGGTGTCCGTCTGTAGGGATCGTCTGACACCCATTGCTGCAACCGTGCTGTCTACGGTGGTGGCGATGATCCCGGTTGCTCTTAATAGCGCAGGGGAGGGAGCGCTGCAGAGCAACACGGCGGTAGCACTGCTCGGCGGGCTGTTGGTTGGCCTGATTTCCATCCTCCTGGTTTTTCCGGTACTGTACGATCGCTTTGCTGCCGTCGGCCGTTCAAGAGAATGATGGATTTCCACAGCGATTGGATTGATAAACCCCGCCGTGTAATCCTGCTGCTGGCTTTCCTCTGCATCTTGACCGGGACCTTCGCCTTGTCGATTCCTCTGGGGTATCTTCCTTGTTCCATCGAGAAATCCATTCTGATCACCCTCGAGTATCGGGGAGCCTTCGAGCAGGAGATCGAGCGCACCATCGTGGACCCCCTGGAAGCGGGCCTCTCCGTGGTATCCGGGGTTACGGAGATCTTTTCGGTATGCGAAAAGGATCGGGCGCGTGTGCTGGTGAGATTCTCGGGGCAGACGGATCTCGATGCATCTTTCCTCGCCGTCAGGGAAATCGTATACGCCGCTCAAGCGGCCTTCCCGCCTGATGTTCAGCGTCCCGTCATCCTCAAGAGCGATCCCACCGGCAAACCTGTGTTCATCGCCGGATTTCCTTCCGAAGGTGATTTGAGCGAGGGGGATCTCAAGGGGATCTTTGAGAATGTAGAGGGTAGCGGAGAGGTAGAGATCGCCGGAGGTGCCACGTCGGAGGTTGTTGTCCGATTTGACCCGCAGAAATTACGGGTCGCCAGCGTTGAATCGGCCGATCTGATCCATTCGGTCCGGAGAACCAACGTTCTGGGGGGTTTCGGTCGCCAGGCCGGGC
>Ga0307426_1000592_pt1 | contig 24936 bp, 20 predicted proteins | sample SalMarWE160340MG_FD_202165 | JGI IMG/M metagenome (GOLD analysis project Ga0307426, IMG submission 202165) | Salt marsh sediment microbial communities from the Plum Island Ecosystem LTER, Massachusetts, United States - WE1603-40 | ecosystem: Environmental > Aquatic > Marine > Intertidal zone >...
TTGAGAAAAAGTTGAAACTGTTTTCATTGGTGCAACTGCTTTATCGTTATGGCCGCTGTGACGCGGTACACAATGCAATTTACTCTTTGGTGAACGAAGGTGTGAACATTGATGGAGAGAGGATAATTCGGGACAATTCTGCTTTGACCCGGGAGGTCATTCTTTCAACGGTTAAGCATGCAAATGAGAAACTATGGCAAGAATGTAAATCGCTTAAAAAGTGGCCCCACGAAATCTAACATCCGGTTTCACAGAGGACCGCTCGTACCTCGCGGCCTGCGACCCGACTGCGCTCGTCGGATGTCCGCAGGCGAGCCTGCTCCCATCCGCCGTGCTCGCGGGTCAGCGCCGCGATTATGCAGGTGCAGCTCTTAGAAAGATAATTTTTAAGTCGGAGATAATAATGGCAATAAATACTTTGGTTAAATTCATTCTGAAAAATCCAATTTCGTTGATGTTGCGCATGAATAAGACACTGAACGAATTTTATCGTGCCGGTTTTATTTCAACTGCAATTTCTGAAGGAATATATGATGTATTATCTAAAGGTCCGGTCAGCGTTAAAGATATTCAGAACAACATAGGATCCGATCTCGACCAGGAAGGCCTTGAAGCTTGGCTTGATTTAGGTGTGGCGGTAGGTGAACTGGATAAAAAGAACGACAACTATAGAATAAAAAGTACGCTTTCAAATGAATTGTTAAAGCCCGCTAATGATACATGGAAGGCTTTTTTCCAGGCGCGTGTTGAGATATTTTATGACTATATTATAAAAACCCCTTCTTTTCTAAAACAAAACAAGAAGTTTGATTTCAGCCATTCATATGGTGAGTTGTTTGCCAGGTCCTCCAGGACGGTTGAACCGATTTTAATCGATGTGGTTGATAAAATCATCCCATCGAATGGCGACCGCCGTTTGTTGGAAGTGGGGTGTGGATCTGGCATATACATCAAACGCGCTTGTGATCGGAATCCAAACCTTACGGTAACAGGGTTGGAGCTCCAAAAAGCGGTGGCTGATTTTGCCAGAGAGAATACAATTATTTGGCAGATAGATAATCGCGTCACAATCGAGCATATCGATATACGACAATATCAAAGTGACAAACAATTCGATATTGTCACGTTTTATAATCTAATTTACTATTTCCCAGAAAATGAAAGAACAGATTTACTTCGCAATCTTGGCGCTTTATTAAATCCAGGCGGCAAATTGATTTTGACCACATTATGCCCGGCAAATGACCCTTCCATTCAACTAATGAATCTTTGGTCTTCCATGACAGAGGGTTGTGGCCCTTTACCTGATCCCGGCAGTGTATGTGATCAACTTAATAATGCGGGATTCGATGAGGTTAAATTTGAAAAGCTCATACCTGCATTTTATTTATTTAAAGCCAGAAAAAGCGCATGAGAGAATGGCAGCAATATCATGTAAAATGCATAACAATCTCTTCCAGCGGAGCGCAAAAAGACGCGCCCACTGAAGAGCAACGTTATCTGCAAGATGATTGAACTATGGCAATACTTCAGTGCACCCAAAAGCTGTTATCCGAACTAAAGGAAAAACCTCGTGACAGTTCACAATCATCTAAGGATTTGAGCAATTGGCATGCCAACCTTTTGCGAATCGACCGAAGGAAATGTGTCCTCTTCACGCATGACGAAACATTATATTCATTCCTTGCCCCTGGGCTCACCAAACCTCATTTCCAAAATATTCGGGAGGTCTTCAGGCAAAGTTTATTGAAGCCTCCCCGCGGCAAGCCACGGGGAATCTTCACCGTAAGGAAGTTTTTCATTTTCAGATTCGCTCGCTAACCCCGCCGCAAGCAGCGGGGAATGCGCTCGCTTTCGCGGTTCAAAAGCCTGATGGCAGAAAACATTCCCCAAAAACAAATTGAACTTTTTCTTGGTGATATTCGGAAAATCGGAATTGCAAAAACCAATAACCGTAGTGTTTTAGGTTCTATGAATGACTTGACGTTTCAGCTTAAATACCAAATTGCTGATCAGGGCGGGCTCTTAAATACAAACATGACGAAATTGAATCATGATTTAAATCGTATCCCCATGGGTGCAATTGATGAAATTTACAGTATTTACGAATTGCGAAAATTCTTTAAAAGTCTGAGCAGATAACATATCGCTGGTGTGGGACAGCTCTGCGTTATGTGAACAGGAGAGTATAGAAAATGTTAACCGGGATCCACTTTATTTTGACATACGCATGCAACTTCGAATGTGATCATTGCTTTCTATACAGCAGTCCTAAATCGCAAGGCACTTTTACGATAAGTCAGGTTACTAAGGTCCTGGATGAGGCAGGAAAAATCGGCACTGTTAAATGGATATTCTATGAAGGAGGCGAGCCATTCCTATTCTTTCCTTTATTAAATGAAAGTATCAGGCGTGCCAGTGCGAGAGGCTTTAAGGTTGGTGTGGTGACAAATGCCTATGGCGCTAATTCAGAAGAGGACGCTGAATTGTGGTTAAGGCCTCTTGCAGAATCGGGTGTGTCGTTTCTCAATATCAGCAATGATACTTTTCATTACGGAGAGGAACCGGAAAACCCCGCAACCATTGCTTCATCTGTTGCAAGGAGACTTGACATTGAGACTTCACCAATCTGTATAGAGCCACCGAAGGTTTTACAACCATCTTCAAATGCGGGAGGTAAGGGGCATCCAGTCGTTGGCGGAGGAGCTAAGTTCAGAGGACGAGCGGTCGAAAAGCTATCTGAAAATCTCCCTCTCAGGCCATGGAACGATTTGTGTGAATGTCCGTATGAGGATCTTGAGTCTCCTTCCAGGGTGCATGTCGACCCATATGGAAATGTCCAGATCTGTCAAGGGATCAGCATCGGTAATATGTGGATGACCCCTCTTTCCGAACTCGTCTCTAACTATCACCCAGATTCTCATCCTATTTGCGGTCCACTCGTTCGAGGAGGGCCGGCGGAATTGGCAAAAGCGTTAGGCGTGATGCCTGATAAAGGATACATAGATGAATGCCATTTCTGCTATTTAGCTCGAAGGGCAATTATCGATCAATTTCCTGATTACCTCACGCCCAAACAGGTCTACGGTTTAAACTGAGTAGCTCGGAGTCGCATAACATCTGGCTGGACAAGGATGCGCGGAAAAAGCGCCCGTACACCTGTCAGCCCGGCCGGTTAGGCGCAACAAAAGAAAGAGATGAAGAACCCAGACAGAGAAACAGTTTCACGACTTGACGAGCTTCCCAATATCGGAAAAGCGATGGCGGACGATCTCCAATTGATTGGCATTGATTATCCAAGGAAGCTGATTGGAAAAGAGCCATTTGAACTATACGAAGAGCTTTGCACAACATCAGGGAAAAGACATGATCCCTGTGTTATTGACGTATTCATGTCGGTTATCCATTTTATGGAAGGTGGAGAGCCTCTTCCCTGGTGGACATTTACCGATGAACGAAAAAGGCATATTACCCAAAATCAAAGGAGATAAAGAAAATGCAATACGGATATGCAATCATTTATGTTTCATCGGTAGAAGAAACATGAAGGCGACGCTCGTGCAGAAATTGCATTGCGTTTTCAAACTGAAGTAAGAATTTGTATATTGTAGGCGAGATGGTGTCACGTTAACATAGTGACATAACAACAGCTTTATGGACAACTGGGCGCATCCTGAATGAGTTTCTTGTCTATCAGACTCCCTGCATTCAAAACGACGCTAATGCCTAGTGCAAAGGTCATGATTTCATGGTCGTCACCATTTTTTTCCCTGGCTTTACACTTCGGCGGCTTCCATCAAACAGTCCCTCAAGGTTCCTCCCTTGCCTTCGGCTGGTACTTGGGCTAATAGCTGGGTTTGATGTGCGGGGACCTGGCATTCCAAGATGACTATTGCCGGAAGAAGCGAGAATAACTCCATGGCTCAACTCAATAATCCTATGGAAATCTTCAAGTTACTCGACAAATCAAATTGCAGAAAATGTAATGAGTTGACATGCCTGGCCTTTGCTGCTGCCGTGTTCAAAGGGCAAAAACAGCTCGCTGAGTGCCCTAATCTGGGAAGCGAGATCATTGAGCGGTATGGTGGGAAAGCCGCCAATCAGATGACGCTTGCACAGGAACGGAACGAATCCATTGAGCAGTTGAAAAGAAAAATTAGCACGATAGATCTTGCTTCATCAGCGCAGAGACTAGGGGCGAAGTTTTCCGACGAAAGATTGACCATCAAGTGTCTCGGCAAGGACTTTGGTGTTGACACCAAGGGGAACATGACAACGGACCTCCACGTCCATTCATGGATAGCGATGCCAGTACTCAACTACATCATAGATGGTGCTGGAATCCCTGTTTCAGGGAAGTGGGTTCCATTCAGGGAACTGAAAGGCGGCAAAACGTGGTATCGGCTTTTTGGCCAAAGATGTGAAAAACCCTTAAAAAAAGTTGCTGATACCTATACGGATCTTTTTGAGGACATGATTCGACTATTCAATGGAAGGCAAGTGGAAAATCACTACGCCTCTGACATTTCGCTTGTTTTGCATCCTCTACCGAAAGTGCCGATTCTGATTTGTTACTGGAAACCTGAAGATGGACTCGAATCCGATCTCAATATTTTCTTCGATTCAACCGCGGAGGAGAATCTCAACATTGAATCAATCTATATTCTTGGCACTGGACTTGTGATGATGTTTGAAAAGCTCGCTTTGAGGCACGGATATTAATTTGAACCGCAAAAACGAGCGCATTCCCCGTAGCTTGCTGCGGGGTTAGCGAGCGTATCCAAAAAAAGTGAAGCTTCTCCCGCCCTAAAGGGCGGGGCTTCCCGGTGAGGAAGAAAATCAGTTTTTTTGTAGCCGGTCAGCGTTCCTTACGGTCGAAGATTCCCTGTAGCTTGCTACAGGGACCTTCAATGATGATCAGACGGTAATCAATTCTATGCATAATCGGAAATCCCATTGTCAGCATGAAGAACATTAATGTGAAATTGAAGCATTAGAGGTGAAGACTCATGGAAACCGTTTCGTTCATTAGCACTGAAGATGAGCCGCCAGATCTGATCTTATCATTGCCCGGCCGAAACGCATTTGGCCCGCGGCGTTTTACGTCAAACTGAAGGAAAAGGAACACATGGCAAGGAGATACTTCGAAGATCTAACCGAAGGTGAGCGCTTGCATTGCCAGAGCGTCATGATGACGCAAGAAGCCATCATTGATTTTGCAAAGAGATTTGACCCGCAGCCGTTTCATATCGATGAGGAGGCGGCGAATAAATCGATCTTCAACGGCCTTGTCGCATCTTCACTCCATACCCTTTCTGCCTGTACGCGCGTTGTCGTGGAAGCCCAGGGTGACGTAGCCATTCTAAGCGGTGTTGGCATGGATGAAGTGAAGATGTTCAATCCGGTGCGACCTGGTGATATTCTTTCAGTAAAAGCCTGGTGGACTCATCTCAAGAAATTGCGCAATAGGCCGGACAGTGGATCTGCGGTGATTAGGTGTAAGGTCACGAATCAGAAGGACGAACCCGTTGTCGAATACGGCTACCGCTATCTGGTTGCTTGCCGAAATCCACTTTAGCGCCAAAGGCCCATAACTTTCCTTCCCGGATCCAAGTAAAGGAGGAGCTATGAAAATACTGCGACATATTGGCTCGGTGGCCTTCGTGCTGGGGTCATACGGTATTTGCAATCTGGCTTGGCAAGGATCTGGCCGCCATAGTCAGGTTGATCCTTGGCGGCGAATTGACCGGCCTGCTCCCCGCAAGCCCCGTCCGGAAGGGCGGGGAGGCTTCACTGAATACACGGAGATGATGGGAAGGGCTCGGGCTGCGGCTTCCAGCAGGATGATCGCCCAGGCCGCGGAGATGCGGGCTGATGCAATAATCAATGTTCGCTATATGACCACGAGTGTTGTGGGAAGTGCCGGATGACGCGTTCATGATTTTGGTGTTCAATGAGCCAGAGATGAACGGTATCTCAGGAGTGGCCAAGTACCGGGCAGAATTCACTGAGGCGATGTAATGCCCTGAATCAGCGAAGGATCTCTCCCTGTTCCCCGGTTATGGAGCAGCAATCGATCCTGCCATCCATCCATTTGATAACATGAAAAACCACAAGAGATAAAGGAGGTGCAGCAATGAAAAGAGCATTGATTCCGGTCCTGATGGCAAGTCTGGTCGCGATCGCCCATCCCACCTTGGCCCAATCTGCGCCTGCTTTGGATCGTCATCTAATTTTCACGGAAGGCGCAGCCGAGCTGACTGGGCAAAACGATTCAGCCAAGATTTCCATCGCCGTTGTGACCGAAGGGCGAAACTTGGAACAGGTTAGCTCGGAAAATACCAGCAAAACCAAGGGGGTCTTAGAGGCAATCAAAAGTCTGAAGATGAAGAATTTTAAGCTTAAAACCTCCGGATACCGCGTAACGCCCCAAAAGGATTATAAGGCGCGACCACCCAAGATCAAAGGTTACGAAGTATACAATGCGATTGAGGTGACGGTGGAGGGATTTGAGCCTGAGCAGCTGTCAAAGCATGTCTCCAAGATTATCGGCAAGGCCCTGGAAAGTGGCGCCAACAACATTCATCATATTCAATTCTACATCGACAACAAAGAGCCATTAGAAAAGCAAGCTTTGACTCAAGCAACACGGCAAGCCATGGACCGGGCTAAAACTTTGGCCCAGGCCGCGGGTGTGAAGCTGAAACACATCGTTTCACTCAGCACGCATCCGATTCAGATGCCACCCCAGCCACGCATGTTTCGCTCAGCCGACGTGAAGGCTGAAGCGGGGGCAGCGGCACCGCCGATTGAGATAGGGGAAAGCCGAATCCGTATCCAAGTCAGCGTAGCGTATGAGATAGAATAGTTTTTAACAGGTTAGCCTTGTGAACGTATGTCAGCCGGCGTTGATTCGTTGGCCAATGCACAGACTTCCCATCTGTTCACAAGCATAAATACCCTGCGGCCTTAGAAGAAAGCCCCTGCAATCTCGCCGTCTGCGAGTGCACGCGACCGGTCGCAGCGCAGGGCAAAATCGGGTGTTGATAGGAATAGAAGGCTCTGATACAAGGCCATAAAGTGCATGATCGGGAATCAAGATGGAACTCAAAAGCGTGGAGGAATTATGGGGATCAGAGAGAGCTTGGCAGAACGCATCGAACGTTTGGCACGTCTGGTGCCTGGGATAGGGAGTTATCAAGACAAGGAAACCCACAGGGATGCGGACAAAAGACTTCGGGTCACGCTGGCCGATCGTCTGGATTCGGCCAGGAAAACCGTTGAAGCGGTGATTGCCAAACTCCAGGCAGACAACCGCTTCGACCCCTTGGATCGCCTGGGTCGTCTGGAGCGAAAGCTCTATCAAGCAGCCGACTCGATCCGGTTCGCCAGCTATGGCTATTCGGGGGTATTTGACGCGATCAAAATCGATGAGGCCAGGCTCGATCAGCTCTATGCCTTTGACATTGCCCTGGCCGAATCGGTGTCAGCCGTCCAAGAGACGGCTGAGAATCTGAAGGCCTCCACGCCCGAGGCCATGGGGGCGGATGCCCTGGAGCCGCTGGAACAACAAATCGCCTCCTTTAACGGCAAGTTCCACGAGAGAATGGCCCTTTTTCAAGAGTGACCACCTTCACAGTCCTGGATTGAAGAGGCACGATTCTTGTATATAAGTTGTATATAAGACTGTTGTTTTCAAAATAGGGCCAGACCGCAAAGCATTCTATCCGGACAGGAGGTCATTATGGCAGTGTTTTTGGAAGTGATCGAGTGGTTTGATGAAACCGGCGATGTCATGGTCCACCGCATCCCTGAGACAGGTTCAGGAGACATCAAAATGGGCGCGCAGCTCATTGTGAGGGAAAATCAGGCGGCTGTTTTCTTCCGCGACGGCAAGGCCTACGACCTCTTGGGGCCCGGGCGCCACACCCTGTCCACCCTCAACCTGCCCCTGATCACGAAGGCCCTCAGTCTCCCCTTTGGGTTCAAGAGTCCCTTCCGTGCGGAAGTCTATTTCGTAAACTTGAAGGTCTATACAACCCTGAAGTGGGGCACCAAAGAGCCCGTAGCATTCAAGGACTCGCAACTTGGGCTGGTCCGGCTCCGGGGATTCGGAAACTACACCATGCGTGTCGTCCAGCCCCTGCTCTTCATCAATACCCTCGTGGGCACTCGGGGTGTCTTCGAGACAGGGGCCATTTCCGATTATCTTCGAGACGTGATTGTCTCTCGTTTGAATGACTTGTTGGGGGAGACCCTGGACACGATTTTCGATCTGCCCAAACAGTATGATGAGTTTGCCGTTGCCCTAAAAAGCCGCGTTCAGGATGATTTCGAACGTTACGGCATTGCGTTGGTGGATCTTTATATCAACGCCATCACCCCGCCGGACGAGGTTCAACGGATGATCGACGAGCGCAGCGGGATGCAGGCGGTTGAGGACCTGGATCAATTCCTGAAATTCAAGGCAGCCAAGGCCATGGGAGACGCAGCCGTGGGGGGGTCGGGTGGCACCGGGGCCGCCTCACAAGGTTTGGGGCTCGGCGTGGGCGCAGGTCTGGGCATGATGCTGCCGGGCATCCTGCAGAAATCCATGGCAGATGCGGGCACGCAAAAGCAAACCGTCGCCTGTCCAAAGTGTCATGCCACCATCAGTATAGATGCTCGGTTTTGCCCCAACTGCGGCCACCAGATGGTCGTGGTCAATCGATGTCACGTATGCAATAAGGACCTGCCACCCGAGGCCAAGTTCTGCATGGTTTGTGGAGCACCTGTTGAGAAGCCCGACGTCACATGCCCGAAGTGCCAAGCCCAGGTTCTGCCGGAGGCCAAGTTCTGCAACCATTGCGGCGAAAAGGTCCGATAGTGCTTGCCTCTGAAGATGGTCAATACCACTTACAAAAGGGACCTCGGCGATTTCGTCACGTTTAGGCCTTTTAAACTTTAGGCATTTTTTGCACTCATGGACCTGTTGCTTTCAACCCGATGCCCACAATGCGGTGCTGACATCTCCTTTGATGAAGAGAGCACCGTGATTCATTGTGAATACTGTGGGTGTGCCCTCCACATCACGGGCCGCTCAGGGGTTATGCGGACTTATGTAGCACCGCGCAATGATGTCCAACGGATGAAGAAAGCCATTCGTGGTGCCATCATGGAGGCTGACGCCAAGGCAGCGCTCGTGAGCGAAAAACGGCTCTTTTTTGCGCCCTACTGGCGAATCAAAGGGATGGTCTTCAGATGGGTATTCGGCAGGAACGTGGAGGGTGAAAGCGTCAAAGAGCTGAAGACCAAACAACTGGACCAGACCTTTCCGGCCTATGACGGTATCAACCTGGGGCTTTCTACGCTGGGCATCCGGCCCGCGGCCTTGAAGCTCCTTTTTTTTGATCCTTCAGAGATGTCCAGACTGGGGTCTAACATCAAGGTCGCAGTGCCCTTCAAAGAAGCCGTAAGGCATGGGGCGTCCCTGACCGAGACGGTGCCGGACGAAACGGACATGCGTGTCCGCTTGGAGCGGACCCGCTTGATTGGTGAGCGATACAGCATGATCTATTTCCCCTTTCGGATGATCAAGCTCACAAGGGAAAAAAAAGCTCGTATCTTGATCCTGGACGCGGTGGCCAATAGAGTGACCAGGATTCTCACGCAGGAGCAATGGGAACAGATGCTGGCAACGGCGGCAAAACGGCCGGCCACGGTCGACTTTAGCAAGGTGTCCTTTATTCCATTCAAATGCCCGAACTGCGGGTGGGAGCTTCCCCTGAATTGTTTCGACATCATTCACGTGTGTGGGACATGTCATCAGGCGTGGATGGAACAAAATGGCCGCTTCAGGGGCGTTCGCTTTGACGCAGCCGCACCGCCGAAAGGCGAAAACCAACCCTTGCTGTATTTGCCCTTCTGGGTCTTTCAGGCCGAGATCCATTCCAATGGGCAAGCCCTCAAAACGGTGGCGGATCTGCACGAGTTTTCCCTCGCATTTCCCACAAGAGTCACTCGGAGTGCCGACCAGCGGCCCATTCGGTTCTATGTGCCTGCGGTGTCGATCCGAAATATCTCGGCCGTAAACAAGCTGGCCACCGGTGTCACTCAGAAGCAGCCGGTCTTTGATCAAGTGCCCAAGGAAAGGCTTACCGAATGCCAATTAAGGGGCGTGTTTTTGCCCCCCAAAGCGGCCACCGGCATGGCAGACATTCTGCTGTGCTCTATGACCCCTCGGAACAACGGGAATCGGCAGCGTTTCGTACAGCATGCCGATCTGACCATCAGCAAGACACATTTACTGTGGTGGCCATTTTACGAACAACGCCTCTTTCTGAGAGACGCCATTTGCCATACGGGCATTCAAAAAGGCGCTGTGTGCAGCAATGGTTAGAGCGGAGAAAAACTAGTGATTATCAAATTTTGGGGCGTTCGAGGCTCTATTCCGGCACCCATAGGCCCACATGAGGTCAAGGCAAAGATTGTCTCCGCCCTGAAAGGCGCTTCCAACCATGACATCGGCGATGAACGTGCCGTGGAGCGGTACGTCGATGGGCTGCCCCCACATGTAAAAGGGACATACGGAGGCAACACCTCGTGCGTCCAGTTGCAGTCCGGGGACACGACCATGATCTTTGATGCGGGTTCGGGAATCAGGGCCCTTGGTATGGATCTGATGGAGGGAGCGTTCGGCCAGGGGACGGGAACGGCCCATTTGTTCTTAAGTCATACCCACTGGGACCATATCCATGGCTTCCCTTTTTTTCTCCCGGCCTTTGTGCCGGGCAATCGCATCGTGATCTACAGCTCCTTTTCTGACCTTCAGGAGCGCTTGAAGATACAGCAGGCCGCCTCATATTTTCCAGTCGCACTCGAAGCCATGGATGCTGATATTGAATTCTTCCGTCTTTCCGAAGGACAAACCATGACGATCGATGACCTGAGCATTTCCAATATGGAGCTGAAACATCCGGGCGGGTCCGTTGGCTACCGGGTTGAAAAGCAAGGGACCGCCTTTGTATATGCCACAGATACGGCCCTCAACAACCTTTCGAGACCCGATCAGGAAAAATTCATCGCGTTCTTTTCCCAGGCACAGGTTGCAGTATTTGATGCCCAGTACACGGTCAGAGAGGCCGTCAGAAAAGAAGACTGGGGACACAGCTCTCCGCTGACGGCCGTTGACGTAGCCCTTCGGGCCAACATCGAGACCTTGGTTCTTTTCCATCATGAGCCTACCCACGATGATCGTACCCTCCATGAAAAGTTTCAACGGGCCTGCAAGTATTTGGAGTTGAAACGCCAAGACCAGACCTGCACTGTTGTAATGGCCCACGAAGGGTTGCAGTTGGAGGTCTAAGGGACCCATAGATGCCGGTTAATGTCCAAGGCACGGTAGACAAAATTCTTGGAGGCAACGTCCGAACGGCAGCCAAGCTAATCCGAGACATCGATGACGGCATGGCATCTTCCAGAGAGGTCTTAAAAGCCCTCTATCCGTACACCGGCAGGGCCTACATCATTGGCGTCAGCGGCTTTCCCGGCGTTGGGAAAAGCACCCTGGTTGACCAGATGATTGAGGCTTACAGGGGGGTGGGAAAAAGTCTCGGGGTTCTTGCCGTGGATCCCACCAGCCCCTTTTCCGGTGGTGCCATACTGGGAGATCGAGTTCGGATGCAGCGCCATGGCACCGATCCGGAAGTATTCATCCGGAGCCTGGCCACCCGGGGCCATTTTGGGGGCCTGACCCGCTCGACACGCAATGTCATCGACGTCCTGGATGCTATGGGGAAAGATATTATTCTGGTAGAGACCGTGGGTGTGGGCCAGGACGAGGTAGACATTGTGACAGCGGCACACACAACGATTATCGTCCTTATTCCCGGCATGGGAGACGACATCCAGGCCATCAAAGCAGGTATCCTGGAGGTGGCTGACGTCTTTGTGATCAACAAGTCGGACCGGGAGGGCCTGAAGAAAACGGTTAGTGAGCTGGAGGGCATGCTGGCTATGAGTGCCTCAGGAGGCTCTGAGGAAAAGTGGCTGCCACCTATTGTGACGACTGAGGCGACTCGAAACCAAGGTGTACCGGAACTGTTGTCGGAGATAGAGACTCACAAGGCGTTCTTATTTTCTAGTGGGAAAACACATCTTAAAGAGCGCCTGAGGAAAAGGGCCTTGAGGGAGCTTATAGATACCATCAAGGAGAGCCTGGTCGCTGAAATTGTGCAAGAGCTTGAGAATTCCGAGACATTTGAACAAATGATCGACGACGTTGTGGAGAAGAGAACCGACCCCTTTACATTGTGCGATCAGCTGTTGGCAGAAAGGTTCAAGCAGGACCTATGATCCATCCCCTTGACCCCGCCCTAAAGGACGGGGCTTGCGGGGAGGAGCAGGAGCCCGGTCAAGGAGGTTTCTGATGCCCGGAAAAAAGAAAACGGATGCCCCAGCCGTGGGGGAAAAGATCAAGAAGGTCAGGAATAAGAAGAAGGTGACATTGAATCAGGTCGCCAATGATACGGGCTGCAGTATAGATTACCTGGAAAAAATCGAAGCAGGCAAGGTCATACCACCTGTTGGCACCTTGCTACAGATATCTCGGGCTCTGGAGATCGACTCAGGGGTATTACTCAGAGAACAGGAAGCGGCGGCCCAACAACGTGTCAAGGCATACAAGAAGCGCACTGAAAACTATGCTTACACCACCCTGACTCCCGGTGCGGAAAAGAAGCACCTGAAGGCGTTCCTGGTCACCATAGATGCCATGAAGGATCACAAAGGCGTGGGGTACCAACATGAGGGGGAAGAGTTTGTTTACGTCTTGACCGGACATATCGAACTGACCGTAGGGGACCATGTGAACACGTTGAGGGGGGGTGAATCCCTCCACTTTAACTCGGGGGTCAGGCACCAACTGAAGAACATCGGGAAAAAGAAGGCAGAGCTGATGGTTGTCATCTACACGCCGTAGCCCGTACCCGAGCCGGGAGTCATCCATGACCTTTAAGCTGACTGACGAGCAAGCCATGATTCAAACCATGGTCCGGGATTTCGCCCGGGAGGTTCTTCTCCCCACCGCCACAGAGCGCGACCAGACCAAGGAATTTCCAGCCGAAAATCTTCGAAGGATGGGAGAATTGGGCCTCATGGGCATGATGGTGCCGCCTGAATACAATGGGGCTGGTGCAGATACGTTGAGTTACGTATTGGCCCTACAGGAAGTGGCATACGCCTGTGCATCAACGGCAGTAGTGATGTCCGTGCATAACTCAATCGTTTGTGAGACGATTGACCGGTTTGGAACTGAAGAGCAGAAACAGGCCTATTTGAAGCCACTGGCCGCGGGTGAGGTGATTGGTGCCTTTGCCTTAACCGAACCACATGCAGGATCAGACCCTGTCAGCCAAACCACCTCGGCCAAGCGTGATGGAGACTACTATATCATCCACGGAACGAAACGTTTCATCACTTCGGGAAAGAATGCTGGTTTGACCATCGTCACAGCCAAAACCGACAAGACCAAACGCCATAAGGGGATGAGTGCATTTATTGTCAAGAAGGGCACGCCAGGTTTTTCGGTGGGAAAGACAGAAGAAAAAATGGGCCTTTGCGCCTCTGATACGACCGATCTTGTTTTCGAAAATTGCCTAATCTCTGCTGAGAACCTGTTGGGGAAAGAAGGAGATGGCTTCAAAATCGCTATGACCGCGCTGGACGGCGGCCGAATAGGCATCGCTGCTCAGTCTGTGGGCCTGGCCCAAGCTGCCTTGGATGCGGCTGTCTCCTATGCCAAGCAGCGGGAGCAATTTGGACAACCGATTTCAAAATTTCAAGGCCTCCGCTGGATGTTGGCGGATATGGCCACAGAACTAGAGGCCGCCCGGCAGCTCACCTTCTCTGCTGCGGCCAAGAAGGACAGGGGTGAAAGATACACCATGCAAGCCTCCATAGCCAAGCTGTTTGCCTCGGAGATGGTCAACCACGTCACGGCCAAAGCCTTGCAAATCCATGGGGGATATGGTTACACTAAAGAATATCCTGTGGAGCGTTTTTACAGAGACGCCCGTGTCTTTACCATCTACGAGGGGACCTCGGAAATCCAGCGAGTCGTTATAGCCAACCATCTGTTGGAAGACCGCTACGTTGGCACCCTGCGCTGAGGATCTTCTGTGTCATCGCACGTCGGTCGGTCCGAATAGGTGTGTCTTCGGCCCGCAAATCGAAAAGACCCCTGGATATGTGAAGGTGGGACAACCGAGTCAAGCTGATATTGAAGGACTCGTAAAAAGTCGATTTTACTCACTCCGTGAACATTTTGGGGGCCCTTAAGATGTTTAGCTAAAACGCTAAAACTCGGGCTAACGCCCTCAAACAGTTAGCATTTTTTAACGCTAAACATCTGAAGTGCCTTTCTCTCAAAATGCTCAATATCGTTCGCAAAATACTTTTTACGAATCTATCAATATTGTTCTTGGATAAAACAGGGGAACAATTCATGGAGCAAACGTACCGCAGGAAGTTCATTGTCCGTGCGACTGTGGTCACCATATTTTCCCTTTGCCTGATGGGTTCGACTTTGCGTGGACAAGACAAAGGCACCAAACCGCAAGGGCCTCCACCCACGCCTGTCAAGGTTGCACCAGTCATTCAGGACACTGTCTCACAACAGATTACGTTGGTGGGCACGACCGAAGCGATTGCCCGCAGTGTCATCGCCGCTGAGGTCTCCGGATTGGTCGAGGACTTCCCGGTTCGAGAGGGGGACTTTGTCAAGAAAGGAGAGGTTCTTGTCAGACTCAATGCCACGGATGTTCTCATACGCCTCAAGGCGGCCAAAGCTGCGAAAGAGCAAGTTCGAGCTCATTTGGCCTTTGCAGAAAAGGAACTGGCCCGGTACACCAAACTCAAGGATAGCGATAGCATCGCAGCAAGAAAATATGATGAGGCCTTGTACAGCCAGCAGTCTCTCGCGCAGGAACTCTTGGCCGCGGAAGCCCAAATGGACCTTCTCAAAGACGAGATTGAGAAGAAGACCGTCCTGGCCCCTTTTGCAGGTTATGTGGCCAAAGAACACACCCAGGCGGGAGAGTGGTTGCAGGTCGGCGGGCCGGGAGCCGTGGTCACCCTGGTTGATCTGGGACACATACGGATCACCGTGGATGTCCCGGAACGCTATGTGGTGAAGCTGTCGCCCGGAAGCGCCGTTCGGGTAGAAGTGGAAAGCCTTCCTGATGAGACCATGATGGGAAAGATCGCCGCCATCCTGCCTGAGGGAGATCCGAATGCCCGTACCTTCCCGGTGCGAGTGACCCTGCCTAACCCAGGCTTCAAGATCAAGAGCGGTATGGAGGTCAGAGCGGCCTTTGACCTCGGAACAAAGAAAAACGCCCTTTTGGTGCCAAAGGATGCCATTGTGACGGCCGGAGCAAATCGCGTTGTCTTTTTGGTCATGAGCACAGTGGTTCAGCCGGTGCCTGTCACTGTGACAGGGTATTATGACGGCAATGTGGCGGTGGAGGGGGCAATTAACCCCGGAGATCGGGTGGTCATCAGAGGCAATGAACGCCTCCGGCCAGGCCAGCCGGTGCAGGTCTTGGAGTAATCGACCGCCATGAAGCTTGTCGACCTGTCCATAAAAAAGCCGGTCACGGTCACCGTTGGGGTGATCCTGCTCGTCATGTTCGGCCTGATTTCCCTTTTTCGAATCCCCATCCAGCTCACGCCCAATGTGGACAAGCCGGAGATCTCCGTAGAAACGGTGTGGCGCGGAGCGAGCCCCGTAGAGGTAGAGCGGGAGGTCGTCGACGTGCAGGAAGATGAGCTCAAGAACGTTGAAGGCCTCAAGGAGATGAAGAGTGAGAGTTTGGACGGCTCTGCCTACATCAACCTCCAGTTTGACATCGGGATTGATCCGGATGCGGCCCTCTTAAAGGTCTCCAACAAGATGGACCAGGTGAAGCAATATCCTGAGGATATGGACAAGCCGATCATCAAGTCCGGGGGCCGGCGGGAACAGGCAATTGCCTGGATGATTCTACGGGCAACGGAGGGATACCAGGGGGTCCTGAGTCACGAATACGATTTCTGCGATGAATACGTCAAGCCTCAGCTGGAGCGCATTGCCGGTGTGGCATCGACTAATATTTACGGCGGTCAAGAGCGGGAACTTCAAGTGATCGTGGATTCGGATGCCTTGGCGGCCAGGGACGTAACCATCCCCGAACTAATGTGGGCCCTGGACGTGGAAAACAGGAATATCAGCGCAGGCGACTTTGATGAGGGGAAGCGGCGGTATATTGCCCGTACGGTGGGGGAGTATGAAACCCCTGAGGATGCAGCCAAGGTCATTATCAAGCGAATCAATGGGGCGCCTGTGACCGTACAAGATGTGGCCCGGGTCACCTTGGGTTATGCCGACCCTGATGTGGTGGTCAGGCACGAGGGGGTTCCGACCATTGTCATGAACGCGGTCCGGGAAACGGGATCCAATGTCCTAGCGGTGATGAAACAGGTGAAGGAAGCCTTGGTAGAATTGAATGAGGGTATCCTGAAGGATCGGCACCTCGAATTCATCCAGGCGTATGACGAAACCAACTATATTTATAGTGCGATTCAGCTGGTGAAGCAAAATATCTATGTGGGCGGTACCCTGGCTATCATCGTCCTGCTGGTCTTTCTGAGAAATCTTACCAGTACTCTCATCATCTCTCTGGCCATTCCCATCAGTGTGGTGGGTACCTTTCTAGTCATGACCCTCTTTGGGCGGAACATCAATGTGGTGAGCCTGGCGGGGATGAGCTTCGCTATCGGCATGGTGGTAGACAACTCCATTGTCGTCTTTGAGAACATCTTTCGGCATCGGGAGATGGGTAAACCTCGCGTTCAGGCCGCCTATGACGGCACCGTGGAGGTATGGGGGGCGGTGCTGGCCAGTACGCTCACCACCATCGCGGTCTTTGTGCCCATCCTCTTTGTCCAGGAAGAGGCGGGGCAGCTTTTCAGGGATATCGCCATCGCCATCAGCAGTGCGGTGGGGCTCAGTTTGCTGGTTTCTATAACGGTGATCCCGAGCCTGTCTGCGAAGATCCTGGGAAAAGTTAAACCCAAAGAACCTTCTCCCAGGTCGTGGTCTCCCTATCGTTGGGCATCGGCCATGACGGACGGCGTGGCCCGGTTCGTCTATTGGATGTGCGGCAAGGTATCCAGGCGCCTGGGACTGGCCGTGGTGATGACAGGCCTCGCTATCGGCATGGCCTGGTTCCTCATGCCCAAGACAGAGTACCTGCCGGAAGGGAATCGGGAACTCCTCTTCGGCATTCTTTTGCCCCCGCCGGGCTACAACCTGGAAGAGCTCCAGGATATTGGCAGGACCGTGGAAAAAGATGTCCTGCCCTTGATTTCCCGTGACGGAGAAAGTGAGGCAGCCAAGAGGTTGAACCTGCCCTCCCTGAGTAATTTCTTCTATGTGGCCTTTGGGCAGCAGGTCTTTATGGGGATTGTCTCCAAGGTTCAGGAAAGGACCCGCGAGCTCCTTCCCTACGTCTACGGTGTGCTGAAAAAGATCCCGGGGATGATTGCCATTGTCCAGCAGCCGAGTCTTTTTGCCACGGGCATTGGAGAAGGCCGATCCATTGAAATAGAGATCAAGGGGCCGGAACTGGCGTCTCTCCTTGCCCTGGGAGGACAAATCTTCGGCCAGGCCATGCAGCTCATTCCCGGGGCCCAAGTGCGCCCCATACCCAGCTTGGACCTGGGAAACCCGGAAATGCGGGTGATCCCGGACCGGGATCGCCTTACCCGGGTGGGCATGACCACGTCCGATCTGGGCAGGACCGTAGACGCCCTCGTGGACGGGGCCATCGCGAGTCAGTATCGGATCCTGGGCGAAGAGATCGATCTGGTCGTAAAGGGGGAAGAAAAACGCTTGGAGCGGACCCAGGACTTGGCGAAGCTCCTTGTGCAAACGCCCAGGGGTGAAAGGGTGACTCTTGGCTCCCTGGCTGCTGTCCGCTTGGAGGAAGGGCCTACCCAGATCAACCACATCAACTCTGAGCGGGCTATTACGATTCAAGTCATTCCCCCCACTGAGGTCCCTCTGGAAACCGCCATGGCCACGGTAAGGGATCAGATCGTGGAACCGATCAAAGCGAGCGGACGGCTTGGAAGCCTCTACCGAATTGACTTTAGTGGCACGGCTGACGATCTGACCCGCACGAGGTTGGCGTTGCGATGGAACTTCGTTCTGGCTTTGGTCATTAGCTATCTTCTCATGTCTGCTCTCTTTGAAAACTTCCTCTATCCCTTTGTCATCATGTTCAGCGTGCCCCTGGCGGCGGCTGGCGGGTTCGTGGGCCTCTTGCTGGTGAATGTGTTCATTGCCTATCAGGCCTTGGACATTGTCACCATGCTCGGTTTCGTGATCCTCGTGGGTGTGGTAGTAAACAATGCCATTCTCATCGTCCATCAGGCCCTCAATAATATCCGGGACGGTCACATGCCCCCCCGGGAAGCGATACGGGAATCGGTGCGGTCCAGAATCCGGCCTATATACATGAGCACGGTGACCAGTGTGTTTGGGATGATGCCTCTGGTCCTTACCCCGGGGGCGGGGTCAGAGTTCTATCGCGGTCTCGGCAGTGTGGTTGTCGGCGGCCTCTTGGTATCTACCGTCTTTACCATTTTTCTGGTGCCTGCCCTCTTGAGCCTGGTCCTTGATGGATTCGCAGCCGCGAAGAGAGCTTTTGGGCGGCAGCCGGCATGAGGGGGTTTGAAGACAGTTTTTTCGAGCTTTTTTCCCCTGCTGATATTAGGAATAGCAACGAGGAGCAAGCATTTTGGCACGATTGAAATCTCAAAAAGGAAAGCCCCTCCCTCTAGGCGCCACCATGACACCAGAGGGGGTGAATTTTGCGGTCTTTTCTCGACACGCCACATCCCTCAGCCTGGTACTTTTTAGAAAGGGCCAGCGGGAGGCCATCGCTGAAATCGCCTTGGATCCCAAGATCCATAGGACAGGGGATATATGGCATGTGCTTGTCGTGGGTGTGGACGCATCCCTGCGCTATGGGTACCGGGTCGACGGGCCCTTTGACCCCAAGGGGGCAGGACACTGGTTCAACAAGGACAATATACTCCTGGACCCCTATGCCCGGGCGCTGGAAGGTGGAGAGGCCTGGGGGCAGCCATCGAGCGATGCAGACCAAGACAGCTCTTTTGAGCGGCGTTGTTGTATGCCGGCCGATGATTTCGACTGGCAGGGCGACCGCCCCCTCCATGTGCCCATGAAGGACAGCATTATCTACGAACTCCATGTGCGGGGATACACCATCCATGAATCGTCGGGGGTTACCAAACCGGGCACGTATAAAGGCCTGGTCGAAAAGATTCCCTACATCCAATCCCTTGGGGTCACGGCCGTGGAACTGTTGCCCGTCTTTGAATTCAACGAGCTGGAAAACAAGCGCCTCAATCCCAAGACCGGAGAGAAGCTGAAAAACTTCTGGGGCTACAGCACCATGGCATTCTTTGCCCCCAAGGCTTCCTACGCCTCAAATCCCCGGGATGGACATCAGGCAACAGAGTTTAAGGACATGGTCAAGGCCTTTCACCAGGCAGGTCTGGAGGTCATCATTGATGTCGTATTTAATCACACGGCGGAAAGCGACGAAGAAGGGCCGACCATCAGCTTCCGCGGCCTGGATAACACGACCTATTATGCCCTGGATCCTGCATCAAAGGAATATCTGAACCTTTCAGGTTGCGGAAACACGGTCAATTGCAACCATCCAGTGGTCCAAGCTTTGATCCTGGACTGCCTCCGATACTGGGTCATCGAGATGCACGTCGATGGGTTTCGCTTTGATCTGGCTGCCATCCTCCGCAGGGATTACAAGGGCGAGTTTTTGCCAGGACCCTCCCTCGTTGATGTGATAGAGCAGGACCCAGTGCTCGCCCAAACCAAGATCATTGCAGAGGCGTGGGACACCCAGGTCAACCAGGTGGGACACTTTCCGGGGCGTTGGTCAGAATGGAACTCCTACTACCGGGATGATGTTCGGCGGTTCATCCGGGGAGATAAAGGAGTGACGGCTGCTCTGGCTTCGCGCATTGCCGGCAGTTCTGACCTTTATCAGCCGCACGGGCGTCGCCCATACAACAGCGTGAATCACGTGACATGCCACGATGGGTTCACCCTCTTTGACCTGGTGTCCTACGAAGAGAAACATAACGAAGAAAACGGGGAGGAGAATCGAGACGGTCACAACCAGAACCTCAGTGCCAACTGTGGTGTGGAAGGGCCCACCGACGATCAAGAAGTAGCCGGTCTGAGACTGCGTCGTATCAAGACGGCGGTGACCATCCTTACGGTGTCCCAAGGAGTCCCCATGATCCTGGCCGGTGATGAGTTTGGCCGAACTCAACTGGGCAATAACAATGCGTATTGCCAGGATAATGAGACGAGCTGGGTCAACTGGAACCTTGCAAAAAACAATGCGGGTCTGCTGCGGTTCTTCCGGAAAATGATCGCTCTAAGAAACCGGCATCCCGTGTTTCGCAGGTCCCATTTCTTGAGCGGTGTCGACACCAACCATGATGACTATCCTGATCTGAGTTGGCACGGGTTTGAGGTGGGCAAACCGGACTGGTCAGAAGAGGCCAGCGGGCTTGCGTTTATGCTGGACGGGACAGAACTGGGCGACGGGCAACAGGATGATGACTTTTTTGTGATTCTAAATGGAGACCAGGTGGAGCGGGACTTTGAGATCCCCCGGCCACGAGAAGGTACGATGTGGTTTCGGATTGTGGACACGGGCAAGGCGTCCCCGGAGGATATCTTGGACGAAGACAAGGGGGAAGCCGTCACCGGCCACCGAACGTATCCTGTGCTTCCTGGGAGTGCGTCGGTATTTATGTCTAGAAGGCCCTGAAACAAGGGGGGCAATATGAACGATCAGTATGTGAAGTTTGATCAGGAAGGCCCAACGGGCGTTATTACATTAAACCGTCCGGAAAAAAGAAATGCCCTCTCTCTTGAACTCCTTGAGCAGTTGAGCGGCCTGCTAACAGACATAAGTCGGAACAAGGCCGTTAGGGTCGTCGTCTTGAAAGGGGCAGGGAAAGCCTTTTCCGCGGGTCACGACATCTCACAACTGGTTGGTGGAGACCTGACCTACTATAGTAACATCTTTGGCACCTGCGTTGAGGTTATGGAAAAGATCCAGCGCCTCCCCCAACCGGTGATTGCCCAGGTTCACGGAATTGCCACTGCAGCGGGCTGTCAGCTTGTGGCGGCCTGTGACTTGGCTGTGGCCGAGGAGGGTACACACTTTGGAACGCCGGGGGTGAAGATCGGGCTCTTTTGTACCACACCGGGTGTCCCCCTTGTTCGGGCCGTAGGGAGAAAGCGCGCGTTGGAGATGCTTTTCACCGGGCGGATGATCTCGGCTCAGGAGGCAGAACGATATGGCCTGATTAATCAGGTTGTGCCTGCAGGGCAACTTGCTGCCGAGACAAGCGCACTGGCCGCAAGGATTGCTGAGGCCAGCCCTCTTGCGCTAAGCATCGGCAAAGAGGCCTTTTACACCCAAGTCAATTTGTCAGATGCTCAGGCTTACGCATATGCCAAGGGCGTCATTGTGAACAATCTCTTTGCAGAAGATGCCAAAGAGGGACTCTCTGCCTTCCTGGAGAAAAGACAACCCACATGGAAGGGAAAATAGGCGTCACGGCGTCTTCGTGCAAGCACTAGCGGGATGGACATTTTCGTGGGCGATCTCTCATCAAGTGTCATATTTCTTTTAGCCCTATGGGTGGTTCTGCTCGTCTGTTCAGCGGGTTTTTCTTCCACAGAGACAGCCCTCTTTTCCCTCAATCGGGTCGAACGACGCCGTCTGGGACAGGAGCGATCTCGCCGTGCCCAACTGATCGTTCGGGCACTGGCGCGGCCCCGGGAGCTCCTTTCCACCATTCTCTTTGGAAATACCCTGGTCAACGTAGCCACATCGGCCGTGGCAGTCCTTCTGTTTGCCCGGTTGATTCCCGAGCATGGCCTTTCGGCGGCCATTGTGGCGGACTCCTTGCTGGTCCTTCTCCTAGGAGAGATTCTTCCAAAGACCATTGCCGTGAGCCAGTCCAAACCCCTGGCCCTGTCGGCCATCACGCCACTGCTGGCGTTTTCAAAGATCTCTGGGCCCTTGGTGAAGGTCTTTGACCGTTCAGCCCGGGTGCTCTTGCGACTGCTGAAAGTGCCTGAGGAATCCAGAGGGGCGTTGAGTCCCTCAGAACTGGAGTTGCTCTTTGACGAAGCAGAGCGCAAGGAGACCATCACCACACAGGAGCAGCGCATTGCTCGAAACATCATGCGCTTCTCCCAAACAACGGCCGAGGAGATCATGACCCCCCGGGTGGATGTGGTGGCCGCCCCCCTGGACGTCGCCCGGGAGGATCTCGAAAATCTCATGATTGAGGCCCGGCACACGCGGATCCCCATCTGCGAGGAAAGCTTGGACCACATTGTGGGGTTTGTGAGCACCAAGGAATTCTTCCTCAATTCAGATCGTGACATCCGAGAACTCCTGAAGCCCGTGGCCGTTTTCCCCGAAGGGGCCAAGACCCATCGCGTGTTTCGACATATGCAAAAGAACCTGGTCAACATGGCGGTCATCGTCAATGAGTATGGCGTCACCTCAGGCATTGTGACCACGGAAGATCTCCTGGAGGAGATTGTGGGAGAAATCTATGACGAGTACGAAAAGGCCGAAGAAATGATTCGGTCCGTGGGAGACGACGAGTGGTTCGTAAGGTGCCGGGCTCCCATTGAGCAGGTGAACGAGGTGTGCGGCCTCAATCTTCCAGAAGGAGAGTCGGTCACGCTGAATGGATATCTGTGTGATGAGTTTGGTGAAATCCCGGCCCCGGGTCGGACGTTGGAGCGAGACGGGGTCCGTTTTACAGTGGTGGAATCCAAGCGGGGACGGATCGTCAGTTGCCGCATCGAGCGGATTCCGGAGGAGGGTTCCGAGAATGGCCCTTGAGTGGCTTTTCCTCCTGATTAGCATTCTGGGTTCGGGCTTTGCCGCAGGTTCTGAGACGGCACTGGTGTCGGCCAGCCGCATACGCCTTCAGCACATGGCCTCTGAGGGCGTAAAGCGTGCCGATCGGGTCCTTGCTCTGCTCGAGAACAAGGAACGAATCCTGGCGGTAACCCTGATTGCCAACAATGTGTTCAACATCACTGCGGGAGCAGTGGCCACTCTGGCGTTCCGGCACTGGTTGGGCGCTGTGGGGCCTGTTGTGGCTACGGTGGCAATGACCTCCCTCCTGCTCGTTGTGAGCGAAATCGTCCCGAAGGCCTATTTTCGACATCATGCGGAGAAGACCTTGGTCCGGACCGCTTTTCTGTGGCGAGTTTCCGCCTTGGTCCTGACGCCCCTCACTTTTCCGCTCCGGATCCTTACGAACGTTATTTTTCGCCTCTTCCGGAGGGAGCCAACAAGCGTCTATACGACGCGTGAGGAGATCAAGCTCGTCCTCGAGGAGTCGGTTGAGAGCGGAAGCCTTCGGGAACATCAGCAAGAGATGTTAGAGTCCACCCTGGACTACGCCACGACCATCGCTCGCGAAGTCATGGTGCCCATTGCCGAAGTGGCGCTGCTCCCAGAGACCGCCCGGACAGAGGAACTGCTCGCCCTGGTCCAGGACCAGGGCCACACCCGGATTCCAGTCTACCGGGACCGTGTAGATCAGCTTGTAGGCTTTATTAATATTTTTGACATCCTTTATGAAAGGCACCGCAAGGTCTTTATTCGCTCCTACGTCAGACCGGCCCGTTTGGTGCCGGAGACAAAGCGGATCGATGAGCTCTTCATCGAGATGCAACGAGAGCGAGAAAGCATCGCCATTGTGGTGAATGAGTTCGGAGCGTGCTTTGGAATCGTGGCCCTCGAGGACATCATGGAGGAGATCTTTGGCGAGCTTGCCGACGAGCATGAAGACACGACACCCGAAATCCAGAAAAAGGGGCCGGGACACTTTCGTTTGAGCGGTGCCACGGACATTGATGACCTCGAAGATGAAACGGGTATTGCCATTGCCAAGGCGGGCTTTGAAACGGTCGCCGGCTATGTTCTCCACCGCCTGGGCCGTATTCCTCAAAAAGGCGAGACCTTTACTGATGAGGGGCTTACCGTCCGCATTGTGGACGCCGACCGCTACAGCGTCAAAACTGTGGAGTTCGTTAGCAAGGAAGACAACAGGGTCCCTGATGCCTAGCCTAAACCGGGTACATCCGGCTGTCAGCATTGGTTGCGTTCCTCTCTTGCGTGTGTTGTTTCAGTATTCTTCCCGATATGCCGATGTAAAGGTGGACGAATACAAAGTGAGCGGAGAGGGGGCCCATGATGAGAGTCGAAAACGACCGCAACACGCCAGAGACATGGAGTAAAACCGCCAGTCCCCGTGCCCTGTTCCTCAACATCGTTCGCCTGGTTGTGGAAAAACACGGGGGAAGCATGCAAACGGACCCGGTGACGCACAACACTTACATCAGTATCCCACACAGCCACCAGGCTATTTGCCTCAAAGAGCTGGCTCGGCTGCGAGGGCATGCAGGCCGCTGAGCGGCTTTCAACCTTTCGTTTCCGGTTTTTTCGCTTCGGTTCATGGGCCACCATGCCGATGACAGCGCGGCTGCGTTGGCTCATTGGTCGGTCTCCACTCGAGACCTTTGCACAACCCCTTTTCACTTGGTTCTGTGAGCTTTTTGACCCATCTTCGGCTTTGTTCGCTAAATCGTGAAAACTCGGCCTAAGGCCCTCAAACAATTCACGATTTGCCCACTCTCGTGGGCCGCTCACTGCAGCCGGATGGGTACCCCAAAAAGCCCACAATGAACGTTCCAAAGAGTTATGCAAAGGTCTCCACTCTACGGAGTGAGGCGATCCCCCCATC
>Ga0307426_1000595_pt1 | contig 24849 bp, 19 predicted proteins | sample SalMarWE160340MG_FD_202165 | JGI IMG/M metagenome (GOLD analysis project Ga0307426, IMG submission 202165) | Salt marsh sediment microbial communities from the Plum Island Ecosystem LTER, Massachusetts, United States - WE1603-40 | ecosystem: Environmental > Aquatic > Marine > Intertidal zone >...
GCTGTATTTTAAATTCAATCTGGATCGTTTTTTCCCCAATTCAGCCCAACAGGTTGAACGGTTGCTTGCCCAGCGGCAGGAAGAAGCGCGCCGAAACCGGATTATCGAACTCGGTGGGGAATGGATGAAAAGCCTGCTCGCCGACGCGTCCCCGCCGGCCGATGTGACCCAGCAAGATATTCAAAAATTTGTAGATATACTAAAGTCCTTTTATCTGTTTGAAAAGGAGGGCCCGGACTATGCGCTGGCCAAGGCGATGATCTGCAAGGCGGAATTAGAGCGGGCAACCGGGCTGTTTCCCCTGCTGGTCAAGCTGAATGTTTTTGACGAAAACGAAAATTTAGATCTGCTGCGCCTGGAGATTGCAGCCGACTTTCCGGATGAGATCCTGGACAGCACCCAAAAAACAGTCGTTTCCCCCCCCGCCTGCGGCACTGACGGGGTGCGCCATGACCTGACCTCGCTCTCTCTGATGACCATCGACGGGCAATCTACCCTGGATTTTGATGATGCCCTCAGCATTGAGAAGGTGGGCGATCGATATCGTCTCGGTATTCACATCATTGATGTGAGTCATTATGTACGCAGAGGGGATTGCATCGACCGGGAAGCACTTTCCCGCAGCAGTTCCATCTATATGCCGGACCAAAAAATATCCATGCTGCCGGCTGCCCTGGCCGAGGGACTGTGCAGCCTGAAGGCCGGTGAGTTGCGTCCTGCCATCAGCACGATGGTGAACCTGAGCCCAGCAATGGAAATAATTGATTATGAGATCCTGCCCAGTATGATCAGCGTCGAACACCAGCTCACCTATTATGATGTTAATCTGGCAGCGGATCATAACCGGGATGTGGTAATTCTCCGTGAAATTGCGGAAAAATTCCGCCGCCGGCGATTGGAAGCCGGTGCCGTTCAAATTACGGTTCCTGAAATCAATGTCTGGCTGGCAGATGATCGAACCGTCACCGTGAATAAGATCAACCGGGAGAGTCCCGGGCGAATGCTGGTTGCAGAACTCATGATTCTGGGCAACTGGCTGATGGCTAAGTATCTGGCTGAAAGCGGTATGCCGGCAATTTTCAGATCGCAGCCGGAACCCAGAGAGCGTCTTTACAAGGGCGATGAAGGAACCCTTTATCAGAATTGGATGCAGCGCAGATTCTTAAATCGTTTTGTCCTGGGCCACCGGCCGGGCAAGCATTCGGGACTCGGTCTGGATGCTTACGTGACGGCAACTTCACCCATCCGGAAATATTTTGATCTGATTACCCAACGGCAGATAAGGGCGCTGCTCGATTTGGAGCCGCCTTACACGGCAGAAGAAATTGACGAACTCATCCAAATACTTCAGGTGCCGATGGCCAACGTTACAAAGATTCAATTTTGTCGGCACCGTTACTGGCTCTTGAAATATCTTGAACAGCATATCGGCCGTAAAGAGGAGGCCATTGTCCTGAATAAGCGCAGAAGCAACTACCAGATACTGCTCAACGCGTACATGATTGAATGCGACTTACCGCTGTCCAGCGGTCTTGAGCTTAAACCCGAGGACCTCATTCAGGTAACCATTCAGAATGTGAGCGCCAGAAAGGATTTATTGCAGGTCGCCATCGGGTAGGTCTGGCGGTCAGAAGACAGATAACAGAGGACAGAAGACAGACGACAGAGGACAGATGACAGAAGACAGATGACAGAAGGCGGATGACAGAAAGAAGATTTCAGATGGCAGCCCAGCCGGAAAGGTATAAATTCCAAATTCCAAGCACCAAATAATTTACCCTGTTAAATAATTCGCTAAAAGGCGTGACAGTCTTCGGAGTGAAGCATACATTGTCTATCAACTTAACATATCCATACAAGACAATTTAACAGGGCAGGTAAATCCCAAATCACAATACTCAATGACCGAAACCGGCTATGCCAGGAAAATGAAGCTGCTTTATTATTTCGTGTTTTAGAACTTTCGCGCTTTGGTAATAAAAGGATCGCTTATTTATCTGAAGCGATAACCCAAACAGATGAAGTCCCCGTTTGGAATTTTGTATTTTGGTCATTGTAATTTGTTTGAGCCCGCCCTCGCGCGACTTGCTTGGTTTATAACTTTATCCTTTTCTGACTTGGGCGTGGATGCAATAAATGCTTCAGGCGTTAAATCGGTCTGGGCCAGGGATTTGTTATTTGGAATTTGTGATTTTGATTAGCGCCTGCCTGGAGAACTGATCCATGTATCTTGAAGGCTCATAGGAAACTCTATAAACGTCAGTGGCATCTTCACCTAGTTTCCGATTCGATCAGACTGGTCCTTCCGGCGGCAAAAGGCAGCGCTGATAAATTAAACCAGTTTCCATGCCTTTAACCATGCTCCCCCAGCCGTCCGCCCTGCACTCTCAAACTTTACCGTTGCGGCACAAAAATTCAATGCCGTTCTAGTTTAAATCAGAAACTGAATATTTCTCTTGTAAAAATTACTGGACTAAAATATAAATCCATATTAAAAATAAATCTTATTCAGGGAGCTTCAGAGCAATGGGAATCCAAGAACGCAAAGAAAGAGAAAAGGAGCGGCGGCGGCAGCAGATTATGGTTGCCGCCAAAAGAGTTTTTTCAGACAAGGGCTTCAATAAAGCAACCATGGAAGATATCGCCCAGGAAGCTGAACTCAGTCCCGGAACCCTGTACCTGTATTTTAAAAACAAAGAAGAGCTGTATGCCTCTCTTTCTCTAAGAATACTTCAATATCTTCTCATCCGTGTCGAACATGTCAATGATGAAAAAGACGCCGGTCCCGAGGAAAAATTAAAAGCCTTGATGGACGCCATGTACGACGTCTATGAGTTTGACCCGCTGATCATCATCAATATGTTTCACCTGCAATCCAGTGAAACATTAAAGAACCTATCCCCGCAGCTTATGAGCGAGATCAAGGACTTATCCCGCAAGTCGCTGGGATCCATCGCTCAGATTTTTCAAACCGGGGTCGATCAGGACCTTTTCATTGACCGTCACCCGATTGCCATGGCCGACACTTTCTGGGCGCTGTTTTCCGGCGTCGTACTCTGGTTGACAAGCAAAAGGCTGATAAACCAGGAAAAGGACTATCTCAAGCAAACGCTTGAACTTGCCTTCGATATATTCGGACGCGGTATCAAAAAAATTAAAATAGACGTGTAATCTCATCCACTTCAAATTGAGGCCAGGCGACTTTTCTGCCGTTTTTAAAAGCGGCAATGCCTTGGCCTTTTTCCAGGACTTCACCGATACAGGTGACTTCGATCCCGGCTTGGCGAATGGATTTCATCAGGGATTTACAACCGGTTTGGCGGCAGCATATCAAAAGGCTGCCGGAGCCGATCAGGCCCAGAGGCTGAATATTCAGAAGTTGACAGATTTTGCGGGTTTCAGCAAAGACGGGAATCACATCCATATTAATTTTGATCCGGTGTTCTCCGGCAATGCTCAATTCTTGCAGGGCCATGGCCAGCCCGCCTTCGGTGACGTCATGCATGGCGCTGGTCGCCTTGGATCTTGCTGCAATTTTAGCTTCCGCAAGGATGCTGATATTTGTCAGAAACTTTCGGCATCTTTCAACTTCCGAATCAGCCAGCCCGAATTTTTCCAGGCGGTGCCCGAACTCCCGGGCAATGATTGCCGTGCCTTCGACTGCCACGCCTTTGGTGAGCAGCACCCTGTCGCCGGGCGCGACATTGCGCTTGTCGATCAGATTTTTTCTGGCGACGGTTCCCGCCATCATTCCGGTAACCACCGGCCGTGTGACGGCATCGGTGATTTCGGTGTGCCCGCCGCACAGTGTGATATCCCAGCGCCTGCAAAATTCTTTGAGCTCGTCGAACACACGCTTAATTTCAAAAGGGGTGACCCCGGATGGAAACAACAGCGTGGTCAGCAGCCAGCGGGGTTCGGCCCCGGAGGTTGCAATATCATTGGCATTGATCAGCACGGCATATTGACCGATGGAATCCGTGGCAAATGTAATGGGATCCGATTTGAGTACCAACACTTCTTCGGGGCCGACGTCCACCGCGGCCGTATCTTCCCCAACCCCCGGGTTGATGAGGATCGAAGGGTCATCGAACTGAAACTGGTTTAAAAACTCGCGCAAAAGATCATTCGGCAGTTTACCGGCGGGCAATGGGATGCCCATGCGCACAATATGCTTGAGTTCCTTTAGCTGTGATATTTTATAAGTGCTTTCGGCCCGCATTGTCCCGGATGCCGTCCATCGGTCAAAAAAAACGGATATCGCGCCGGACTTTTGGGCGTCCTGGAGAACGGCCGAGTCCGACGCTACGACGAGAAGCTGGCCGGGCGCGACGTTCATTTTTTCGGCAGCAAATTGAGCTGCATTGGTATCCGGGTTAGATGCCAGCAGATCCTCGCGGCCGATCAGCGCGTCAAAATCCGATACATTGACAGGGGATAGCTTTTCCAGCATTTTGTCAACGAATGCCGGACTGCCGCCGGTGCTTATGGCCAGGCGCAGGTTCTTCAACTTAAGATATTGCAAAATATCCCCGGCATCGGGCGTTGGTTTTGAGCTTCCGGCTGCTTCAAGCTCAATATGCTCCAGTTTGGACCGGGCTTGTCTTCTATCCTCCGCGTTGTTCAAACTGCGGATAAAATCAAGGGTGTTGGTTTCAGCCGGGCAGCCGATGGACGCCTTGATCTCCCGCATCTCAAGGTTGGCTGGCACAACCAGCGTACTTTCAAGATGGAACATAACGGCTTTAATTTGCATTGCATGATTTTGCATTCTAACGAAGACAAAAATTCCTTTCTGCTTTTCGGCATCAGAATCCTTGACAGAAAGCTGTGCAAATGTCAAATTTTTCCATAATTAATCCGCCCTGTAGAATAGCCCATTCAAAGTTGTAATTTGCTCTTTGACAACTGAAGAAAGTTGTTAAATCCAAGGTTCGGCGGATTAATTACTTAATGCTGCGCATTTTATTTTTTTATATTTCATATCAGCTTTTAACCCATATGGAGGAAACCCGATGACGGCTTTACCAGAAAACACCGGTTCATTTGCAGGATCCGACGGGGTGAAGATCTTTTATCGGCATTATCCGGCTGATTCTGAACGTGCCCGTTTGGTGATTGCCCATGGTTTGGGCGAGCATTCCGGTCGGTACGGCAACGTTGTCGAGCGCCTGCTTCCCAAGGGAATCAGCGTCTGGATACCGGACCATCGCGGGCACGGTCGAAGCGAAGGCAAACGCGGTCATGTGCTGAATTTTGTCCAATACCTGACAGACCTGCGTTTAATGATCGCGTTGGCCCACGATGGCGGGATCGGTCAAAGGAAATGTTTTCTGCTGGGACACAGCGTGGGCGGCTTGATCGCGCTTCATATTGCTCAGCGATTTCCTGAACTGGTTGACGGGGTGCTGACCTCATCGCCTGCCCTGGGGATGATTGTCGAAGTCCCTGCCGGGAAGAAGATATTAGGTTCCATCATGTCTCACATCTGGCCGGGCCTGACTATGGGCAATGAGCTGGATGCCGCCAAAATCAGTCACGACCAAAATGTCGTCAGTGCGTATGTAAACGATCCGCTGGTGCACGATCGCGTCAGCACGCGTTTTTTTACCGAATTAATGGCGGCTATGGAAACCGTCAATCAGCAGGTCTCATCGATCCAAATTCCGATTCTGATGCAGATCGCCGGTGACGATCATCTGGTAAATGCCCGGACAGCCGTGCAGTTTTTCGAAAAACTGGAATTGCGCGACAAAACGCTGCATGTTTATGATGGATTGTATCATGAAATTTATAATGAACCGGCAGCGCAAAGAGAACAGGTACTCAAAGATTTAGAGGATTGGCTGGAGAAAAGGCTTACGGAGTGACGAATGTCGATTGACCAATGACGAATTGTGGATGTCGCTTCGCTTCAGCTATTAAAAATATAAAATAGGGTAGAATTCCTTCATTCGACATTCTTCATTCGACATTCGAAATTCCTAGGCTTATTCCAAAACCGTGAACTCAATCGGTGATTGCAAAACCGGTTTGACGGCGACAGGGCCGATAATCTCGTTTTTAATCGGATCTTCGACACCCCACCAGTTTTGGGCGGCTTTTACCCGGCCTTTATCGTCCAGCACCTTAATCTCCCAGCCGCCGTTATTTATAATATTATTATGTTCGATTTTGGCTTGGCTGTTTTCCAACAAAAACCCACCGGAGCTATTTTCGGTAATAATGGAATCTTTTACCAGAATGCTGGCTTTGCGGGCAGAGATACCTGATTTTTGCGATGTTCGTATGAGGCTGCCGGAAATTTCTGCGCTGCTTTCTTCCATTACGATGCCCCAGACATTATACTGAAACTGGCTGTTTTGGATCGATACGGTTGATCTGCTGGCTCTGAAACCGAATTCAGCATCCGATATTGCACAATAGCGAATTTTATTTTCGGTGCGGCTGTTGTCCAGGAAAATGCCTTTCCAGCCGGTAGCCCCCAGACTTGACAAACGCACCGGATCGTCTTCGGTCCCTAAAATTTGAAGTTCCCCTTTGACAATCAGGCCGAGACTGCGGAACCAGATCACGGTTCCGGGATTCATCGTGAGCCTGGCACCGGGATTGACCAACAGCGCATCCTTTACCAAATAGGGGCTTTTTTCGATATTCAACTCAAAATCCTTGTCAATTACGGGCGGCAGGACGGTTGGTTTGCCGATCTTGATCGGTCCCAGAGTATCCACCCACTGACTGCCAACCCCCGTTTTGCCCCTGAGATATCCCACCAGTATTCCGTGGGGCAACCGATCCTTATCTTTGATCCGGTAGGCGCCGATGTAAACGCCCGGTTCCTTTTCTTTCAGCGGGAGATTATCAATCAGCGGCGGGAGACTCCAGCTGGCGATTCGTTTTTTATCTGCAACCATGGCGACTTTTAAATAATCACCCGGTACCAACAGGTTGCCGGCACCATTGTGTACCAGGGCCTCAATCATGGGGGGCGGCTGACTCACGCCGGGCGGATTCGGAATGGTTGCAACCATCTGCATGCACAATTCAGCGGCGGCCTTCATGTGAGTGGCCCGGGTGTGACTGAGGGCGGTCTTAAATACCGTCGTGGCCAATCCGATGGGGCTGATCGGCACTTCTCCTTCCTCTATATGAATGGTATGTTCCAACTCCCAGACAGTCTGCCCGGAATCGCAGCGCACCATCCGTGCTTTGAGTCCCGCCTGATTATCGGCGTATACCAGCGCAAATATTTTGCCCAGACTGGTTACTTCGCCGTATATAACGGCGTCCACGCCGAGCAGTTGCCCCAGCTTCTGCGGCGACACGTTCTTGCCGGCAGCCACCTCAGCATACAGTTCATTTAGTCTCAAATTATCGTCAATGACAAAAGGCTCCAGATCCTGGTAATTCAACGAGCCGAAAAAATTATAAAACATCCTGCGAACAAGCGTGCCGGCCTCGGGCGTCGCCGTTTTGTTTGCAAACGGCAATATAGCAACTCTGGTTGGAAGATGATCTTCCTGGAGAATGGCCGGGGTCGGAGGCGGCTGCAGGAACCGCAGCGCACAGGAACTGCTGCCAACAGCGATCAAAAGAATAAATAAAAGGCCCGTAAGGGAATTTTGCAATTTTTGTGGATAGTGTATAATCATTGATTTGCTCTTTACCTGCCCGAGACTTACCAGGGCTTATCGGTATCTTTTTCATCCTTCTGGTCTTCGAAAAGATATTTCATAATCCAGGAGCTTTCGGTTCCCGATTCTTCAAGCATGCGTTTGATCTCTTCTTTCTTTTCAGCCTGGGTCTGATGGTTCTGTTTTGATCCTTGCGACTTCCTTTTTAAAGAGTTTTTGGCATATCTGGCTTTGCGGTCGCTCGCTCTGGAGTCGGCCAATTTCCCGCGGCAGATTTTCATTTTATTATTTACTTCCTTGGTGTCGGTATCGATGAGATAGTAGCGTTCAAAATAGGACAGCGCTTTGGACCACTTTTTATTGGCATAATAATTTTCACCGTTGTCGCGGTAAAATGCCTTCATTTGATCAATGCGTTTAAGGGCCAGCTCATTCTGGGGTTCCAGTGTGAGAACGGCTTGATAAAGGACATAGGCATTTTGGTCGACCGGTTTGAGGTATTGCTGGGCATTGAAATGGGCGTCGGCCTCCTTTAATAACTGGGCCAGGGTCTGGTCTTCGCGGGTATGCTGCTGGTGTATCAGCCATAACCGGCGTATGGCCTTGTGCGCTTCTTCGAAATAGATGCTGTCTTCTTTTACAGCGGCATACTCCCTCAGGGCCGGTTGAAATTTTTGCTCGTTTTCCAGGCGCTGCGCCAGACTCAAACGATAATAATCCAGCCGATCCCAGAGAATTTCAGCTTGTTTGCCGGCGCCGTATTCCGCCAGGTAATCTTTCAAATATTCCATTGCGGATTCCAGATCCTCCTGCTGGTACTTTTGCTCCGTTATCGCCAGGGCCGTTTGCGCAAACAGCTCCATTGCCTGGTGGTTCTGCTCCAGAGGCAGGTCCAGATCCAAAAGATGTTTAAGTGTATTCTGGGCTGATATGTATTTTTCCGCCTTGATCTGTTTGGATACCGATTTTAGGGCCCATCTGATCTTGAGCGGCGTGAAAGCCTGATAGTAACTATAATAACCTGTGAAAATCAGCAACAGGGATACAACAATCCAGAAGCGAACTCCCGCTTGCTTTTTTTGTCTAATCATTTTCGTGTCAAGTCTTTTAACATCTTCGGGGCGGTCGGAAATAAATGCCAGCGCCGCGGAGCCTATTTTCAGCTGATCCCCGGCATAAAGACGTTTTTCGCCACCGATGGCCTGATCGTTTAATAACAGCGGATTGGTGGTGCTGACATTTCGGACGATAAATGAATTGTCACGCATTTCAATGACGCAGTGCTTGCGGGATACCAATGGATCGAGAAGATTGAGATCGGCTTCCACCGACCGCCCGATGACAAGTTTTGACTTGTTGAGAGGATGGATCTTGCTTTCACCGGAAGCCGTTGTACAGACCAGTCGCGGGCCTAAGACTTTTTCCTTGGGCCGGCTGAGGACCATCGTTTTCGCTTCGAGAGGCACTGCCGCAGCGGTGTTGCCTGTGTTATTTTCGTCCTGATTGATGACTGTCATGGCTTACCTGATTATGAGGGATTAATTGATTTACAAACCGATACAAGGTTTATATCGGCAGTTTTTCATCAGGCTTTAATAAGAATTTACGCTGCCGGTTCGATCTATGCTAAAAATGAAACGGACAATGGCAGGAGCAAACGATAAAGCGGCGGCTGCAGTTGGGGAATTCGAGGTAATTGACTGTAATATTTTAAGATGCCGGCTTAATGAAAATCAGATCACCACGGCCACGCATTTGCGAGATACTCCAAACTCGACCAGAGTTCGGATTCCCCGTGAGGCTCTATGGTAATAATTGGCGTTGTATTCCTGTTTATTTTTAAATAGTTGAATATCTTACTAAAATCAATAATTCCGCTGCCCATGGCCAGGTGCGCATCGCTGTTGCCGAAGTTGTCGTGGAGATGAAGCTGTCCGAGATACGGGCCCAGAATTTCCAGCCAAATTTCAAGAGCGGATTGGCTGAAAGCGGATGCATGGCCGGTGTCCAGACAAAATCCGACGGCACGGTCTTTAAGCCTTTCAAAGAGGATCTGAATATCTTCCGGACCGTCTTCATATACATTTTCCAGCATCAGTCGTGAACCGTTTTCAGCCAACCGGCTTGCCAGCCAGAACCAGAGTTCCAGGCTGTTTTCCAGCCACGTGTCTTTGAAATAATCATATCGTTTTGCATCGTAACCGGCGTGGCATACCACCGATTTGGGTTCAAAAAGCGGGACCAGTTCGAGCAACTGTTCGAAGCGCTGTCCGGTCACCCGGCGTACCGCGGAATCCGGTGAACCGCAACTCAGATCAATAAAGGGTCCGTGAAGCGTGACGGTCCTGGAGTATTTATGAAATTCCCTGGCAATGCGACTGAAATCCTCATAAGAAAATCGATCCAGTGCGGCGGCATCCAGACCGATTTCCGGGTTCAAGCCTTTTTCAATAAATGCGTCCAGATGGGTATCATAGAGCATGGTAAATGGAATGTTAATCTGGACTTTTTGAATAATACGTGAAGTTTTTTTCATTTTGGAGTGACTCCTCAAGTGAAAATGGAACTATTCAGCCGGCAGCCATATGTTTTTCGTGATTGCCTTCGCGCGCTTTGAGTGTATAATAAATCCCGCGGTTGGAGCCATGCGGAAATCCCGTGTCGGCGGGGATCCGGAATAGATAAAGCAATGACGAGGGCACTTAAAATTGTAACTTTAAACGATTTGGAATATAAATGAAATTCTTTTCTTATTTTCAAAATGGGCTGCAGCGGATTCTCGACGGTTTTTATGCAATCCGGCCGCAGCCGTTTCCGGGATTAGAGCAGTTAGAGAATTGCAAGATCGTTTCTCATCGAGGCGAGTACGATAACCGCAGCGTATTCGAAAACACCCTGCCGGCCTTTGACAGAGTCCGTGCGTCAGGAATTTGGGGGATCGAATTTGATATTCGCTGGACAAAGGACCTGCAGCCGGTGGTGATCCATGATCCGGATCTTAAAAGAGTCTTCGACATCGATATCAAGGTTGCCGACGTCAAACTGGAGGCGTTGAGGTCTGAATGCCCTGAAGTCCCCATGCTGTCGGAGGTGATTCAAAAATTCGGTAAAAAATTGCATTTGATGGTCGAGATAAAAGCTGAAAACTATCCTGATCCTGCCCACCAAAATCAGATTTTGCAGGAATGTTTTTCCGCTCTCGAACCCCGAATCGACTATCATTTGATGTCTCTCACACCGCAAATGTTCGACCTGATCACATTCGTGCCGGTATCCTCTTTTATACCGATTGCGCTGCTGAATTTGTCCGAGTGCAGTAATCTTGCTCTGGAAAAAAAATTCCGGGGAATTGCCGGACACTATTTCCTATTAAACAATGCCCTGTTGGCCAGGCACCATGCAAAGAACCAAAAAGTGGGTACCGGGTACCCCGGATCAAAAAACTGCCTGTACAGGGAAATCAACCGCGGCGTGGAGTGGATATTTTCCAATGATGCCGCCAAGCTTCAGAGGATCGTTAGCGGGTTGATCTCTGCAGATACGCGAACTTAGTCCGTTGTTAAATTATGATAGCCGGATTAATTTTTACTCTTCCCTGCTGGATGCCCGTGATTTTGCCTTTAATTTTGATGGCGACTCCCGGCTTGACGCTATCCAGGTAGCTTTGTTGCTGGCCATTCCGGGGATAAACCGTCACCAGGGTTCCAGGAACAGTGGTGCTTGCTTTGGTTACAACCTGATAACAATCGGCGGATTTTGAAACTACAAAAACCTCCAGATTCCACTGAACTATCCGACCTGTGATTTCTTTGGCTTTATCCTGAGCCTGATGACTCATCTGCAGCTTTTTGTCGTTAAACAGGGTTGCCAATTCAGCCGCATCAACATGGTCAACAGGCGCAATGACGATCATTTTCATATCACCGGACTGATCTTTATTGACGGGAATCGCCAATGTGGCAGCTAAAGCCAAACAGCCGATTCCGATAATCAGCATTAAAAACATGCCGGATTGAACTTTTTTTCCGCAATGGGGGCACTCTTTGACTGATTTGGCAAAGTCCTCACCACAAGATTTACATACCCTTAAAAATGAGCGTTGATCCATAATTTCCTCCGTTTCACTCAATTTACTTTATGCGCCATTATCATTAATTGTCTGAATATTTTCTGATTTCGTATCTTGACGCCGCATCTGTAATTTAATGATGGCCAACAAAATTGCGGCCATAACAATTATCGGTAATTTGAAATAATTCATTAATTTTTTTTGAACCGCCAATCTTTTCCTTTGCCAAAAGGTAATCTGTAGTTATGTTAACTTGAATTGACGCAAACTTTCTATCCGCATGGAAGAGCAGCATGATCAATCTCTTGAGAAAGGAGATACCCACATGAAAAGAGGTTTACTGGAAAGATTGGATACCGACGGCGTGGTCTGCGCGGAAGGTTATTTGTTTGAAATGGAGCGCCGGGGATATCTGACTTCGGGCGAATTTGTGCCGGAGGTGGCGCTGGAAAATCCGGAGGCCTTAAAAATCCTGCATCAGGACTTTCAGCACGCCGGATCGGATGTCATCGAAGCCTTTACATACAATGCGCATCGGGAAAAAATGCGTGTTATCGACAAGGAGGATTTGCTCGAGCCCTTAAATCGCAGCGCCCTGAGAATTGCCCGCGAGGTGGCGGCCCATGTAAAAGAAGGGCAGGAACCCAGCCTGTTGGCCGGCAATATATCTAACTCGAACATCTGGAATCCGGCCGACCCGAAATCTCAAAAACAGGTGCGGCAGATGTTCGAAGAAATGATAGGCTGGGCAGTTGATGAAGGCGTGGACTATATCATCGGCGAGACCTTTTACTACGCCGAAGAAGGCTTCTGCGCGCTTGACGTCATCAAACAGACCGATCTGCCCGCAGTCGTAACCATCTCGCCCATGGCCGAAAACGTCATGCGCGACGACTGGCAGATTGTTGATACCTGCAGGGAACTGGAGCAGCGGGGCGCAGATGTTGTCGGCATGAACTGCTTTCGCGGACCGGCCACCATGATGCCGTATCTTAAGAAAATCCGCCAGGCCGTCAGCTGTCATATGGCGGCGCTGCCCGTGCCGTACCGCACGACTGAAAAGCAGCCAACTTTTTTTAACCTTGATGACACTAACGGCTGTACCGTCCACTCGCCCCACGGCAGGACGTTTCCAACCGCACTGGATCCATTATACTGCAATCGCTACGAAATCCGTGATTTTGCCGCCGAAGCCTGGAAAAATAACATCAGATATCTGGGCGTTTGCTGTGGTGCGGCGCCTATTCACATTCGAGAAGTGGCCGAAGCCATGGGCCGCAAACCACCGGCCAGCCGGTATTCGGAAAATATGAGAAAGCACTTTCTGTACGGTGACGACGACAGGCTGGCGGAACACATTACCGAATACGGCGATCGGGCATAAGTCGGCTGAATTCATAGGAGCAGATCCAAACCCGGCCGTGCTTTCCGGAGAGTTCTTCCCGCAAAAACGGCGTGTTAGATTATAATAGCCTAGATGTAACCTGACACAATGACAATGATTGTTTGAGTAAGGCAGAAAGGTAAAATGTAACCTTTCTCTCTTTTACAGAGCTGAATAGTTTAAAGTTACCAAAACAAATACATAATAGAATCAGAATATTTTCCGGATTTGATGAAAGCACGCAACACACACTTTTGGGCAAGCCAAAATTGATTACCCTGCCTGATGCAATATGAGGTCTCGCTCCTCGACAACTTAGAGTGCAACAATGATGCCTGAATTGGCTAAGATACGGAATACCGATTGATTACCTTTTGTGTTTCCTGTATTCAAATTCCATCTGCAATAAATTTAACCAAATTGATATTAGAAATCATCTATATTATCTTGAAAGGTACAACACAATGCAAACTAAGCTTTTGAGCCAATCGGACATTGAACAAGTCCTAACAATGAAAGACGTGGTAGAGACCGTTGATAGAACATTTAAGGATTTCGGGGAAGGTAAGAGCATCAATCCCCCTAAAATAGGACTAGATTTGGGGGAAACCGCGGTCTATCCGCCTTATGAGGGCTTTATGAACGCCATGCCCGCTTATGTGGGGTGGCTTGATTCTGCCGGAATCAAATGGGCTGGCGGATTTTTGGGCGAAAGAAAAAAACGGGGGCTGCCCTATATCACGTCAATGATTCTGCTCATGGATCCCAGAATTGGAAATTTCCGTGCTGTCATGGATGGTGCTTTGATTACCAATTGGCGCACAGGCGCTCAAACTGCAGTGGCGCTGAAATACCTTCATAAGGATAAATCAATCCGTCTGGGTTTATATGGAGCCGGTATGCAGGGGCACACACAAACCATGGCGATTTGCGAATATTTTGATATAGAGGAAATCAGGGTGTATGACATCAATCGGCCGACTGCTGAAATATTTGCCAAAAATATGCAAGAATATGTAAAGGGTGAGATTCATATTGCGGATACCCCCAAAAAGGCCGCCCAAGGCGATGCCATTATTTGCGTGACACAATCTAAGGAAAAATTCGTGAAAAATGACTGGGTCCAGCCCGGCACGATATTGTTCCCTATGGGATCATATCAGGAATGCGAAAATGAATTCATCCTCGGCGCGGATAAAATTATCGTGGATCACGTTGAACAATGCCTCCACCGCGGCGCTCTCAAAGAATTGGCGGAAATGGAAGCGATAGATGAAGATGATATTTATGCCACAATCGGTGAAATTGCCGTCGGCAAAAAGCAGGGTGAAATTTCCGAAAATGAACGAGTCCTGTGCATTCCCATCGGGACCGGCGCTATGGATGTGGCTATCGCCACCGTCGTGCTTGAAAGGGCAATCGAAAAAAAACTGGGAGATTCGTTCGCTTTTGTGTAGACTATTTTTAACAATATGTAAATTGGCAGCGATAATGGATCGCCACCTGCAATTCGGGTAGGAATTATCCGCCAAACCACCGCCAATTAGCCATGTCAGCAACGATTCGATATCTGCAACAATTCGAACCCCATAAAATTTCATGTTGCTCCAATGTATTTGGAATAACAGCTTGCCACACCCCCCTGATAAATCCATGTGATACCCCATTAGATTCATGCATTCACTGCTGAGGACCGCGGCTATAATCGCTTGTTTTTATGCAACGTAAAATTGAGAATTGGTTGTTGTAGTCTTAAAATAGTGGTGGTCTTTTGAAACTGTGGGAGGGCACGATATGTAAACTTGCAACTGTGTTTGGATTGGATAGGAAAAATATACAAATGCCGGGGATTTTCGATTGGTTCAGCAAATCTTAATATTTTGTTTCTATCGATATTGTTTATAAGTTCAGCTACCCTAAATGTTGCCTAAACTGGAATTGGAATTTTCGGGGCCCCAATTCTTCCAATTTGGAAAGTTCAAAGGAAATAAATAATAGGGAGGCCAGAAAGAATCGCAACCCGCAGGCCAGAGAGGGGATCAAAATTTAAGGCACCCAAAGCCCGCTATATTCACTTTATTACAATTACATTAGAAGAGGCTGTCAAATGATCCTTCCCGCGGCAAGCCGCGGGGTATCTTTCAACTGATTTTATCTATTTTACCGCAGCAAGCTGCGGGGAATTAGACCCTAAAAGAGATTAAAGACATTGCATTTCAGCGGTGGGTTCTTTTTTAGTGGCTCTGCCGTTTTTATTGTTTTTTGTAAGTACGCTGCGAAATTTTTGCTTGACAAATAAATCTTGTATAGATACTAATTCCAGATAATAAAATAATTTTTCCACATTGTGAAAAAAAGAGCCAACTTGTAAGATTAGGTTTGGCAATGGACATTGGAGTGCTCCAATGACGGGCCAAAAAATAAATTACAAGAGATCTATCCCGCCTCAAAGAGAAGAGAACGGCATTCCCAAAGCTCACCCTGTTATTAAAGAGGGGACTCAAAGCATATTCCGTGCTATTCTGCTTTTAAAGACAGTTGCTGAAGCTGACGAACAGGGCTTTCGCTTATACCAAATTGCAGACGCGGTTAGGTTGCCAATTACCACAGTTCATCGGATATTAAACGTCCTCGTGTCTGAGGGTCTATTAGAATATGACCCAGCGCTAAAATCCTATCATATTGGCATCGGGCTATATTCTCTCGGCAGCAAAGCAACTCACTTTGGTCTGAGATCGAAATACCGGTCCTGTCTAGAAAACATCGCTCATGAGACAAAAAACTCTGTTTATCTGATTGTTAAGTCCGGTTTAGATGCCCTTTGTATTGATTCAATCCAAAGCAAATCCATGATCCGTATCATGACGTACACTATTGCTTCACGGGAACCACTGGGCATTGGTGCAGGCAGTCTGGCGCTTTTAGCTTTCTCATCAGATGAAGAAATTAAATTCATTTTAGAAGCTAATCGTCTCAGATATGAAAAAAATAAGGATACCTCAGTAATCAAATTAAAAAGTCAGATTAAAAAGGCTCGTAGGTTAGGATACGTATTCAACAGGGGTGCTTACATGAAAGGTATCAATGCGGTTGGCTTGCCACTGTTTGAGGTAACAGGGGAAATAGCAGCAGCAATCAGTGTTGCTTCGATAGCCGAACAAATCGATTTTGATCGATCAAAGGAAATTGTGGACATTATTAAACTTGAAATTTCTCAAACATATTAAAGGGAGGTCTTGCATGCACTCAAATACTCCTGATATTATTGCTTTCACATCGCCTTTCAGAAATGCACTACTGTCTTCAGAACATATTGAAAAATTAAAATCTGGAACTCTCCAATTACTGGAAGAAGTGGGTATCCATTTTCCATCGCAAAAAGCGCTTGAAATTTTCGCTGATCATGGTGCAAATGTCGATATGAAAAAACAACGCGTTCGGATTCCACCGGATCTCGTTATGAAGGCAATGTCTTGCGCACCACGATCATTTCTACTAGCAGGTCGAGAGGAGCGATTCGACTTATTGTTGGATGGCAACAGTACCTATATATGCACTGCAGGTACTGGCGTTCACGTTTTTGACATAGAAACTCGACAAAAGCGGGCATCGAAAAAGGCAGATCTTGCACAAATTGCGCGTGTGGCCGATGCCTTGCCAATGATCAGCTTTCTCTGGTCAACAGTGACCTCACAGGATCATGGACGAAGCGCACCGGTACATGATTGTCATGCCATGCTGACCAACACACTTAAGCATGTGCGTGGAGGTACAACTGTCGATCCAGGACTGGCCAAATATATCGTCGATATGGCAAAAGTGGTTCGCAGTAACGAAGAAGCCAGACGAAAACGACCTCCCATAAACGCCAACATATGCACTATCGCTCCCTTGGCTCAGGATAAGCATGGCATCGAATGTGCGCTCATTTATGCCGAGGCTGGCATTCCCGTGAGCTTCATGGCCATGACAACGATGTTTTCTACAGCACCCGCATCGCCATTAGGTGCCTTAATCGTGGGCGATGCAGAGGTGGTTAGCGGGATGGTTCTCATCCAGTTAGCTTTCCCGGGCGCACCGGTTTTCCATTCTCTCTACGTATCGATTATGGAACCTCGAACTGGCGCATATATTAGTAAGGTTCCGCTGCCTTTAAACATCTTGGCAGTCGAGTTGGCCCATTCATGGAACGTACCCAGCCTTGGAGGGGCGCGCATGGGTAGCGATGCTGAGGTGGTAGGCTGGCAATCCGGAATGGAGGCTACCATGGGAGCCGTCAATTTTGCAATCACAAACGGCGAAATAGGCGGCAACGTCGGTTTGTTGGGAGGGGCGATGATTTTCCGCCCCGAACAGCTTATTCTGGATCATGAGATATGTCTCACTGCATACGAAGTAATGCACGGTTTCGACTTTGAACGATATGACATGGCCCTTGGCGTCATTCAGCAGGTCGGTCCTCGGAAAAATTTTCTAACCGAAGAGCACACGTTGAAGCATCTCAGAGATTTTCAGTTATCACCGATTCTTAACAGAAAGCGCAGAGATGGTTCTTCTGCAGATCCAATTGATCTGGCCCTGGATGAATTTAAGCGGTTTGATGCCACTCACACACCAGAACCGCTTCCGGATGAAATTCTCGGAGAGCTTAATCGGATAGTTGCTGCAGCCGATCGAGAGGCCGAAAAATGACTGAAAATGATTATATTTCTATATTTCAGGGAAGAAGCGTTGGTCGCAATAGCAACCCCATTAACAAACCTTGTCAGAAAGGAGGAAAAGATTATGGCTAAAAAATTTTTGCTAATCGTTGCAGTTTGTTTAATGGCCACATTCGTTTTTCCATTCGGTCAGGCTATAGCACAAGATGATAAGTTGGTAGTTGTTGGCTGGGGCGGCGCCTGGGAAAAAGCTTGGCGAAAAGCATTTGGAGAGCCGTTTGAAAAAGAAACCGGTGTAAAGATTTTATGGACAGCTCCACTTGATTTTGGAAAGCTGAAGGCAATGGTGGAGGCTGGTCGACCGGAATGGGACGTAGTCGCAGCGGCAGGCATGCACTGGATGGTGAAGGCGGAATATGCAGGTTTATTGGACCGGATCGACTACAATATTGTCGATGCTTCGGTCCTGGATGAAAAGTTCGTGCACGACTATGCTGTCGGCGGTGAGGTGGAATCAGTAGTTTCGGTTTATCGAACCGACAAGTATAAACAAGCACCTACAGGATGGGCCGACTTTTGGGACGTAAAAAAGTTTCCGGGTAAAAGGGCGCTTGCAAAGCGGGCTCCCTATACAATGGAAGCGGCCCTTTTGGCCGATGGAGTCTCGCCGGACAAACTCTATCCACTGGATATAGACCGAGCTTTCAAAAGTCTGGATAGGTTGAAGCCTTATATCACAACCTGGTGGACGTCCGGAGCTCAATCAGAATCCTTGATCCGCGATGGTGAAGTCGAAATGATTGCAATGTGGAACGGCCGAGCCTCCAACCTCAGGGTGAAACAAAATATACCGGTAGCGACAGTTTGGAATCAAGGCCTGTATTACCAAGCAGCTATGGCAATTGTGAAAGGCACGCCGCGTTACAAGCTCGCCAATGAATTCATCAATTTTACCAATCGGCCAGAAAACCAAGCCATTTTTGCAAAAGAAATTTTTTATGGACCTACCAATACAAAGGCATTTAAATTTATAGATGAAAAAACAGCTAAAGAATTGCCGAGCTATCCCGAGCACTTCAAAAAAGTAATTCCAATCGATTATGAATGGTGGCGTACAAACAACGAGGCGGTAAGCGAACGCTTGAATAAATGGATAATGGAATAAGGTCCAAACTGTTTATCGGGAAGCAATCGTTTCTGAAATGCTTCCCGATATCACTGTTCTAGAATATATCCTCTTTTAGTTTCAGAATACAACAATCTAAGCAACTTCATAGGTCGGGCATATGAAGGGCGAAAACACATCCAAAGACTTAGCATTGATCGCCCCCCTGGCAGCTTTTTTCCTGGTATTTTTTTTGATACCATTTTTTTACATCTTTTACCGCAGCTTATGGGATCCGTCTTTTACCCTCAAACATTATATTCACATTATCCAAGAGCCGTTATATCTAAGGGTTATTTTCAATACGATAAAGCTTGCATTTGTTGCAACAGTTGTATGTTTGATTTTGGGATACCCCTTTGCTTTCCTCTTGGCAACAACCAGCGAGAAAACCAGTAACCGCCTGCTGGCAATTGTTTTGATACCTTTTTGGATCAGTTTGCTTGTAAGAACATACTCGTGGATAATTATTTTGGGGCGCAAGGGATTGATCAACAGCATTCTGTTGAAAATAGGAATTATTGATGAACCTCTGACACTGCTTTACACGATGAAAGGCGTTATCATTGGAATGACTCATATCCTACTGCCATACATGATCATCTCACTTTTCAGTGTTATGAGGGGAATTGATTTGGACCTTCTCAAAGCAGCCAGGAACTTGGGAGCGAACAGTTTCAACGCTTTCATTCGTATTTTTTTCCCGCTCAGTCTTCCCGGTGTCACAGGCGGTTCGTTGATGGTTTTTGTGATGGGACTTGGCTTTTTTGTTACGCCGGCTCTCCTGGGTGGACCAAAGGATGTCGTTATCTCGGTTTTAATTGAAAATCAGGTGACTTTCATTCTTAATTGGGGGTTTGCCTTTGCCGTCGCCATCGTACTGTGCGTGATTGCCCTGGTCATGGTCTATTTTTATAATCGCTACATGGGGATTTTAAAAGTAGTGGGAGGTGAATCGTGACAGCAGGGGGCGAGCTTGAAGCAAGAGCAGTCATCAGAAGTTTTTATTACATCATCTGCTTTCTGGTCGGATTTTTTTTGTTATCGCCAATTTTGCTTGTCATTCCTATGTCATTTAGTTCGGTCAGTTATCTCCAATTTCCACCGCCTGATTATTCATGGAGGTGGTACATTCAATTTTTTACCGATCCTACCTGGGTGCAACCTGCTATTCAGAGCTTACAGATTGCGATTTTGACAATGTTTGTAGCGACCACACTCGGGACACTGGCCTCATTCGGACTTGTGCGAGGGAAATTTTTCGGCCGTCAAGGACTGTTTACCCTTCTAATATCTCCAATGATTGTGCCGATCATCATCATTGCTGTGGCTTTATATGCTTTATTTTCCAGGCTGCATCTAACAGACACCATAATCGGGGTTATGATTGGTCACACCATCGTTGCCATACCATTTGTAATCCTAGCCGTTTCGGCCAGTCTACGGGGATTCGATGAAAATATGGAACGAGCAGCTCGGGTATTAGGAGCATCTCCGTTAAAAACTTTTTTCAAAATTACTTTTCCGTTAATCAGACCCGGTATTATCTCAGGCGCTCTTTTTGCCTTTATCCGTTCTTTTGACGAGACGGTCGTTTCTATTTTTCTCTGCTCTATTGAAGTGCGAACACTTCCCAAACGTATGTGGGAGGGTATCCGTACTGAAGTATCTCCCATAATCGCCGCCGTCTCGACCCTATTGATATGCTTTTCACTTTTTTTACTCATTACTATGGAAGTATATCGCGCGAAGAACAAAAAACGAATGCTTGGCAAGTGACAATTAACACAATTGATGCAGGTAATGGAATGGACCAATCCAAACTGCAGGATGTCTTTATTCAAAATGTCTCCAAAAATTTTGGAGATGTCAAAGCAGTAGATCGAGTAACATTTTCAATAAAAGGCGGCGAATTTCTTACTTTGCTGGGCCCGAGCGGATCTGGGAAAACGACTCTTTTGAATATGATTGCCGGGTTTTTCCGTCCGACACGAGGAGTGATTCTTATCGGCGAAAGAGATATCACAGTGCTTCCGCCAGAAAAACGAGACATAGGTATGACCTTTCAAAATTATGCACTTTTCCCTCACATGTCGGTTGCCGAAAACATCGCATTTCCACTCAAAATGAAAAAGGTGCCAAAGCAAGAAATTACCGAGAAGATCAAAAAGGCTCTGGAATTGGTTCGTCTATCCGGCTTTGAATCACGCCATCCCAAACAATTGAGTGGCGGCCAGCAGCAACGAATTTCCCTGGCCCGGTCCATCGTATTCGATCCATCTCTCTTGCTTATGGATGAGCCGCTTGGGGCATTGGATAAAAAACTGCGGCAGCACATGCAGCTTGAACTCAAGCAGCTTCAACGAAAATTACAGATGACGGTTGTGTATGTAACTCATGATCAGGAAGAAGCGTTAACCATGTCGGATCGAATAGCTGTAATGAACGAAGGACGAATTGAACAAATTGACACCCCGGATGAGATATACCAGCACCCAAAAAATTGGTTTGTAGCGGATTTTATTGGCGAGTCCAACTTCATAAACGGAAACATTTTGAAAATTAACACGGATAATTCAGTTGTAAAAACTTTCGCAGAGAAAGAAATTAATGGTCCTAAATACAAATGGATGACAGCCGGCATGGAGGTATTTGTCCTGCTTCGCCCGGAGCGTTTAAACATACATATTCATAAACCAATGGACGTAACGAATCTGGTTTCCGGAACAATCCAAGACGAACTCTACATAGGTAATATTAGCCGTTACTTGATTAATATTCCCGATTTAGGCTCAGTTTTAAATGTTGAATTAAGAAACGCACAGGAAACTTTTAGGTTTAAATCCGGTCAGGACGTTTTTGTGTCATGGCACATTGACGATACGATAATTATTCCTAATTAACCATATCTGAGGATTTAAATATCCGTTTTGTAGAGGTTGATAAACAGGAGGGAAACATCATGAAAGTTTTGATTGTTGGTGCTGGTGCTCAGGGTGGACCTTGCTCATCAATATTGAGCCGGGACGATGCAGTTTCAGAGATTGTGTTAGGAGATATCGATTTGGATCTGGCCAATAAAGTAAAAGCTAAAGTAGGTGGCAACAAGATAACTACGGTAAAGGTAGATGCCAGCAGGGTTTCCGATATCGAGAATGCGGCCCAAGGTGCCGATGTCGTAATCAATCTCACTTTGACCGCTTTTAACCGCAACATAATGCAAGCAGCTCTAAAAGTCGGCGCTCACTACGTGGACACCTCCTATGGAGAACCCAGCTTGATGAACATACGCGCTAGAGACAATATTTTGGCACAGATCATCGAAAAACGACCCCTGGAATTCGATTCTGAGTTCAAGTCGGCCGGCTTGACCGCCCTGTTGGGTTGCGGAGCTTCTCCGGGGATTATCAATGTGCTGGCTCGATATATCTGCGATAAACTGGATCGTGTCGACGAAATCCGTTTACGACTGGGCCGTAAGAATCTGGTGTCGTCAACCGAGGTGGTTGGGGCTTGGGAGCCGACCTGGTCGCCTTTCAGAGCGCTCTGGGGCTATGCCGTAGAGCCCACGATTTTTGAGGAAGGAGAATACAGGAAATATCCCATATACAGCGGTTATGAAGAATATCATTATCCGGAACCAATCGGCATGATTCCGCTGGTTTTTCATCAGCACCAGGAGCCAATCAGCTTGCCTCATTTCATCGGCAAGGGCATAAAATACTGTGATTTCAAATACACTATAGATTCCAAGGCCGGCACTTTGATCAAAACAGGATTTGCAAGTTCCAACCCAGTGGACGTCAAAGGAGTTCAGGTAGCGCCAATCGATGTATTGATGAAACTGGTCCGCCGCCCTGTTGATACTTTCTTGACCGAAGACGAGAAGACAGCCAGCATTCCGCTGAAAGTAGCCGGTCGGGTGGCCATCGAAGTCAAAGGAGGAAAGGACGCAGAAAACATCGAATACAAAGCTGTCTATCCGATCAGTCTATTTGAAACTGCAGAAGAAAAGCTGAATTTGTATAAAAAATTCGGGGCCTCCAATATCTATGTTTCTCTGCCGGCAATCGTGGGGGCAAAAATGGCAGCGGAGGGTTATGCGGAAAGAGGTGTTATCGCCGCAGAATGTCTGGATCCCTTAAAATTCTTAGGCCTAATGACCACTATGGGGGCGCCGGTGAAATTTATCGAAGAATGTTTAAAGAAGACATTTATATCTTAAACACGGCAGAAAGTTGATTTTTTCACCAGGGTAGCACGACTTGGCTCATCGCTGACAGGCCCCATACATGCCTTGGGGGAATTTATTGCAGCTCGAAGCGCCAAATCCTAAATTTGAACCCTATAAACATTGCCGGCAAAGGAGGTTATTTTAATGAAAAGAATATTGGTTTTGGGTGGTGTTGGCGCAATGGCTACCGAAACAACTATCGACCTGGTTGAAACCAGTGATTTTGAAGAAATCAGGGTGGCGGATATCAATATTGCTAAAGTGGATACTTTTATAGGGAAATTAAAGGATAAACGATTAAAGGCGGCAAAAATCAATGCAGAGAGCATCAATGACATGGCAGATTTAATGCGAGGCTTTGATGTTGTTGCCAACGGGCTCCCCAGGACTTACTGCGAAAATGCTATAAAAGCAGCAATTGAGGCCAAAGTCGACATGCTGGATTTGATCAGTCCTCACGAAGAAACGTTGGCCCTTGACGGAGATGCTCGGGCCGCAGGTATATGTGTTGTCGGGGGCGTTGGAATTACTCCCGGGATAACCAACATTTTGGCTCAGCTAGGAGCTGAGCGTATGGATGAGGTGGAACAAATTGACATAGATTTTGCTGCTTTTAGGTCCATTGCCCATTCACCAGGACTTTTGCACGTCATTCTCTGGGAGTTTGACCCGCGCACGGAGAACCGATATTATTATAAGGATGGCAAGCTGGTTCCGAATCCGCCTTTTTCCGGAGACAGAAAGGTGCAGTTTCCCGAACCCATCGGAAACCAGACCACCTACTATGTGCCTCACGGAGAATCTCAAACCCTCTCGAAAAATATTGAGGGTGTCAAACGGGTCTATATCAGAGGCTGCTTTCCTCCGCGTGCTATTGGCTTGGTGAAATCTCTTTATGATTACGGGCTATACGAATCCAAACCGATTGATTATGAAAATAAAAAAATTAAGCCCCTGGAATTTATCAGACACTATTTGCTTAACTCACCACAAGGTGATCAAACGGAAGTATGGGGATATTCGGTGCAGATCGAAGTAATCGGGCAGTCAAGCTCCAATAAAGTCCTGCATCGATTTGTCACCAGTCATCCGCCAATGGAAAAATGGGGTGGACAGCGGGCGTATGCGAAAAATGTCGGCATTCCCCTTTCTATCGGAGCACAAATGCTGGCCACAGGAAAAGCGAAGAAAAAGGGGGTTGACGGTGTTGAGACCATGCTGCCAGCCGAGGAATTTGTAAACGAGCTGAGAAAGAGGGATTTTGTAATAAATGAATCGTTGATCTACCTTTAAAAGAGAGTAGATTAAAAGAGAATGAATTCTATAATGACTATGAAGAATTTACGGATTCTGAATTTGGTCTAAATTTGATATGAACACCTCTGATTGCATGAAAATTGGTATTAAAATATAAGCAACTTAAAAGATCAGATACTCAGATAGTATCTTGAACCGAGCAGTCGTTTTTATAAGCTGGTTTTTTACATATTTATCCCACCATATATCCAGCTATAAACCCTTGCAGCCATCAAGCTCTCCGGAAATATTCAAATTATTTTCGATAAATGGGCGTGTCCGATTTTATGTTATCAGGACAAATACATGATAAAGCCTATCAATTCAGTAGGTTCGATGGAGGCACGCTATACACAAATCTTGAAAATTGCGCTTTACGACTATCAGTTCATAATTCTTTTTATCA
>Ga0307426_1000596_pt1 | contig 24798 bp, 16 predicted proteins | sample SalMarWE160340MG_FD_202165 | JGI IMG/M metagenome (GOLD analysis project Ga0307426, IMG submission 202165) | Salt marsh sediment microbial communities from the Plum Island Ecosystem LTER, Massachusetts, United States - WE1603-40 | ecosystem: Environmental > Aquatic > Marine > Intertidal zone >...
GCGACATTGCAGCGGCGTCGATCTCCTGCACCATACCCAAGCCCCACATCTGGAACTTGTTGTCGTCGAAGGCGGCTCCGGCGATCGTCCCGTTGACCTTGGCGTCGTCGCTCTGCAGATACTCGCCGTAGAGCACCGTGTGACCCAGCGGATGCCAGCGCTCACGCAGACCGGCCTTGTAGTAGTAGGTGTTGGTCGCGTTAACGGTGGCAACCGAGAAGTTGTCGTCCAGGTGCCCGTAGTTGAACAGACCCCACAGGCCGGTCGGGACGTGCTCGACGTACAGACCGTACTGGAAGTACTCCAACCTGCCGCCGGCCGGGATGATGCCGCAAGCGGTCGACGTTGTAGTCAACAAATTGCACGATGCTGCGCCGCCAGTCGTATTGTAGAGCACAGGCAGACCGGCAAACGTGTTCTGCAGGTTGTTGTAGTTGTTGTCGGTGACCTGGTTGTAGGCGGCCGCCGTCGAGACCTTGAAGCCGTTGAACTCGCCGGCATAGCGTGCGGCCACATCCCAGAAGTCGTCCGAGCCCCACGAGCTCGACACCGAGAAGCCGTGCCACGTCGGAGAGTCGTAGCGGATGGCCTCCTGCGTCAGACCGTTACAGTCACCCCAAGCGCCGCCCATGCCGCGGCAGTTGCCGGGGCCGTTGGCACCCCAAGTCAGACCGGAGTTGTTGGTGACGCCGCCGATCGTGGCTGCACCCGGTGCGCGCAGCCAGAACAGGCGCGTGTCGAACGCCACCCAGTTGGCGGGCACGAGCGAGCCCGACCCATCGACCAGGATCGCCGTGTTGTCGGAGGCCTGCGACTGCAGACCGACGCTGACCTTGCCCAGGTGGTCGCTCTTCAGGAACCAGAACGACTGCAGCACCTGCACGTTGTACCACTCACCGCCGCCGTAGAGGCTGGCGCCGCCGGCGTACGACAGTGAGCTGTAGAGGCTGGGGCCAACCGCGTTCGTCTGGCTGATCGTCAAGCTGTCGCTGTCGATCGCTTCCAGGTGCAGAACGTAGCCGGCGGAGTAGCCTGGTGCGATAGTGGCCTGGCCTGTGAACTTCACGTTGGTGGCCAGCGTGGTGCCGAGGCCGCCGACGTACATGTTCTGCTCGTAGCCGTCGTCCCAGTACATAACCTGCTCGGCGACCCAACCGGAGATGGTCAGCGACACCTTGCGGTTGCCCTTGCGGGCGGTGGTGGCTTCGAGCTCAGCAATGCGTTCTTCTAGATCTGCGCAGCAATTCCCCCCGAGGTCGGCCGCGGACGCGCTGCCAGCGGAGAGACCGCCTACCAGCAGGCCCGCCGCCACCAAGGCGCTAAGGCTGAATTTCCTCATCATTAGTCTCCCGTCTTCGTCTCAGCTGGATGGCGGACGCTGATACTGAATGAACGCAAGACCGAATAACCGCCCTAGCAATGCGCAAGGCGAATCCCTCTGGACCGCTGCGTGCCGAGACGGACACTGCTGTGATTCGCGTCAGTGCAACAATTAGGCATTGCTCTTTTGGTGGTGACGAATCCGGGAGTGTGGCGAGGGAGCCACGAGCCATTGTAACGTGGGCGCAGTTGCCGCTTGTGAAGGGCCATGCTGCGCCGGCGGAACACGGTCCTTGCCGCCTCTTGGAAAACCAAATCCATTCAAGGTTCTGGGGGGCGCCGTTAGCGCGGCCGTTGAGCTGGCCAGGCCGGCAAGATCTCCGGCAGGAAGGCGTGTGCCGAGCCAACGGACGACATGCAAGGCGAGGGGCCGGTGCGGCCGTGGATAAAATGTGGAGGGTTTCTTAAGGGAGTTGGCGTTCGCGGGCCGACTCAAGGGCGCAGCGCAGCATCGAGGAAGGGGCCAGCTACGTGGCCCGCAAAGCCGGATGCCATCACGGGCAGGCGGCCTGGGCACGCGGTACGAGCGGCCGGGTGCAGCACACTATGGGCTGCTAACGATATCGGACAGTGCAGCGGCGGCCACGCACCAGCAACAAAGAAAGAAGCCGCCCCGAAGGGCGGCTTCCTGTTCTTCTTTGAGAGGTGGCGTTTGATCAGAAGTTGATCAGCGCGCCGGCCTTCACGTAGTCGAAGTCCTCGTAATTGGCCGCACTGTTGTCATCGTATTCGAGGTGACGATACGACACCCACAGCGACATGGCTGCCGCGTCGATCTCCTGGACGACGCCGAGGCCCCAGAGGTCGAAGTCGCTAGAGGTTTCGGCGTTGTTGAAGCAACCGGCGACAGCAGCCGCACCTGCAGCTGGACCTAAACAATTCTGCACGAAGGCCGCACCAGTCGACTGGTTGTTCTCATACTCACCGTAGAGAACGGTGTGACCGAGAGCCGACCAACGCTCGCGCAGACCTCCCTTGACGTAATAGGTCTCAGATTCGCCCGTGACGCCGTCGCGCTGGTTGTTGCCGTAGGCGCCGTAGACGAACAGACCCGTCGGCACATGCTGGACGTAGGCGCCCACCTGGAAGTACTCGGTGGTGACACCCGCGATGCCGAGGTTTCCGCCCGTTATCTCGTTGTAGGCGGCAGCGGCAGCAAACTTGAAGCCGCCACCCTCGCCTGCGTAACGCGCGGCGACATCCCACATGTCGTCCTCGCCCCACGAGGCCGAAACCGAGAAGCCCCCGAAGGTCGGCGAGTCGTAGCGGACAACGTGCTGAGTGGCGCCGTTGCAGTCGCCGATGGCACCGCCACCGACGCACCCGCCAATAGCGCCCCAACCACCGAAGGCCCCGCCGGCTGAGGTGCGGAGCGCGAATCCACCGTAGTCGAACGCCACCCAGTTGGCCGGAACGAGCGAGCCCGAGCCGTCGACCAGGATCGCGGTGTTGTCGGAGGCCTGCGACTGCAGACCGACCGATACCTTGCCGAGCTGGTCGCTCTTGATGAACCAGAACGACTGCAGGAGCTGCACCTGGTACCCAAGGGTCTGCCCCGGTGCGGTTGACAGCGCCGCACCCCCCACGGAGGCACCTTGGCTGATCGTCAAGCCGTCGCTGTCGATGGCTTCGACGTGCAGCACGTAGCCCGCGGACCAACCTGGCGAGATGTTCGCCTGTCCGGTGAGCTTGAAGTGGCTGGCGAGAGTCGAGCCGAGACCGGCGACGTAGACGTTCTTTTCGAACCCGTCATCCCACCACATAACCTGCTCGGCGACCCAGCCGGAGATCGTAAGAGACACCTTGCGGTTGCCCTTGCGAGCCGTCGTTGCCTCGAGCTCAGCGATACGCTCTTCGAGATCAGCGCAGCAGTCTCCCCCGAGATCGGCGGCGGACGCGCTGCCAGCGGTCAGCCCGCCAACCAGCAGGCCTGCTGCCACCAGGGCACCCAAACTGTACTTTTTCATTGACCTACTCCCGTCTGCTTACTTTCTGATGGCGACGCCACGCACAAGAGCCGCCTACTCCCTACAAACCCCATGCACGCCACTTACAGCCTGCACCCACAACTCAAACGCTTGTTCCTACACCTTGTGCGCTTGCACCGCGGCGGTCGCATAACCGAATCACCGCTCGGGGAAAGACAATAAGCAGAGATTGTATGCACAGGAAATGGGCTGCGTGCCCAAAGTCGCAGAATCCTGGACCGTTGTGGCCCGTCTGCAACGACACAGTTCTTCCGCTAAGCTATTGAGAAATGTAGATTATCGTTGTCACAGCGGATTTGGGCCACGGAATTATCTCCCCAGCAGACTGCAACGATACACTTGATCTTAAGCGACTCACCCGCGCGCTTGACACCGTCGCTTCAGTTGGGTGCGCCGTGCCGGCGCTCCTTCCGCTTCTGAATGAACTCCCGCGACAACAGCGCGAGCAAAATCACGACGAATGCCATGGTGTGGGTCACGAGCACCGTGGCCGGCCGGTCGGCAAAGCTTTTGCTGACGAAATGCTCCAGGAACGCCGGCTGGAACCTGTCCGCCTGCCCATAGATGGCGCGGTACTGGTCGTGCACGGCGTCGAGCAGCAGGTAGGTATTGGCGAGCGCCTTGCCGTTGATCCACTCGAACATGGCGACGCCGGCCAGCGCGAAGGCCCGCGCCACGACGTTCAACGCATCCACGGCCTCGTCATAGATGAAGAGCAGCGCGAAGATGGCGATGTGCACGGTCACGAAGAACTGCCACAGGAAATCGATTTGCGCGCGCAGCGCCAGTATGGCGTCGACCAGTGTCGCTTCCTGAATTGCCTGCATGCCGACGGCTCCCCCTTGGAAACGCGGCCTGGCCATACGGTGCTTGCCGGCAAGCCCGAAGGTGCCATGCTCCGCGTCACGGCTGAGAATATGCCCCCAATGTGACGTTAGCCCGGATGCGCTGCGCCGTCGCATCCATTCTCTTGGGCCGTGCGGGCCGGCTAATGCTCAGGCCCACCCTTGCGTTCATACTCTTGCCCGAAACGGGCGCTTCATCTAGTTTGCTGCTGCGCAACATGGTGCGCCAAACAGCTTTCTGAAAAAGCGGGCTTTGCGGAGGATGCCAGTCGGCGGGTTTGTGCCGGCCGGGGCTGTCGTCAACCGCGAATGCGTACCCCGGGGGAAATGAACGCAAGGATAGCATCGCGCGTTAGAGCGGCGCGGGAACGTTCATCGACACGGAAAGCATACACTCGATGCCGAAATCGCTGATGGATCGCCGCGCGATCCTAAAGAGCGTGGGTGCGCTTGCGCCGGTTGCGGTCGCTGCTCGTCTCGGCGGGATTGCGCGCGCGCTCGCGGCACCGGCCGTTAGCGCCACGACAAGCTTTACGCCTTCGCTGGTGCACGACCTCGCCGAGCGGCTTTGCGCGCAGACCTTCGTCAGACCGGCGAAAGCGGTGCCGCAATCGTTGCAGCGATTGAGCTACGATCAGTATCGCGACATCCGTTTCCGCTCCGACGAAGCGGTCTGGCGCGGGGAGCCGCTCGATGTCGAGGTTCAGTTGCTGCCTTTGGGCTGGCTCTACGATGTGCCGGTGGAGATTTGGCTGGTCGAGGATGGCACGGCCAAGCGACTGAAGGCCGACAAGAGCCTGTTCACGCTCGGACCGCTCGTCGGCGACGTCGACAAGAATGCGCCTTTTGATTTTTCCGGCTTTCGCCTGCATGGGCCGCTCAATCGGTCGGACTACTTCGACGAGTATGTCGTGTTTCAAGGCGCGAGCTATTTTCGCGCAGTGGGCCGCGGGCAGACCTACGGTCTTTCGGCGCGCGGGCTGACCATCAACACGGCGCGGCCCGGCGGCGAGGAGTTTCCGCTCTTTCGTTCGTTCTGGATCGAAAAGCCGAAACCGGCCGCGCACGCCATCACCTTGCACGCGTTGCTCGACAGCGCGTCGGCGGCGGGCGCCTACAAGTTCGAGATCGCGCCGGGCGAGGCAACCATCATCGACGTGGAGGCGACGCTCTATCCGCGCCGCAAGCTCACCCATGTCGGGCTCGGTCCGCTGACCAGCATGTTCCTGCATGCACCGGGGCACAATCGAATCGACGATGACTTCCGTCCCGCCGTGCACGACAGCGACGGCCTCGCCATTCACAACGGCAACGGCGAATGCATCTGGCGCCCGCTGACCAACCCGCGCACGCTGCAGGTGAGCGCCTTCATGGACAGGAGCCCGAAAGGCTTCGGGCTTTGTCAGCGCGCGCGCTCCTTTCGCGACTTTGAGGATCTGGAGGCGCGCTACGAGCGCCGTCCGACCGTTTGGATCGAGCCCAAGGGCGCCTGGGGTCCGGGCTATATCGAGCTCATCGAGATCCCCACCGAGGAGGAGATCCACGACAACATCGTCGCCTATTGGAAGCCCGCCAACAGTCCCGAGCCCGGGCGCCGATTTTCCTTCTCCTACCGCATGCACTGGACCGACGAGATACCGGTTGCGTGGAGCGGCGCACGCGTTGCCGCAACGCGGGTAGGCAAGGGGCGGCAGCCCGGCGCCACGCTCTTTGTTGTCGACTTCGCGGGGCCGGCGGTCGCCGGGCAGCGCCAGAGGCCGGTTGCGATCGTCACGGCCAACCCTGGAACCGTCGCCGACGTGGCGGTGCATGCCAATCCCGAGGTTGACGGCATCCGCGTCAGTTTCGAGCTCGATCCGGCGGGAACCGACCTTTCGGAGCTGCGTTTGGCGCTGAAGCTCGCAGATCGCCAGATCTCCGAGACGTGGCTCTATCGATGGACAAGATCATGAGCGACATCACCGTTGCCGGGCGGCGCATCGGCCGCATACCTGACGCGAGCAGCCCCAAGCTGCTCCCGCGCGAGGCGCCGCTCGACATGCCCGATCAGGACTTCCGCAGGCACGCGGCGCGCATTCGCCGCACCGGGCGCGGGTGCTGGATCCCGCGCTGTGCCCTGTTTGCGGGGGCGCTCGTCCTGACGGCAGCGTTCGGCCAGGAGCTTTACGGCGTGTTGCGCCTGGAGCAGCTCACGCCCATTCAGCTGCTGTTCCTCGTGCTGTCGACCATTGCTTTCGGCTGGATCGCGCTTGGCTCGCTGAGCGCGGCATCGGGCTTTCTTCCGCTGTTTGCCGGCGAGAACGCCGACACCATCAAGCTGCCGCACGCCGAGGGTGCGCTTGCGACGCGGACTGCGCTGCTGTTTCCCGTCTATCATGAAAACCCCGCGCACATCGCCGGTACCGCCCAGGCGATCGCCGGCGAGCTGCACTCGATGGGGCAGGCGGCCGCCTTCGACGTCTTCGTGCTGTCCGATACGCGCGGCGAGCGCGAAGGCGCGGAAGAGGAGGCGGCCTTCGTTGAGCTGCGCCGCCGGCTGCGCGCGCTCATTCCCGTTTACTATCGCCGCCGCCGTGAGAACCACAGCCGCAAGTCGGGCAACATCAAGGACTGGGTGCGCCGCTTCGGCGCCGCCTACGAGCACTTCGTCGTGCTCGACGGCGACAGCGTCATGTCGGGCACGACGCTCGTGCGTCTGGCGCACGCCATGGAGCGCGACGACAAGGTCGGCCTCATTCAGACCGTGCCGCGACTGACGGGCGCCGTCACGCTGCTGCAGCACCTGCAGCAGTTCGCGTCCAACGTTTACGGTCCGCCCGTCGCTGCCGGCCTTGCGTTCTGGCACCGCGACCAGGGCAACTACTGGGGCCACAATGCCATCTTGCGCACGCGCGCATTCGCGAGCGCTGCCGGACTGCCGACGTTGCCGGGCTCTGCGCCGTTCGGCGGCGACATCCAGAGCCACGACTTCGTCGAGGCCGTGCTCTTGCATCGCGCCGGCTGGGACGTGCACATCGTCCCGACCATCGAGGGCTCCTATGAGGGCCAGCCGCCGACGCTGCCCGACGTGATCGCGCGCGACCGGCGCTGGGCGCAGGGCAACCTGCAGCACCTTTCCATCGTGCGCGCCTCGGGCCTCACGACCATGGGGCGCATTCATCTGCTGATGGGCGCCACCTCCTACCTCGTGTCGGTGGTGTGGGCGGCCTCGCTCGCGGTCGGCGTCGTGCTGGCGCTGCAGGGCCAGCACATGATCCCGAGCTACTTCATCGACAAGCGCACCCTGTTCCCGGTGTGGCCCGTCATTGATTCGGGCGCCGCCCTGCGGCTCTTCCTCGGGACGATGGCGATCGTGCTGTTGCCCAAGGTCTTGGGCCTGCTCCTGGAGGTCAAGCGGGCGCTGCACGCACGCGAGCCCTTGGGAACGCTGCGCGTCACCGCCGGGGTTGTGACCGAGACGCTTTTCTCAATTCTGTTGTCGCCGATCCTGATGGTGACCCAGACGGTCGCCGTGTTTCAGGTGCTGATCGGCCGCGATTCGGGCTGGCACCCGCAAACGCGCTGCCGCGGCGGTATGAGCCTGGGCGATGCCCTGCACTACCATCACCGGCACATGCTGATCGGCGCGCTGCTGGCGGTGTTGTGCTGGCAGGCCTCGCCCCTGGTCGTTGCCTGGATGGCACCGGTGATCGCCGGGCTTCTGCTGGCCGTTCCGATGAGCTGGCTGCTCGCGCGTCCGGCCGGCTCCGTGATGCGGGCGGTACTGTCGACGCCTGACTGCCGCTCGCCGCCCTCCATCGTCGAGAACGCCCGGCGCGCGAGCGGAGAGTGGGCGGCCGAGACGGCCGCACAAGCAGAAGCGGCCGAAGCGCTTGGCGGCGCACCGCGTGCCGCCTAGAGCGTGATCGTCATTGAGTGAATCAATCAAAGACGGGAAGCACGCTCCAAATCGAAAAATGTAGCCCATGACTCACGCGTCGGACTGACAAGATCCGACGCGATCATGGTCTAGTCGGCAGGCGTGGAGGTGGTGGCGCGGCGGAAGGCCTCCGCCAGCATGTCGCGTGCCCTGATCGGCGGTGCCGAGATGAAGGGCAGCGGGCGGCATACGTCGACCGCCGCCGCTCCGATGCGGGCCGTCAGCGCGCCGTTGAACGCACCTTCGCCTAAGCGCTGGGAAAGGCGGCGCAGCAGATCCTGGCCCAGGAACTGGCCCATCAGATCGTCGGTCATGGCAATGCCGCCCGTTGCGATGATGTGGCCGACCACCATGCGCCCCAAGCGCAGCGCGCCCAGCGGACCCGGGCGGCCGCCGTATAGCCCGGCAACGGCCCGCAGCATGCGCAGGTTCTCAAACAGCACATAGAGCATGGCGATCCACGCCAGCGGGCTCATGGCCGTCACCATGCCCACGCGCTTGGCCGACGTCAGCACGGCGCGGCGCACCTGCTGATCGAGCGGAGCCATCAGCTCGCGGTCGGCGAGCGCCAGCAGGTCGCCGGGTTTCAGCACGGCCTCCTGATGCTCGCTGAAGCGCGCGAGCGGCCAGGCGAGATCGGCGCGCACCTCCAGAACGCTCTTGAGATCGCGCACGGCACGGCGCTCGCGGCTGAGGTCGCCCTCCTTCAAGGCCTGCGCCACCTCCTCGCGCAGCTTGCCGAGCCGCGCCAGGCGAAACATGCCGACGATCTCGCGCAAGACGAGGATGAGGGCCGACAGCCCCACGAGGCACAGCAGGGCGAAGGCGAGCCAGCCCACCCAATCCTGCCGGTCGAGCGCCACCTCGACGTAGCGCACGAACCACATGGTGGTCGCCAGCGCGATGAGCCCGGCGATGCCGGAAAGCAGCATCGCCCCCCAGCGAATGCCCCGCGACAGGTCGGCCGCCGTCGGGCGGGCGCTGCGCGTGGCGGCGGCGGGCTCACGCGTCACGGTCTCCGGTGCGGCGCCCTCGGCCGCGGCCCTGAGCGCAGGGTCGTCGGGGGCAAAGGCGCGCGGGCTGCGGTTGTCTGTCGTGGAGGTCATGCGAGCCAATCCGCCAGCAGAAATTCAAGGGCGCGGTCGAGGCGAACGTGGGGGAGGGCTGCCGCCTCACCGTCGGGCCCTGGAGGTAGCACACGCGGCGGGCGAAAGCGCACAAAGTGCAGCCTTGAACGCGCCGCCGCCGGATTAAGCGCCGCGTTGGGGTCCTCGGGCAAGTCGCCGGGGAAGATGGCGGCCTGCTCCACCCCATCGAACACCTTGCCTCCCACCCGCTCGCCGGGCATCGGCACGCCGACGATGCAGGGCAGCAGCTCGTTGTCCACCTTGGCCTGGGCCTCGCGGGTGGCGCGCAGCGCGGCCAGCGCCTCCACGCCGACCTCGGCGCCGGTCGCCTCGGCGCGTCCCATGGCCCGCTCGGTGATGAGGCGCAGGATGGCCTCGAGCCGGTCGTGGCTGGAGGAGTGGATGTGGTCGGCCTTGGTGGCGGCGAACAACAGCTTGTCGATGCGCCGGCCCAGCAGTGCGCTCAGCCACGTGCTGGTGCCGGTTCGGAACACGCGCAGGATGCCGTCGAGCGCGCGCTGCAAGTCGGTGACGGCCTCGCCGCCCCGGTTCAGGGGGCCGAGGACGTCGACCAGCACGATCTGCCGGTCGAGCCGGCTGAAATGGTCGCGAAAGAACGGGCGCACGACGTGCGCCTTATAGCTTTCGAAGCGCCGCCGCATCATGGCGGCCAGCGAGCCGCGCGGCAGCGAGCGCCTGTCCCCCATGTCGAGCGGGCAGAAGGTCAAGAGCGGCGAGCCTTCGAGGTCGCCCGGCATCAGGAAGCGCCCGGGCCCGGTCGTGTGCAGCACGTGGTCGGCCTCGCGCGCCGCCTGCAGGTAATCGGCGAACAGGCGGGCGCCTTTGAGCGCGACCTGCTCGTCCTGGCGGGCGTAGGCATCGACGGTGCCCAGGAAATCGAGCCAGGGCGCGGCGTGCGCCTCGAGGGGGCCTTCGCGCGCCTGTGCCACGGCGCCTGCCGACCAGGTTTCGTAGCTCTGCTCCAGAAGAGGCAGGTCGATCAGCCATTCGCCGGGATAGTCGACGACGTCCAGGTTCAGCAGCGAGGTCCCGAGCGCCCGGCGCACGATGCTTGCAGAGCGGTACTCGATGGTAATGCGCAGCTGGCTCAACCGTCGCGTGCTGTCGGGCCACCGGGGCGGGTCCGCCCCGAGCGTCTCCAGGTGCGCCTCGTACTCGAAGCGGGGCACCGCGTCGTCGGGCTGCGGCTCCAGATAGGCGCGCTCGATGCGCCCTTCGGCTTCCGGCGAGAAGAACGGCAGGCGCCCGCCCGATACCAGATTGCGGATGAGCGCGGTGATGAACACCGTCTTGCCGGCCCGCGACAGCCCGGTGACGCCGAGGCGCAAGGTAGGCGTCATCATGCCGGTGAAAAAAGAGCCGGCATGGTGCAAGGCGTGGCGCGTGGTGTCGTCAAGGTAGGAAAGGGACAAGGGGACCTCACGGGGTCCCCTTAGCTAGTGCGAAGCGGGCGCCCGGGCAAGGCCGGCTGTCAGCCGTAGAAGGCGACGAGGATCCCAGCGGCCATCACCGTCATCCCCATCAGGATGATCAAGCCGCTGCGAATAAACTCCGACATGGCACGCTCCATGGCGTGAATGGGTTGCGATTGATGCCAGCCTAGCAATCAGGGCTGAACAAGCTCTGAAGCCAGCCTTCAGCTCAGGTTCATGTTCGCAAACGACACCGCGCGCTGCGCAGCGATCATTGCGCACCGGCACTCTACGCTGAGGCATGACGGAACTGTTGCTGTCCCTCAAATTTACGTTACGAACGCAACGCTCGAGACAGTAGAACCCTCTGCGGCGCGTAGCTTTGCAAGCACACAGGCGCCGTCCCGGCACTCTAACAGGATTCGCGCGCAAAGACCTGGACCGGCGGTGCTAGTTTGCCTGTGAAGCGCCGCTCGACGTCGGTTTCCAGTCGGCGGTGTGCATGGGGATCGTCTCGCGCCGGTAGGCCAGCGATTGCAGGGAGAAGTAGGGCAGGCTCATGGTGAAGCTCAGGGGCTCCGGCGGCGGCGGCGTGAGCATGTCGAGCAGGCCGCCGTCCCGGCCCCAGGCGACGTTGAGCTTGAGCTTGAGGTCGTATGCGCCCTCCTTGGTGATGAGCGCGGGCAACACCTCGCCGGCCGGATAGAACAGGATCGTGTTGGAGTAGACGCTGCGGCCGGGCACGCTGATGGGGGCGAAGGAGCGTTTGGTCTCGGCGGCGTCCTTGGGGTGCTCGCCCAAGTAGGCGCTGTAGTAGCGTTTCGACGTCTTGGCGGCGGGATCGTCGATCTGCAACTCGACCGACAGCACGGTGCCGGTGCGGGCGCCCGAGTTGGCGACCGTGATCGGGATTACCAGCACCTCGATGCTGCCGCCGTCATCGCGCGCGTAGTTGATGACCGGCGGAATGTGCACCTCCAGGTCCGGCGCCTTGAGCACGCTCTCATAGTAGGTGTAGCCGGAGAACAGGAGCGCCACCGCGGAGAACACGGTTGCGAGCCGCCCGCCGTGCCCCGCTGTCTCGATGATGGTCGCCGTCGTGGCGCCGTGGTCGTCGTAGGGCGGCGGTTTGGCTGAGGACATGGGCGCATACTCCCGGACTTCGGCCGAAAACGTGCGCATTCAATAGCGTCACGGTGGCCCGATCGCCATGACGTGCAGTCGGATTGCGCTCGTATTGTTGCCGCGCCGCCCCACTCGACGGCGGTCGACGATCTTGACGGAGAGCAAAAAGGCAATGCGCCCAACGCGGTGAAGCTGATGCTTGTTGCGTCGGCCGCGCCGAGCAGCGGTGAGCGTTGCTTTCTCTCGGTGCAAGCAACGGCTGCGCCACCTCCCATTATGTTGTCGGCGGAATTGGCAGGGACTGATATGGTGCCGCCGCTGGCCGTAGGGCGGCCCAATAAGCTCAAATGAGCTCGCGGCAGATCCATTGACGGGTCTGCGCATTTGCGCATTCGGGCCGAAGCGGCCTGCCTACCGACAAAAAAATGAACGCTCGAGCCTGCAGGGGGAGGAGCATGAATCGGTTGGTCTGCTGCCTGGACGGCACTTGGAACAGCGACGAAAAAGGATCGGTTCTAACCAACGTCGTCAAGCTGCACCGGGCCGTTCTGCCCCAGGACGCAAACGGCGTCCGGCAGGTGTCGCACTACGTCAAGGGGATCGTTTCTGAAAAAGACACGCACGCGCAGTTCCTCAAGGGTGCCGTCGGCCTTGAAGTGACCGATCGCATCCAGCAGGGCTACCGGTTTCTGAGCGACAGCTTTGATCCGGGCGACGAGATCCTCCTGTTCGGCTTTTCGCGCGGCGCCTTCCAGGCGCGCAGCCTGGCCGGCTTCATAATGCTGTTCGGCATCGCCAAGAAGGGGGGCGGCTTCACCGTCGAGGAGGCCTGGAATCTCTATCGGCAACCGTCCGGCCTGCGCAGCACTGCTGCACTCGAGCGGCTTCGCGCCTGCGCCCACTACCCGGTGCGCATCAAGTGTGTCGGCGTGTGGGACACGGTCGGCAATATCGGCAATCCCTTTTTCTCCAGCGGGTTCATCGGCCGCCGCTTCCAGTTCCACGATACCAAGCTGCACCCCTCGATCGGCGTCGGATTGCATGCGCTGTCGATCGACGAGGTGCGCGGGCCCTTCCGCCCGTCCTTGTGGACCCGGCCCCGCAATGAAGCGCCCGCGCCGAACCAGCACGTCGAGCAGGTCTGGTTCGCCGGGTCGCACGCCGATGTCGGCGGCGGCTTTCCCGAGACCGAGCTCAGCGACATCGCGCTGTTGTGGATGGCGGAGCGTGCCAGCGCCACCGCCGGCCTCGCCGTCGACATCGACGGGCTGAAGCGCACCACCAAGCCCAATCCGCTCGGCCTGCAGCACGCCTCGGCCATCGGGGCCATCTTCAAGTGGAGCGGGCGCTTTCCTTTTATCCGGCTGATCAACCAGAACCTGCGCGCCATTCCATGGCTGCGCCGCATGCTGATTGGCTCATGGCGAACCAACAGAGTTGCTCGCGCGGATATGACCGTCAATGAAAGCGTGCACGCGAGCGCGCTGGCCAGGTTCGGCAAGACGGTGAACGAGGCAAGCGGCGAAAAGCTGAACGAGATCGTGTATCGACCGCGCAATCTTGCGGCCGTGATCGACGCGCGGCGGGCGGCAGACAGAGGGGGCACGGGCATGGCGGAAACGGGCGCGGTGGGACACGGTGATGCGGGCCATGCCACGCCCGACGGTGCGAGCGCACCGATGAAGCTGGTGACGGTGCACGGAACCGGCGCCGGCCACAAGGAATGCTCAGGCGAGCGCTGGTGGCAACGCAAAAGCCCATTTCTTGTCGAGCTCGCCCAGCGGCTCAAACTCGATCCCTCGCGCGTCGAGATCGTTCCCTTTCATTGGGAGCTCGGTCCCAACAGCGAGGTCGGCCGCAGGGCGGCGGCCAAGGCGCTCTATGAGAAGCTGAAAGGCTACGACCAGTCGGGCACGGACTACCATGTGATCGGCCACAGCCACGGCGGATCGGTCATCTATGATGCGCTGCTGCACTCGCTCGCCAAGGGCAAGCCGTTTGAGCGGCTCAAGTCCTGGTGCACGATCGGAACGCCGTTCCTCGACTATCGTCCCAACCGCTTCTTGTTCAGCCGCCTGGGTAACAAGGGCCTGACGCTCTATGCAACGGCGATCGGCGCCCTGGTGTTCGCGGCCGGCCTGTTGGCCCACTACGTGCTCGGCGGCGCCGAAGCCGGCACCGCACCCGAGCACGCGCACCTGTTCTTCACCGAGCTCGTGCTGCCGCCCACGCTCATTGCGGTCTGCTACGGGGTCGCCTGCCTGGCGTTCCTCTACGGCATCGAGCGCTACCGCGGGGGTGCGCATTCGATCGCGCGCAAGAAGAGGGCCGCGGAGATCTATCGCGACCGATGGCTCGGCCTGTATCATCAGGACGATGAGGCGATCAGCGCCCTGTCCAACGTCCAGTTCGTCAAGGGGCCGATCATTCCCTCGACGTTTCTCGTGCCGTTCGTCGGCATCGCCCCGGTGCTGGCGGCGGTGGGCTTGAGTGTTTTGGCCGTCATATTCCTGCTGCCAACGCTTTGGGACTTCATGCAGGACAGCTTGCCGGAAATTGTCGCAGCGGCAGCCGACAAGCGCGGCGGCTCGGTGTTGGGCTCCATCTTGTCGATCCTGGTGCCGGTGGGCGTTTTGGCAGTGCTCGCAGCCGTTTATGTCGGCATCGCCAGCGCAATCGTGGCCATCTTGAAGATACTCGCTCACGGTATGGGGTGGCCATTGGCCAAGCTCATCGACAACCTGGTCTGGTCGTCGGTCCGTCAGCAGGCGTGGGGCGACGACAGCCAGGGCGAGGGCGTGTTCCAGGTCGGCTCGCATCCGCCACAGTTCGCCGCAACGTTCGCTCCGCTTCCCGCCGCCGTCGCCGACCAGGTGAGCCGCTTCAGCGAGAAGCATGCCATCCTCACCCTGACCAAGGTGCGCGAGGTCCTTGGCATGACGCGCAAGCCGAAAGAGGCACCCGACATGCGTGCGCAGCTGAGCGAGCAGCTGAACTGGCGCGAGCTGATCCACACCACCTATTTCGATATTCCCGAGTTCACCGATCTGGTTGCCTACGGCCTGCATCGGGCCGGATTGGCACCGCTTGTGGAGGAGTTCTGGCCGAGCGCCCGGCGCGATCAGGCGAAAGGCTGGCACGGTGCCATCTCGGCACGCGCCTCGGCCGAGCCCGACGCACCGAGGATGGCGAGCGCGGCATGAGGTGACGCAGGGGTTAGGCGCCCGGCTGTTGCGGCAATGTAATTGGTAGAGTGCAGAGCATGAAAAGCCGAATGGCGCCGCTCGTCGTTCTCGTGATCGCCATCCCGATCGCCGTTTTCGCCTTCTTCAAGCTGTTCAGCATCGAGAAGTTTCCGCCCTTCGCCAATGAGATCCTGGCGGCGCTGCTCGGATCGGTAATGACCATTGCGATCACCGCCGTGCTGCTGCGCTACCAGACGTCGAGCGAGGTCGGTCGCGACAAGAGCGTGGCGGTCTTTCAGGAGAAGCTCAAAATCTACGAGGGCTTCTGCGCGGCCCAGACAGAAATCGCCGCGGACGGCCGGATAAAGGAAGGCGAGGAGCAGACCCTGCGTCTGTGGGCAATGAGGCTCAGCCTGGTGAGCGGACGCGAGGTCTCCGAGGCCATCGATCACTTCTTCATGCAGACGCACAGGTACCGCACGCTCTACTACGATCTGCTGTCGGAGCAACAGCGCGCCAGCCTGCTCGAATGGCACCGCGAGTTCTACGGCAGGTCGCGCGCCGTGCGCGACCCGGCCCGGTGCTTCATGAGCATCGGCGCGCTGATCGCCCATTTGAAGCACGACCTCGGCGAGGTCGAGGTCTCCAACCTGAGGGATCTGGCTTCCGCCAAGCATGCCGTCGACGACATCATGCGCATCGATAGACCGGTGGCGTAGCGCGGCCTTCACCCCGCCGCGGCGTGGGCGAGGGCCGAGGGCGTCTGGCAGCCGACGATCGCAGGCGCCTCGTGGATGAGCGCGTCGTTTGTGAGCGCCTCCACCATGAACAAGGCGAAGTCCACGCGGCGCGTCAGGTTGCTGGCCAGGATGGGATCGCCCACGTGCCGGCTCCACACCGGCAGGCCCTGGCTCGCGCCCTCTTCCAGGTTGCTTCCGCGCACGATGGTCCAGCGCGTGCCGCTGGCGAATATGCGCCGGCAGGCCTCGACCTGGTCGTCGAGGTCGGCAAGGCGGGCAAGACGGGCGATCGGGCCGAAGACCGCCACGAGGGCCCTGAGCTGCGACGAGTAGCGATCGAGGCCGTCGCGGGTGATGTGCCAGCCGCAGGAGAAGATGAGCCGTGCGCCGGGCTTGGCGTAGTCCAGCACGGCCTGGGCGGTGCCCGTCGAGTAGTGGCTGACCCCCCAGGGGACGAGGACGGTGAGGATGCCGTCGCAGCCGGCGACCGCGCGCCTGATCACCTCGCGGTCGTTCGTCGCTCCCGGGACGATTGTGATCCGCCCCTTGACCGCATCGAGCTTGCCGACGCTGCGCTCGCGGCAGACGCCGACCACCTCGTAGCCGCGGTCGAGCGCGTGCTGCACCATGTATTGGCCGAGCTTTCCCGAAGCCCCGACGATACAGACCTTCATCGCGTCCTCGGCTCGCCTACTGCTGCCCCTTGCGCCGCGTCATGAAGGCGATGCGCTCGAACAGGTGCATGTCCTGCTCGTTCTTCAGGAGCGCGCCCGCGAGCGGCGGGATCAATTTGCGTGAATCGGTCTCGCGCAGCGTCTCCGCCGTCACGTCCTCGTTCAATAGAAGCTTGAGCCAGTCGAGCAGCTCCGACGTCGACGGCTTCTTCTTGAGGCCCGGCACCTCGCGGATGTCGTAGAAGATACGCATCGCCTCCGAGACCAGCCGTCCCTTGAGGCCGGGAAAGTGCACCTCGACGATCCTGCTCATCGTCTCGTCGTCGGGAAACTTGATGTAGTGGAAGAAGCAGCGCCTCAAGAAGGCGTCGGGCAGCTCCTTCTCGTTATTCGACGTGATGATGACGATGGGGCGGTTCTGCGCCTTGATCGTCTCGCCGGTCTCGTAGACGAAGAACTCCATGCGGTCGAGCTCCTGCAACAGGTCGTTGGGGAACTCGATGTCGGCCTTGTCGATCTCGTCGATCAGCAGCACGGGCCGCGCCTCGTGCTCGAACGCCTCCCACAGCTTGCCGCGCCGGATGTAGTTCTTGATGTCGTGCACGCGCGCGTCGCCCAATTGCCCGTCGCGCAGGCGCGAGACCGCGTCGTACTCGTAAAGGCCCTGATGCGCCTTGGTCGTCGACTTGATGTGCCACTCGATGATGGGCACGCCGATGGCGTCGGCGACCTCGAGCGCCAGCGCCGTCTTGCCCGTCCCCGGCTCGCCCTTGACGAGCAGCGGGCGGCCGAGCGTGATCGCGGCGTTGACGGCGACTTTCAGGTCGTCGGTGGCAACATAGCGGCGGGTGCCATCGAATTTCATGGGGGTCAAGGCGGCTCCGGGGTGGCTTTATGACGGTTGGGGGCGGCTGCCCGCGCAGCCCATTCGAGGTGTTGCGGACATCTTCAAACCTAGCACGCCGGTCGCGCCGCACCTATGTCGCCAATCGCGCACCGGCCCCAATTGTGTTCTCCACCATTTTCTTTGCTCTACCCGCGGCTTAAGCCTAGCTCGAGAACGCCTTGACAGAAGCGCGCACTGCCGCCAATAGGAGGCGCCGAAAGTAGCTTGTCGATGCCGGTTGAGGGGCCGGCGACCGTCTCTTGAAAAGCCTCGCGGAGGCCTAAATGAGCAAGCGACACGCCAAGAAGGCTGGCAGGAGCAATTCCGTCTCGGTGGGGCGCAACGCCGCTGTGCGCCCGGCCAAGACCAAGAGTGCGGCGCTGGCAAAGAGGCGTTCCTCCGCGGTAAAGACCACCAAGACGGGGAAGGCTGTAAAGACAGCGAAGGCGGCCAAGACTGTGAAGTCGGACAAAAAGCGGAAAGTTGCGGGGAAAAAAATGACGGCGCGTGCCAAGGCTTCGTCGATCGTGCTGCCGCCCGACTATCGTCCCACCGAGGACGAGCCGTTCATGAATGGACGCCAGCGCATGTACTTCCGCCAGAAGCTGTTAGCCTGGAAGGAAGAGATCATCCGCCAGACCAAGGAGACGCTCGCCGGTCTGCACGAGGAATCGACCCAGCACGCCGACCTCGCCGACCGCGCCACGTCGGAGACCGACCGGGCGCTCGAGCTCAGGGCGCGCGACCGCCAGCGCAAGCTCATTGCCAAGATCGATGCAGCCCTCGCGCGCATCGAGGACGGCTCTTACGGATACTGCGAGGAGACGGGTGAGCCGATCGGCCTGAAGCGGCTCGATGCCCGCCCCATCGCCACGCTCTCGGTCGAGGCCCAGGAGCGCCACGAGCGGCGCGAGCGCGTCTACCGCGAGGACTGAGCGCCAAGCCCCATCCGCCAGACGCCGCCGCGCGACCTCGGTCACGCGCCGATCGGCGTACGCCCGGCTAGCCCGGCTTGGGATTGCCCGATTGGCTCGCCGCCAAGTCGCTGTCTGACGGCGTGCGGTGCTGCTCCTGGGCCAGTCGCGACAGGGCCGTGCGCAGCCCGTCGAGATCGCGCTGATGCAAGGCGTGGCGCGTGTTGGCGATGTCGATGCCGCGCGCGCGCAGCGTCTTGACGGCGGCCGCCCGCAACCGCGTCTCCACCTGGCGGCCTTGCGCGTCCTCAGCGACCGCCACCGACACGGAGAACTCCAGCGCGTTGTCGCCCACGCTGTCGAATGTGACCTCGGGGGCCGGCTCATTGAGCGCGCCCGGGCAGGCTTGTGCCGCTGCCTCCAGCGCCGCCAGCACCGCGTCGGGGTCCGAGGACAACGCCGTGCCGATCTTGACCGCGACCCGGCCGGGCACGCTGCGCGGTCCGCTCGCGTGCCCGACCTGCACGGCGAAGTAGGGGATGTCGACGCCGGCGGCGCGCAGACCCTTGACGATCTGCGTGCGCATCTCGGTTTGCACCTGGAGCGAATGATTGACGTCGGCGAGGTAGACGCGCACCGAGTACTCCATCGCCTGGTCGCCCAGGTTGTCGAGCACGACCAGTGGTGGCGGGTGGCGCAGGATCGAGGTGTTCGCCTCGGCCGCCTCCTGCAGCACGCGCTGGGCAAGCTCGGGGTCGGACGCATACGACACGCGCACGCTTATGTTCAGGCGGCCGAGCTGATTGCGGTGCGTGAGGTTCGTCACCGTATGGGTGATGAGCTCGGAGTTGGGCACGATCAGGCTCGCGCGGTCGAACGTCTCGATCTCGGTGGCGCGCACGGAGATGTGTCGCACGTAGCCTTCGCCGTCCCTGGTGACGATCCAGTCGCCGACCTTGATCGGCCGCTCCACCAGCAGCACCAGGCCCGACACGAAGTTGTTGACGATCGACTGCAGGCCGAAGCCGATGCCGACCGACAGTGCACCGGCGACGATGGCCAGGCTCGTGATGTCGAAGCCGGCGTAGGCGACGGCCACGAGCAGGGCGACCGCGAAGCCGAGGTAGCCTGCACCCGTGTAAATCGAATTGACCACGCCGGGATCGAAACGGCTGTCGGGGAGCGCGCGGGCGGCGATCCAGCGCTGAAACAGGCGCGTGGCCCCGAGCAAGACTGCAAACAGCACCAGCGCCACGAGGATGCGCGCCAGCGAGATGTGCACGCCGCCCACCTCGAAGCCGAGCACGGCGGTTCTCAGCCAGCTCAGGATCTCCGCGCTCGTGACCCCCCACCCGACCAGGATGATGGGCGCCGCTACGCCAACGAGCACCAGGTTGAGGACGAGCCGTGCGACCCGCAACATCCGCCGGCGCCCGGTCTCGTCGAGCTTCAAGTTTTGCTCGAGCAACGCATTCAGCGGATGCGCCGCGTCGGCCGGGCCGGCACGCAGGCCTTTGATCGCGATGTGCAGAAGCGCCACGAGCACCAGGCCGCTGCCGGTCATTAAAAGCTGGCCGGCCAGGAAGCGACCGAGCGATATGTAGCCCAGAAGTGCCGAGCCGAGCACGGCGAGCGCAAGCGCCAGCAGAAGCAGCTTCAGCCAGAAGGGGCGCCAGCGTGACACGACGATGCCGGGCGCAAGCGTCCGCGGCGCGAAGGGCGTGCGCAGGATGACGAGCAGCAGGATGGCGATGAGCAGGCTCGCAAGGGACGCCGCGGCAATGCCGACGTCGCCCGGCAGCGCCAGGATGCTGATCATCCGGCGTGCCAGGAAGTCGAGCGCATAGATGCCGGCGATCGCCTGCACGGCCCGGCAGATCGTCGCCGCGCTCGAATCCGCCAGGTCGAACAGGCGCCAGCGCGGCCGGGTCGGTTGCAACGCCGCGCGGGCCAGTGCCGATATGGCGACGAAAACGAGGAACGACGACAGCAGGGCCTGGGCGAAGCGCTCGGCCTGCCAGTAGAGCAGCTGCATCTCGTCGAGGCCGACGTAAAGCACGATCGCAGCGAGTCCCGCCGGCAGGGCGAAGGCGGCGGTAACCCATACCGCGCTGGCCGCGCGCTCGTGCACGGGCGGGGTTTGCGTCGGCGCCCCGTTGAGCCGGGAGCGGATCAGCCCTCCCGTCAACAGACGCAGGAAGAGGTAGACGATCAGCGCCGCCGCCAGCACGGCGATAGCGCCGGGAATGTTCGACGAGGCGACCGACCACCAGTTCGTCAGGATGAACAGGATCTGGCGCGGCGCGACGCCGAGCTGCTCGGCCGTCGTCTGCCACACGCTGGGCTGCAGCGGTGAATCCGACTGGCGCAAGAGGAAGCGGGTGAAAATGCCCTGGCGCACGTGCTGCACGCGGCTGACGAGTTGCTGGGCGCGCACCTCGATCAGGTCGGCCTTCTTGATGGCACCGTCGATCTGCGCGGCAAGCGTATTGAGCCGATCGCGCTCCGCTGCCACCTCCGGCGCCTCGGGCGGAGCGTCTGCGGCGGGTGCGTCGCCGAGCTTGGCGATCTGCGAGCGCACCTCTTCCAGACGCGGCCGCAAGGCATCGGCTGCCGCCTTGGCCCGGAACCCGATCTTCTCGATGTCGGAGCGCAGCGTCGCGAGCTCATTCTGTCCTTCGGGCGGTTGCTCCAGCTGCTGCTCGGCGGCTTCGATGGCGACGGTGATAGCGCCAATGGGCTCCAGCAGCTCTTCCAGCGTCGGAGGGGTGACCTTGGGCAGCGGTGGCTCGGCGGTGTCTTGCTCGGGTGCCGGCGCGACGTCCGGTGCAGGCTTTTCGGTCGCTGCGGGTGGCGTGGCGCCGCCTTGCGCGGGCGGCCCGGCTTGCGCGAAGCGTGCAGCCTCGCCGCCGGCCGCGCTCGGTACGAGCCCGGCGCCGACACAAATGAGCAGCAATGCGATCTGCAGCGATCTGCGGATCATGGATGTCCCCGCGAGAATTGTTCAGCGCCCCCGTGCAAGGCCGCACGCCCCGGCGGTGCAGAGCGTCCGCTTGCGTCGATGCGGTCCGTGCGAGATTTGCAACGCGCGTTGCTCCCCTCGCCACCTAGCGGTCTGCGACGACCTGCCCGAGCGGATGAGGTCGTCGCGTGAGCAGCGTCGGCGCCTCCTGCGGCTCTCTATTGCGGGCACCGATGCCAGTTTCGATCACCACGTCCGCCGGGCCGCCGGTCATGACGAGGCGCTCCACGTCGTCGCGGCGAATCAGGAAGAGGCGGCGGCGTCCGTCGACGTTCGCCTGTTCTACGATGTCGAGCCGTCGCCCGGGCTTGCGACCAGAAAACGTGGTCAAGAGTGAGGCGCCCCACAGACGGCCGCGCGCGATGAGAGCACCCGCGACGACGGCAATTGCCAGACCTGCCGCGCCGAGCAGGTAGAGGAATACGTTCGCCATGTCGACTAGCGCGGCGCAGTGCCGCGCTCCTCCCGTGCTTGGCGCGCGCATGTCGGCGCCGCGGCGAGGTATACCGCGCAATTCATGCGATATTAACCCTGATGATTGAACTGTTGACGGGAAAGCGGCGCGCCCCCAAGGCTACGCCGCAGCCGACGCGGGGGCCCCGCCGCTGCCGGTGGGGCGCCGGACAGCCCCAGGACCCGGCAGCCTGTTGTTAGTAATGCGTAGCAGAGTTCAATACCACATGTCGGCACCCCACCCCTTGCCAAGCCAGAATCAGCTAGCCTCCCTGCGCATGCACGAGCGCAATGCAATCGAGCTGCAGCCCATGCCGTTTGACGCCATCAATGCGGCGCAGGGGCTGGGCAGGTACCTGCCGACCGTCGCCGCGGTGGTGGCAGGCGGCGCGGTGGTATTCGGGCTTGTTGCGAGTGGCGCCGGCACGCCCCTGCTGTTGGCGGCGATGGCGCTGCTGGCGACGATCGGCGCATTTTTCGTTCTGGCCTATGCCGGCGGCTACGTCCGCTTCGGCCAGCGCCTGCCGCTGACAGAGGTTATCGCGGCCGCGACCGACGCACTCGACACGGGCGTCATGATCGCCGCCCGCGACGGGGAGGCCGTCTACGCCAACGATGCGTTCGAGGCGCTGGTCGGGCGTGCCGATGCCGACCGCCTGGGCGCGCTGCAGGAGTTGCTCGCCGGCGAGCCGCAGGCGAGCGCCGCTCTCTATCGCCTTGCGCGCGCCGCCGAGTGCGGCGAGACGCTGGCTGAGGAGTTCACGCTCAGGATCGAAGCTTACTTGGGCCGCGGCGTGCGTACCATGCGCGTCTCGGTGCAGCCCTTCGCAACGCAGACCGAAGGGGGCGCGCGCCAGAGCCTGGTGCTGTGGCGCATCGCCGACGTGACCGCCGAGCGGCAGAAAGAGGCCGCGCGCCTCGCCGGCGTCGAGGTGCAGCTCGCCCAGTTCGATTCTGCACCCGTCGGGCTCGCCTCGGTGGCCGGCGACGGCGCCCTTCTTCACGTCAATGCCACGCTGGCGCGCTGGATCGGGCGCACGCCCAAGCAGGTGGCCGATCAGAGCCTGACGCTGGCCGACATCACCTCGGGCGACGGCGCCGGGCTCGTGACAAGTCTTCTGGCGCGCGCGGGCTCCCAGGGCGCGAGCCTCGACATTGAGCTGTTGCGCGAGGACGGCCGCATCGTGCCTGTGCGCCTGCTGGCGCGTGCCGTCCCCAGCGGCAATGGGCTGACGCTCGCCGTGCTCAATCTGGCCGGCGACGGCGCGGCGGAGTTCGAGGGCGACGCCTCCGGCGCCCGCTTTGCCCGTTTCTTCCAGTCCGCGCCTTTCGGTATCGCCATCCTCGGCCCCGACGGGCACATCGCCAGCGCCAACACCGCCTTCTGCCGCATGGTGCTCGACGGCGCGGGCGGCGTGGGCGTGGCAGCCGCCGAGGCGCTGTGCCGCTCCGTCGACGCCGACACGCGCGGCGCGGTCGAGGCCGGTTTGAAGCGCGTGCTCTCGGGCCGGGTGAGCCTGGCGCCGGTGGAGATCACGGTCGGCGCCCGGCGCGATCACGTCAGCCGCGTCTACATGAGCCCGTTCGCGTCAGCCGGCGGCACCAAGGAGGCGGCCATCCTCTACGTCGTCGACGCCACCGAGCAGAAGGCGCTGGAGGCCAAGTTCGCCCAGAGCCAGAAGATGGAGGTCGTCGGCAAGCTGGCGGGCGGCATCGCGCACGACTTTAATAATATGCTGACCGCCATCCTCGGCTTCTCCGACATGCTCTTGAGCATGCACCGGCCCAAGGACCTCGCCTACAAGGACATCAAGAACATCCAGTCGAGCGCCAACCGCGCCGCCGATCTGGTGCGCAAGCTGTTGGCGCTTGCACGCCAGCAGACGCTGCAGAACGAGGTGGTGAGCCTCGGCGAGGTGCTCACCGACGAGTCGCCGCTGCTCAAGCGCTATCTGGGCGAGAAGAGCGAGCTCAAGATCTCCACCGCGCCCGACCTCTGGTACGTGATGACCGACAAGCAGGAGTTCGTCCAGGCGCTCTTTAATCTGATCACCAATGCCAAGGACGCCATGCCCGACGGCGGCACGCTCACCATCTCCGCGCGCAACGTCACCGAGCGCGAGAGCCAGCGGCTCGGCTACCGCGAGTTCGGGCTCGGCGAGTATGTGCTGATCGAGGTGGGCGATACCGGCCACGGCATGAGCAAAGAGGTGATGGACAAGGTGTTCGAGCCGTTCTTCACCACCAAGGCCATCGGCAAGGGCACCGGCCTGGGCCTCGCCTCCGTCTACGGCATGGTCAAGCAGTCGGGCGGCTACATCTATCCCGAGAGCGAGGAGGGCAAGGGCACCACCTTCCGCATCTACCTGCCGCGCCACCACGCCGACAAGGACGACGAGGTCGCCGCTCCCAAGGAGAAGAAGAAGGAGGCCCGCGCCGCCGACCTCACCGGCTCGGGCCGCGTGCTCCTCGTCGAGGACGAGGAGGTGGTGCGCAACTTCGCCGCCCGCGCCCTGAAGCGCCAGGGCTACAAGGTGCTGGAGGCCGGCAGCGGCATCGAGGCGCTCGAGGTGATGGAGAAGAACAAGGGCAAGGTCGACATCGTCGTCTCGGACGTGGTGATGCCGGAGATGGATGGGCCGACGCTTCTGAAGGAGCTGCGCAAGACCAACCCCGACCTCAAGATCATCTTCGTCTCGGGCTATCCCAACGACGCCTTCAAGGCGAGCCTGGGCGACGAGGAGTTCGCCTTCCTGCCCAAGCCCTTCTCGCTGCCGCAGCTCGCCGCCAAGGTGAAAGAGGAGTTGAGCCGCTAAAGAGGCGCCGATGGGCTTTGAGGCCCCAGCGCCGATTCTGCCGGCATTTCGCCAACGGGGCGGCCCCAACCGCAGATGGTCCTCGAGGTGCCTACAAGTCGAGGTGATCGCAAGCCATGCCGCTAAGGCTCCCGAAAGCCTGCGTGGTGCAGTCTCTCCCCGCCCTCATCGTGGGCAGGAGGTGTCAATGAGCCGCCAACTCGAGAATTCCGCCGCCGCCGTAGATCAGGCATTGGCGGATGGCCGTACATCCGAAAGGCGCGCGATCAGAAAGCACGCGATCCTGCATTA
>Ga0307426_1000598_pt1 | contig 24762 bp, 21 predicted proteins | sample SalMarWE160340MG_FD_202165 | JGI IMG/M metagenome (GOLD analysis project Ga0307426, IMG submission 202165) | Salt marsh sediment microbial communities from the Plum Island Ecosystem LTER, Massachusetts, United States - WE1603-40 | ecosystem: Environmental > Aquatic > Marine > Intertidal zone >...
CGGTGGTCGCGCCACGGTGAGCGGGACGCTGGGCGTGACGGGGAACACGTCGCTGAGCACACTGTCGACCAGCGGGGCCGCGACGCTGGACTCGTTGGGTGTTGCCAACGACGCCACGGTGAGCGGGACGCTGGGCGTCACCGGCAACACGATGCTCAGCACATTGTCGACCAGCGGCGCAGCCATGCTCGATTCGCTCGGCGTTGCCAACGACGCCACGGTGAGCGGGACGCTGGGGGTGACCGGTCTTACGACCACCAACGGCATCGACAACAGCAACGGCGATATCACCAATGTCGGTGCCATCACCGGCGTGACGGCACTGAGCGGCGACGGCACCGGAAACATCTCAGGGTTCGTCGACGTCACTGCATCGGGCACGGTCCAGGGCACAACGCTCACTGACGGCGCCGGGACGACGATCACCGGCGGCACCGTCACGACGACGACGCTTGCTTCGACGACCATCAGCAATGCCGGCGCGACGAGCACGAATTCCCTCGCCGTCGGCACGGGCGGGGTATCGATTGCCGGCGGCGCCACGGTCGACATGGGCGGCAACAGGGTGGAGAACGTCGACACGCCGGTAAATCCGACCGACGCCGCCAACAAGGCCTATGTCGACGCGATGTCGGGCAATATGGATCATCTGCAGGGTCAGATCGATGCGCAGACCGCGCGCATAAACTCAGCCTTCCAGGAGATCGACAGGAACACCGAGGGCATCGCGGTCGCGATGGCCATGGGCGGCATCACGCTGCCGCAGGGCAAGGCCTTCGCGATTGGCGCCAACCTCGGCTTCTTCCAGGACAAGCAGGCCGCCGCTGCGCAGACAGTCATTCGCCTCGACGACATTCTGACGCTGAACGGCGGCGTCGGCATTGGGTTTGGCAGCAACCAGGTGGGCGGCCGGGTCGGCGTCATGGCCGCATGGTGAGGCAACAGACACCGGACAGAGCGATCATGGGGGGCAAGATTCGCATCGAGGCGACAAGAACGCCAAACCTTGTGGCGGTTATTATCGCAGCTTGCGCGATCATGGCCGGAAATTTGGTAGCCCACGAGGCGCGGGGGAACGACGACGCGGCTGCGGCCGCCCGAGCAACGCCGGGCATGAGCCGGCCGCAGTCCGGCTATTCGGTGCCCGCACCGGCGGTGCTGCTCATGCTTGTCAGGACGACGCTGGTGGCGCTCAACCAAGCGAACTTTACCGGCAACTATGCGGTGCTGCACGCGCTTGGGACGCCGCAGTTGCAACTGCGGAGCTCGCCCGCTCAGCTGGCGATCGCCTTTACCGATTTGCGTGACCGCAAGCTTGACCTTTCACCTGTCCTGGTGCTTTCACCTGAGCTCACCAAGCCGCCGCGCCTCGCAGACGACGGGAAGCTGCGGCTGGCTGGGTTCTTTCGCACACGGCCGCTGCGCCTCTCCTTCGTCATGGAATTCAAACCCGTCGCCGGGGTGTGGCGCATCGAGGGTCTGACGGTAGCGACGAGCCTCGCGCCGGCGGAGGTCGCCGGGACAAAGGTTGCAAATCCTGATGCAAAGCCTGCCAATAAAGAGCGGTAGAGCTGCGCGACCGCCTGCGCACCACGACCCGACTTCCGGACGCGCCGCGCGAACGCATTCCACAATTACCGCATGACGCTTTTGAGTGGTAGCCAAGGGTCAACGCCTGCGGCTTTTTCGTGGCGCGCATGGACGCCAGCCGGCGGCAGCGCCGCCGCCAAAGGTGAATTGAGCGCTGCGCGGCCGCTCCCTCGTTAATTCCTCGACTCGGGCCAAGACTCGGCGCAGAGTGCCAAAATCACTGGATTGTATGTCCCAGGCGCCGGTGACTGAGAGACAGCGTTGCGCTCCCGCCTGCCTCCAGGAGAGAGCCATGTGCCCATTTCTCGAAGCCCCAGAGGGCATGAGCGCTGAGACCATCGAGCTGCTCGACCGTACGTTCTCGGCGACTTGGCGCGAGGTTTGGGTCAATGGTTGCAATTCCGCCTCTCAGGAAGACCAGAAAGCCACACGCGTGGCGATTGCCAAGGCCATGATCGATCTGGCCGCGACCGGCGTTCGCGAGACGGACCGCCTAAAGAGACACGCACTTCACGCCGCCGATCAGGCGAGTCCGCGGGTGCGGCTCGCGGGGCATCGGCCCGACTGAGCCGCAACGAGTCGCGTGCTTGGACCTTCAGCTTCGGAACGGCGCAGCACTAAGCCAGAGTTTGTATCTGCGGTACGGCAGTGACAGCCAGGACGATCGGCCTGGCACCTCGCTGTCGTCGCGTTGCCAACAGGGGGACGTATGCAACATCCCGGCTTCTTTGAGAGGGCGGGTCCCTTTCCACTGTCGGTCATTGCCGCAAAGCTCGGCGCCGAGCTCGAAAAGCTGCCCGATGTGGCGAGCGACATTGAGGACGTGAAGCCGCTCGGCAATGCCGGACCGCAGCATCTCGCGTTCTTCGACAACCCGAAATATCTCGATCAGCTGGCGATCACGCAGGCCGGCGCCTGCCTCGTGGCACCCGCGTTCGCCGCCCGCGTGCCGGCGTGCACCGTCGTGCTCAAGACGAAGACGCCCTACAACGCCTTCGCCTCGGCCTTGCGGCTCTTCTATGGCGATGCGCTCCGGCCGGTGGGCGAGGGCCCCGACGCGACGCATCCGGCTGGCGGGTTCATCGATCCCACGGCGCAGATCGAGGAGGGCGTGGTGATCGCGCCGGGCGCCGTCATCGAGCGCGAGGCCCGCATCGGCCGCGGCACGAGAATCGCGGCGTGTGCCGTGGTCGGCTACCGGGTAGCGATCGGTGAAGACTGCTACATCGGCCCCGGAACGACCCTCACCCACGCCATTGTCGGCGATCGCGTCATTCTGCACGCAGGCGTCCGCATCGGTCAGGACGGTTTCGGGTTTGCCATGAGCGCCATGGGGCACCAGAAGGTGCCTCAGGTGGGTCGCGTCGTCATCGGCAGCGACGTGGAGATCGGCGCCAATTCCGCCGTCGACCGCGGCGCGCTGAACGACACCGTGATCGGCGACGGCACCAAGATCGACAACCTCGTGCAGATTGGTCACAACGCCATCATCGGGCGTCACTGCATCATCGTCGCCCAGACGGGAATTGCCGGCTCGGCGCGGCTCGGCGACTTTGTTGTGATGGGCGGCCACTCGGGCGTCGTCGGCCACGTCAAGATCGGCAGCGGCGCGCAGATCGCCGGCATGGCGCATGTCAAAGAGGATGTGCCGGCGAAAGCGCGCATGGGGGGCACCCCCGCCCGTCCCTTCAACGACTGGGCGCGCGAGGTTGCGACCTTGAAGCGCTTGGCGGCGCGCAGCAGCAAGAAGAGCGACGGGTGAGGCCGGACCGGCCGGTGTCGTTCCGGCTCAGTGCAATGAAGCGCGCGGGGAAAGCTCGCTTTCCTTGGCGACACGCTCGAACGTCTCGGCCGTGCACTTGATGCGATAGAGCAGATCGCCGCCTTCGAACGGCATCAGCCGCAAGATCCTGTACTCGCGCGCCGAAGCGGGGAGTGCCAATCGTCCGGGTGTGAACTGGACTGTTTGCCCGACCTTGTACTTGTGGCTTGCCATTGGCCGGGCTCCTTCAGACGAGCTCGATCTGAGCGGCCTTCTTACCGCGGCCGCGAGGATCGTCCTCGAGCACAAAGCTGACCTTGTCGCCCTCGTTGAGCGTGGCAATTCCCGCCGCCTCAAGCGCACTGGCGTGCACAAACACGTCCTTGCTGCCGTCGGCCGGCGAAATAAAGCCGAAGCCCTTGGCGCCGTTGAAGAACTTCAAAGTACCTGTTATCCGCATGAATGCGAGCCTTTCCCAGAGCGCGTGATCGAAACGTGCCTTGGAAAGGCCGCGCGCTCGGCCTGACAGCTCAGTATGGGAAAGGCGAACGGCCCGGTTTGGGCGAGTAGGCAAATCACAAGCACACCGAGGGCACGTTCCACCTCGGGACGCGCCGGCTTGGGGCTGTATGGGCCTCACGGAGGGTTATGGCAAGCGATATATCGGCGCGGCTGCCTGGCCGCGAAGGCCTGAGCGGGGAGGGTCATTAACCCTGCGGCGCGTCACGTTCGCGGCAGCGGATAGGCCGGGCTGTCGTAGAGCTTGCGGATTTGCGCGGCGTCAAATCGCTGCTCGTTCGCCTCGATCACCGTACCGAAGAGAACGTCGGCTGGGAGCGATTCAATGGCAAAACGGATCGCTTCCGCCCCCGATGCAAACCTTCGATAGGTTACAGGGCGCGGGCTCGAGCCGCGGCTCTTGCAGGCAAACAGCTCTGCAGGTGCGTCGTAATCGAAGGCGTCCATTGTTAAGATATGGGGTGCGCGGGTGCCGATTGCACCGGCAGGCGGTCGTGCGATGGTTCTTGCTATTTGCACCGCAGCATGAGATAAGCCGCCATCGCTCGAGACAAGCTTGAGCGAACATCGGCGCTCCAGCCGCGTGAAAAGGACTTGGGTTCGGGCCACGTATTCCGATTGTAGGCCCCTCGTTCGTCCTCCTGTTGAGCGCCTCTGATTTCTCACTCATATGACAGCCCAGGCCACGCGGGGCGTCCCCAGGACCAACCGCGTCCGATTGCGCGCGGCCGACAGGTGTCGGCCGGCTTGATCGCGCGGCCACACATGAAAGAACGCCAATTGACCACCTTTTCCAAACTCGGATTGAACAGCGGACTCCTCAAGGCACTTGACGCCGAGGGCTACACGACGCCGACCCCGATTCAAGCGCAGGCCATACCCAGCGTTTTGGCCGGCAAGGACCTTCTTGGCATCGCCCAGACCGGAACCGGCAAGACGGCCGCCTTCGCGCTGCCCATCCTGCACCGGCTCGCCGCCGACCGCCGTCCCGCCATGCGCCACGGTGCGCGCGTGCTCGTCCTCTCGCCGACGCGAGAGCTGGCTTCCCAGATCGCGCAGAGCTTCAAGACCTATGGCCGCCACTCCAACCTGAGCGTCGCCCTGATGTACGGCGGCGTTCCGCACCGGCCGCAGGTCAACGCCATGAGCCGCGGCGTCGATATCCTCGTCGCGACACCCGGCCGGCTCATCCAGCACGTGGAAGAGCGCAGCGTCGTGCTGTCGGGCACGGAGATCCTCGTCCTCGACGAGGCCGACCAGATGCTCGATATGGGCTTCATCCGGCCCATCCGGCAGATCCTTTCCAAGCTTTCGGCCAGGCGCCAGAGCCTCTTCTTCTCCGCCACCATGCCGCAGGAGATCGGCGCGCTTGCCGCCGAGATGCTGCGCAATCCCGTGCGTGTCGCCGTGACGCCCGTGGCCAAGACCGCCGACCGCGTCAAGCAGAGCGTCATCCACATCGAGGCGCAGCGCAAGCACGCGCTGCTGGTCGAGCTGTTCGCCGACCCGGCTATGAGCCGCACGCTCGTCTTCACCCGCACCAAGCGCGGCGCCGACAAGGTTGCGCGTCATCTGGAGGCGGCCGGCATCAAGGTGGCGGCAATCCATGGCAACAAGAGCCAGGGACAGCGCGAGGCGGCGCTCGGCGCCTTTCGCGCGGGCCGTATTCGCGGTCTGGTTGCAACCGACATCGCCGCGCGCGGGATCGACATCGACCTGGTGACGCACGTGGTCAACTACGAGCTGCCGAACGTCCCCGAAAGCTACGTCCACCGCATCGGGCGTACGGCAAGGGCCGGCGAGGAGGGTATCGCCATCTCGCTGTGCGGTGCCGATGAGCGCCCTTTTCTGCGCGATATCGAGCGCCTGACCCGCCAGTCGATCCCGAGCGTGGATCGCCGGGACGGGACCGCTGAAGCGGAGGTGCCCGGCGGCAATGGCGGGCGGAACAGCCGCCCGCGTCCGGAGCGGGCCCCGCGGGCGCACAACGGCGCCAGCCGCGGCTGGAAAGCGGGCTCCAATCCGCGTCGTCAGACCCGCCATCAGGGAGCGGCAATTGCGCGCTAAACAGAGCCGTCGGCATCGGCAGCCAAGAGAGGAACAGGCATCTTGCAGCATGCACAGGCACCAGCACACGAGCTGAGCGCCCGCGATTGGGCCTCGATCCTGAGTCGGTACCGGGAGCCGAGCCCCCGACGCAGTACATTCGAGCTTGCGATCACGGCGGGGGCCTTTGTTGCCATATGGCTCACCATGTGGGCCATGCTCGGGTTCGGCTACTGGATCACGCTGCTGCTGGCGGTGCCGGCCGCCGGCTTTCTCGTGCGGCTGTTCATGATCCAGCACGACTGCGGCCACGGGACCCTGTTCCGCAACCGCAGCACCAACGACTGGGTCGGGCGCGTGATCGGTCCGCTAACGCTGACGCCATATGACTTCTGGCGGCGCAGCCACAACATCCACCACGCCAGCTCCGGCAACCTGGAGCTGCGCGGCATCGGCGACATCGAAACGCTGACGGTGCGCGAGTATCTGGCGCTGCCGCGGTGGCAGCGGCTTCGCTACCGGCTCTACCGGCATCCGCTGGTCATGTTCGGGCTCGGTCCCGCCTACCTGTTCATCGTGCAGCACCGGCTGCCCGTGGGGCTAATGCGCAAGGGCTGGCAGCCTTGGGTCAGTGCCATGGTGACGAACCTGGCGATTGCCGTCATTGCGCTCGCCATGATCTGGCTGGTCGGCGTGGGTCCGTTCCTGCTCGTGCACCTGCCGATCACCGTGCTCGCCGCCTCGATCGGCGTGTGGCTGTTCTACGTGCAGCATCAGTTCGAGGAAACGACGTGGTCGAAGGGCTCCGCCTGGAACGCGCAAGAGGCGGCGCTCCACGGCAGCTCGCACTACGACCTGCCGATGGTGCTACGCTGGTTCACGGCCAACATCGGCGTTCACCACGTGCACCATCTGTGCAGCCGCATCCCATTCTACCGTTTGCCTCAGGTGCTTCGCGATCATCCGCACCTGGCAAAGATCGGGCGATTGACCCTGCGCGAAAGCTTCGCCTGCGTTCGTCTCGTCCTTTGGGACGAGGATCGCCGGCAGCTGATCTCTTTCAGCGAGTTACGGCGCGGCGGGCCAAGAGCGGCCTGACACGCGCGAACGGCGCCCGATTGCATTTTGACCGTTGGAGAGCGAAGTGAACCAGTTCAGATCCTCCCTTGTCATGCTGGCGTTTGGCACGCTGGGCGCCGTGCTCTCGCTCGGCTTGTTGCTCATGATCCCGACGGACGGAGCAACGCGCGACACCACTCAGTTGATTTCCGGAGATCTGCCGGTTCTCATCTTTGCCCTGGCGATGGGATTTGGTGCGGGAATGCTGATGGTCGCCTTATGGTCGGTCGTGCAGCGGCTTTTTGCAGTTGGCGCCCCGCGCGCTTGAGGCACCCTCGGTAGCGCGCTCCCGATGCGGGACGAAAAGAAAAACCGCCGGATCGCTCCGGCGGTTCTTTTCGTATCTTGCATCGGCAGGCTAGGCGCAAGCCCTACCAGCCCAGATAGATATGCGGGCCTCTCCAGCGCCGACGCCCACGCCATCTCCGGCGGCGCCTTCTGCGACCCCACCACCAGCCTCTGCGGCGGCGATGGCGGCGCCAGCGGCCGCGCCGTCTCCGCTTGGCGTCAGCGGTCGTGGCGCTCGAGACCAGCGCGGCGCTGGTGACGCCGGCGACGGTGAGCCCATAGGAACCGATCGTGCCCAGAGCATAGATCCCGACCATGGCGATGGCCGCGCAGGTGGCGATTACGCCCCGCCTCATGCCTAGTGCAACGGACCGCAGGCCTTGCCATGTGGCCCTCGCCGCCGCGACGACAGTTTGCTTCATGACATCGCTCTCCACCGTTCGATCGTCCGCCGCAATGCGGCTCCTGTGCATACAAATACAGGCAACGTCGAAAATTTAGCGATCGCTTCGAACTGCTCTGAGCACATCATCCGGCTGCGCCTGTCCAGAGCAAGCCAAGGCGTTACGGACGATCATTATTGCTCGTATTGGTGGCGTTGCCAAGGCATGTAGGCTGCCACATTCGGTCTCCCCTCGGGGCCTGGTCGCGGAAGAGCGGAGGCTGCGCGATGCGCGTTGGCCGCGGCGTGCGCCGCACAAATCCCCGCGGCCCTTGATCAATGCGTGCGATAGGCCTTGACGAGTGGCCGAGCGGAGTGCCACAGGCGTCTGGAAAATGCCTTCCTTTCAACTATGTGAAATTGCGGACAAATCTTCAGGTTTGGATTTGCTCCAAGCCCCTGCTCGAAGCGGGTCCGTCGGAGAACCATGGCGAAGAACCACACCTACGTCCTCGGCATCAACGCCTACGACCATGACGTCAGCGCATGCCTGTTGCGCGACGGTGAGATCGCCTACGCCATCGCCAAGGAGCGCATCACGCGCGAGAAGCACGACACCGGCTTCTATCAGGAGGTCATCGACTATTGTCTCACGGCGGAAGGCATCACGCTCGACGACGTCGCCCACATCGTGCGCAACTGCTACGTGCTGCCGGTGGAGGACATGGACGAGCGCCTCGCCTATGAGGACGTGCCGGAGTTCCTCGACAGCGACGAGCGCAAGAAGATCGCCAAGAGCCCGCTCTATCTGACGAAGTCGGACAAGGTGGTGACGCTCTCGCACCACCTGGCGCACGCCTACAGCGCGTTTGCCGCCTGCCCGTTTCAGGACGGGGTCGTGATGGTCGTCGACGGGGTGGGAAACTACTGCGCCGACGTGCACGAGCCGGGCCAGCCGACCGAGAACGTCAACCCTCTCGCGCGCGAGTCGGAGAGCTACTACCGCTTCGAAGGCAGCAAGCTGGAGACCCTGAAAAAGGTGTGGCTGGAGCCCGTGCGCGGGTTCCTGAGCGACGAGTTCTTCTTCATGCCGGGGCTCGGCGCCCTCTACAGCCGCGTCTCGGCCTACATCTTCGCCGACTGGAACAAGTGCGGCGAGGTGATGGGGCTTGCGCCCTACGGCCGCCCCGACCGCATCAAGCCGATGGCACACATAGAGGACGGCGAGCTGGTCGTGCCGGAGTGGGGGCAGGAGTTCCACAAGCCGTGGCTGCCCGACGTCGACGAGGAGTGGGAAGAAAGCCCCAACGTCGCTTATTGGCAGGACGTCGCCTGGCGGGTGCAGGACGACACCGAGAAGGTTCTGCTCGCGCGCGCCAAATGGCTGCGCGAGACGACCGGCGCCAGGAACCTGTGCATCGCCGGCGGCGTGGGCCTCAACTGTGTCGCCAACGGGCGGATTGCGCGCGAGGCCGGCTTCGACAACGTGTGGATCCAGCCGGCCTCCGGCGATGACGGTATCGCCATCGGCTGCGCCTACTACGGCCATTTGCAGCTTGCCAACAAGTCGCGCAGCCACGTGATGAGCCATGCCTACCTGGGGCGGCACTACGACGAAGACGACATCGATTCGGCACTCGCCCATGGGCTGACCCGCCTGCAGACGTCGGCGCAGAAAAGCGACGATGTCTGCGCCGAGGCCGCCCAACTGCTGGCGGACGGCCAGGTGCTCGGGTGGTTCCAGGGCCGCTCCGAGTTCGGCCCGCGCTCGCTCGGCAACCGCAGCATCCTGGCCGACCCGCGCTCTCCTGAGATGAAGGACACGCTCAACAAGAGGGTCAAGCACCGCCAGGCGTTCCGTCCCTTCGCGCCCATCGTGCTGGCCGAGAGGGCTGCGGAGATCTTCGAGGGCGAGGAGGACTCGCCCTTCATGCTGCTGGCCAAGCGCGTCCTGCCGCAGTGGCGCGACAGGATACCGGCCATCGTGCACGTCGACGGCACCGCGCGCGTGCAGACGGTGCGCAAGGAGACGAATGAACGGCTCTACCGGCTGCTCGAGGCGTTCGAGGCGCTGACCGGCGTGCCGGTGCTGCTCAACACCTCGTTCAACGTGAAGGGCGAGCCCATCGTCGAGACGCCGCGCGATGCGGTGCGATGCTTCCTGTCGACCGGCATCGACCGCCTGGTGCTGCACGACAGAGTGATCGCCAAGACGGCGTTCCACAAAGCCGTCGCACCGGTCATGGGCATGTACTCGGAGGTATCGACCTTGGTGCGTGCGGGCCTCGACGCCGACTAGAGCGGAGCACCTGTGCCGCCGCTTGCCGGCGCGCCCTGTGAAGATCGGCAATCCGATGGTCTGCGTGCATCGGCGCCGAACCCGCGCTGGCGCCGCGGCATGCCGAATTGCCGCCACAGATGGCGGCTATCGCGCTGGCCGCTGTTGCCAAGCTCATTCAACCGCCGCTGCCGAAGGAGGGTGTCATGGCGAAGCATCGCAACGACGACGACCTCGCCTCCTTTCGAGGTGATGAGCAAGCGGCGTAAATCGTTCCCGTCAGAGACCAACGTCAAGCGCGGCGACCGTGTCGTGCACGGCGGCGTGGAGCTGCACGAAAAGCTCGGACGCAACGACCTGTGCCCGTGCGGCTCAGGGCGTAGGTCTCAAGCGCTGCTGCTTGAAGTCGAAGCGCTATGACGGCGCCCTGCGCGCCCACTACTTTTAGGGACCGCGACTGAGCGAGGAAGGACGGCCGCGCCGGCGCGCCTATGAGGACGAGGCCGCCGGCGCCCGCTTGTCCGGCGACAGCGCGGCACCGAGGCGCTTGAGCCCCTCGGAGGTGTCGAGCCGGTCGAGCACGATCTCGATCAGCGCCGGTCCCTCGTTGCTGGCGCGGGCGTGCGCCAAGGCCGCGTCGAGCTCGTCCTCCGTCGTCACGCGCCGGCCCCAGCCGCCGCCGAAAACCTCCGGCAGCCGGTGGTAGGCCCAGGGCTGGATGTCGTTATAAGGGCCGTCGTGGATTACCCGCTCGGTGGTGTAGCCGTCGTTGTTCATGAGCAGGAGGATGGCGTTGCTCTGGCGCCGGCACAGCGAGGACAGCTCCTGGGCCGTCATCTGGAAGGCGCCGTTGCCGATCAGCGCGACCGGGCGCCGGTCCGGATCGGCGAGCATGGCGCCGAGCGTGGCCGGCAGCGCGTAGCCGATGGAGAGGTAGAAGGCCTGCCCGATGAAGCCGACGTCGTGGTGCATGACGAGATCGGCGGCCGCGACGATCGAGTCGCCCGTTTCGGCGATGACGGTGGTGTCGTTGCCGATGAAGGCGTTGATGCGCTTCATGACGCGGCTGACGGTCAGCGGCCGGCCGGGCTCGGCGGTGAAGTCCGTGCGGAGCAGTTGCGCGACGCTCTCGAAGGGCGGGTGTGTCAGCCCGCCTTTCGGCATGCGGTCGGCGAGGCCGGAGACGACATCGCCGATCCACACCTGCTCGTAGACGTGCTGGCTGATCTTCAAGCGCCCGGAGTTGGCGAGGATCATATGTCGCCCGTCGAGCCGGCCGGTATGGACGCCGAGGCAGATGTCGCTGATCCAGGCGCCGACGCAAAGGAGCACGTCGGCCTTCTCCACGACCTCGCGGATCTCGCTGCGCGACATGCCGCCCTCGTAGACGCCGATCGCTTGGCGGTGGTGCTCGGAGATGACGGTCTTGCCCAGAAGCGTGGTAGCGACGGGGATGCCGCTTGCCTCCACGAGCCGGCGGAACTCAGCCATCAGGCCGTAGCGGTGCAGCTCCACGCCCCCGAGGATCACCGGCCGTTGTGCCGCCTTCAAGAGCGCCACGGCCTCGTCTAGCGCTTCATCGAGCGCGTCCGCGTCCGACGGCGGCCGCGCCGGCGCGGCATAGGGGCCCGGCGCGCTGCAAGGGCAGTCCACCATGTCGGCCGGGATCTCGATCATGATGGGGCGCTTCTCGGCCATGCAGCGGGCGAGCGCGCGGTCGATGCGCTGCGGTGCCTCCTCCGGATTGTCGAGCACGACGGAGGCGGCCGTGATGTGCGAATAGGCCTGCTGCATGGTGGTGAAGTCGCCGACGCTGTGGTGCAGGAGCATGGAGGAGCGGCGCTGCGTGGTGCGCGGACCGCCGACGAGGACGACGAGCGGCACCTGCTCGGCATAGGCGCCGGCAATGGCGTTCATGGCGCTGAAGCCGCCGACGCCCCAGGTGACGCACACGGCACCGATGCCGTTGATGCGCGCATACGCATCCGCCGCATAGCCGGCGTTGAGCTCGTTGCAGGTGCCGACCAGCTCGATCCCTGACGCGATCAGCCGGTCCATGAAGGTGAGCACATAGTCGCCCGGCACGCCGAACGCGTGGCGGAGGCCGGCCTGCTTCAGGCGCTCGGTGAGATAGGTGGCGACCGTGGCTTGGGGCATGAGTCACAACCTGGTTCTGGAAAGAGAATGACTTGGAGCAATGCGTTCAGCGCGTCGGCGTGCGCAGGGGCGATGATAGACCCGAAATTCCCAGGCGCCAGGCGTGAGAAACGGGTTATGCCCAGCGACCGGCTCACAGCCAGTGGTTGCGGCGGAAGCCCGCGTAAAGGCCGGCGACGGCAACCGCGATGACGCCCAGCACGCCGGCGTACCCGTAGGCCCACTTGAGCTCGGGCATGTGCTCGAAGTTCATCCCGTAGATGCCGGCTACCGCCGTGGGAACGGCGAGAATGGCCGCCCAGGCGGCGAGCCGCCGGGTGATGTTGGTCTGATGCATCTGTCCGACCATGATGCCGGCCTCGAACAGGAAGGCGAGCACCTCGCGCAGCGCATCGATCTCGGCCGCGACGTGGTTGATATGATCGGCCACGTCGCGGAACAGCAGCTGCATGCCGGGCTCGATCGGCAGCACGTCGGCGTGCTCGAGACGGCGGCATACGTCCACGAGCGGCAGGGCGGCGTTGCGCAGGCGCAGCAGGTCGCGGCGCAGGATGTGCAGCCGCTCGACGTCGGCGTGCCCCAGCGGCTCGGCGAGAACGCGATCCTCGATCTCCTCCACCTCGGCGTGGATGGCCGACAGCACGGGGCTGTAGTTGTCGACGATGAAATCGAGGACCGCGTGCAGGATGTAGTGCTCTCCGTGCGAAAGCGCGGCCGGGCACGATTCGCTGCGGGCGCGCACCAGGGCATAGGAGGTCGACGCGCCGTGGCGCACGGTGACGACATAGCCGCGTCCGACGAAAATGTTGGTCTCGCCGAAGGCGATGCGGCCCTCGACGAGCTGCGCGGTGCGGGCCACGATGAAAAGCGCCTCGCCGTACTGCACGAGCTTGGGATGGTTGTGCGCGGTGCCCGCGTCCTCGATGGCGAGATCGTGCAGGCCGAACTGAGCCTGCACGCGCTGCAAGATCTCGTGCGAGGGCTCCAGCAGCCCGATCCACACGACGTGGTCGGGGCGCGCCGCCCATCCGCCCGCCTCCGCGATGCGGATGTCGGCGACGTGGCGGCCGCCCGCATAGACGCCGGCAGCGACGAGGCCCTGCTCGGCCCGCAGATGGTGCGGCGGCGGGCCGGCACCGGCCGGCGGCTGCAGTTGGGAATTCAGCGCGTGAGGCGAGTGCATTGGGTTCGCCTAGCTCATTCGGCGGCGACGGCGACGGCCGCTGTCGCGGTATCGTCCGCGGCTGCAAAGCTGTCGGCGCGCGCCATCTTCCACGCCTCGCGGAAGGGTTTGTCGCCGATCTCGGCCAGAAGCTCGCCCGGTTTCAGAAAGTGATACTGCTCCGCGAATGTCACCACGCGGTCGGGCGCGGCGCGGCGCATGAAGTGGTGTGGCCTGAGCTCGCAGGGGTGGGTGAGGCCGGCGGCCGCGATCAGCTCGGCCAGCGCCTTCACCGTCTCGCGATGGAAGCTCGCCACGCGCAGCGCCTTGTCGGCGACGACGATGCCGCGCTGGCGTGAACGATCCTGAGTCGCCACGCCCGTGGGGCAGCGCCCGGTGTGGCAGGTCTGGGCCTGGATGCACCCCACCGCGAACATGAAGCCGCGGGCGGCGTTGCACCAGTCGGCGCCGAGCGCCATGACGCGGGCCATGTCGAAGGCGGAGGTGATCTTGCCGGACGCGCCGAGCTTGATGCGCTCGCGCAGTCCGGCGCCGATCAGGGCCGAGTGCACGAAGGCAAGACCGTCGCGCAACGGCATGCCGATGTGATCGAGGAACTCCAAGGGCGCCGCGCCCGTGCCGCCCTCGGTGCCGTCGATGACGATGAAGTCTGGCGTGATGTCGGTCTCGAGCATGGCCTTGACGATGGCCAGAAACTCCCACGGGTGGCCGACGCACAGCTTGAAGCCGGTCGGCTTGCCGCCGGAGAGGCGGCGCAGCTCGGCGATGAACCGCAACATCGCGGTCGGCGTGGAGAAGGATGGGTGGCAAGGGGGGGAGATGCAGACCTTGCCTTTCTCGACGCCGCGGATCCTGGCGATCTCGCGCGTCACCTTGGGCGCGGGCAGGATGCCGCCGAGGCCGGGCTTTGCCCCCTGGCTGAGCTTGATCTCGATCATCTTGATCTGCGCCGCGGCGGCGGCCTGGGCAAAGCGCTCGGGCGAGAAGGTGCCGTCCTTGTTGCGGCAGCCGAAATAGCCGGTGCCGATCTCCCAGATGAGGTCGCCGCCATGGCGCTCGTGATGGCGGCTGATGCCGCCCTCGCCCGTGTCGTGGGCGAAGCCGCCGATCTTTGCCCCTTTGTTGAGGGAGCGGATGGCGTTGGCCGACAGCGAGCCGAAGCTCATGGCCGAGATATTGAAGACCGAGGCCGAGTAGAGCTGGCGGCAATCGCGACCGCCGATCAGGATGCGGAACGGCTCCGCCGCCGTCTCCTTGGGCGCGATCGAATGGTGCAGCCACTCGTACTCGTTGCGGTAGACGTCGTACTGGGTGCCGAAGGGACGCTTGTCCAACGCCTGCTTGGCGCGCTGGTAGACGATGGCGCGCTTGTCGCGCGGGAAGGGCATGCCCTCCTTGTCGGATTCGAAGAAGTACTGGCGCATCTCCGGGCGGATGTTCTCCAGGACGAAGCGCAGGTGCGCGGCGATCGGGTAGTTGCGCAGGATCGCGTGGCGGCGCTGCGCCAGGTCGCGCAGGCCGAGCGCGGCGAAGAACCCGAAAAAGCCCAGCGGCAGAATGAGGTAGGGAAGGCTCGCTGGATCGTTCCAGCCGAGCGCGGCGAAGGCCGCCGTGCCGGCGAGCGCGATGCTCAGGAGAATGTAGCGCGGACTGAACGGCAGCAGCAGAAAGCGCATGTCGTGGCCCCCTCATGTCACGTTGCGTGACGGCGATGCGCAGTCGGCTCCTTATACGAGGCGCCCCATGTCGGTTTTACGACTGTTCGATGACACGCCGCCCGCGGTACACCGTCGTGCCGTCGACATTTCGTGTGGGCTATCAGGAGTGTGAGGCGTGCGGCTGACGGACTTCAAGATCCTGAGCTTCGATACCGACGGCCCACTCGTCGAGTGGGAGGCGGGCATCCATGATGCGCTGGCGCCGTTGCTCGCGCGGGAGCGCGCGCAATAGGGCAGCCGCAGCTCAGGCGGCCGTGCCGACGCAGATGCGAAACACGGTGCGGAACTTGGCGCCCGGCACCACGAGTCGCAGGCCCTGGCCGCTGATCAACGTGTTTGCCGGCGCCGTCATCGGCTCCAGCGCGATGAAGTCCTTGTCGGGGGGCGCGAAGACCTGGGTATGCGTGAAGCCCCCGAGCAGCTGCACCGAGATGCGCCGGCCGGCGCCGGAGATCGAGAGCGCGGCGCAGTCCTCGATCAACGCGAAGCCGTCATCGTAGGCGGTGCTGCCGAGCACACTGTCGAGCCCGGAGAACGCCGTCTCGCGGCCGGTGGGAATGCCGCGGGAATCGAGATCGAGCTTTCGCATGGCGGGCAGCGTCAGCCGCCATTCGGCCCGCGGCAGATCGGGAATCCCGATATAGGGATGAAAGCCGAAGCTCAACGGCACCGGCGCGCCGGCCGCGTGCACGGTCGTCGCGACGACAAGTCCGTCGGGCTGCAGCAGCGCCGTCATCGTCAGGCGGTGGCGGTAAGGGAACACGGCGAGGCGGTCGGGGCTCGACCAGTCGAGCTTCGCGGTCAATGCGTCGGGCTGCGTTTCGACCACGTCCCACTTGAGGCGCGACCAGGGCACGCCGTGCATGGGCAGGCCGTCGTCGTCGAAATGCAAAAGCGGCGATTTCGGATCGAGCACGACCTCAGGTCCGGCTTTCTGGTAGCTCAGCGCGGCGAGGCGGTTGGCCCAAGGGTAGAGGAAGGGGATGCCGGCGGTGCTGCCTTTGGCGGCGGCAGCTTTGAGATTATCGAGGCGGCGCAGGATCTCGACGCCCTTATGCCGCAGCGAGACGCCGAGCATGCCGAAGGACGGCAGGAAGCGCGCCTCGAGGTCGCCGGACGTCAGCACCGTTGCAGAGGGATCACTCAAGGGATTGGTCGTATGCGCCGTTGCCCCATGCGATTGCGTCATCGTCGAACGGCTTTCCTGACCCGAATTGTGTAGCGCTGCAATCTTGCGCCAGCGAACCCTACCGACTCCTTATCCGATCACACAATTCCCTTGGCATAAAGATCCGGGCGGCGGTCGCGGAAAAAGCCCCAGTCGGCGCGGTAGCTCTCGATCTCGTCGAGATCGAAGGTGTGAATGAGCACGCCTTCGTCGGTTTCTCCCAGGGCTTCGACCAGCTCGCCGCGATGATCGGCGATGAAGGAGTGCCCGTAGTATTTCTGGCTGACGCCGTCGTTGTCCTCCAGCCCGATGCGGTTGGCGGCGACGATCGGCACCGCGTTGGCCACCGCATGCCCCTGCATGGCGCGCTGCCATTGGGCGTGCGTGTCGAGGCTGGCGTCATAGGGCTCCGAGCCAATGGCGGTGGGATAGAACAGCACCTCGGCGCCCTGAAGCACCATGGAGCGCGCCGCTTCCGGGTACCATTGGTCCCAGCAGATGCCGGCGCCGATGGTGCCGTATCGCGTCTTCCACACCTTGAAGCCGGTGTCGCCGGGGCGGAAGTAGTACTTCTCCTGATAGCCGGGGCCGTCGGGGATGTGGCTCTTGCGGTAGACGCCGAGAATGGCGCCGCCGGCGTCGGCGATGGCCACGCTGTTGTAGTAGCGGGGGCCGTCCTTCTCGAAGAACGAGATGGGGATGACGATGCCAAGCTCGGCTGCCAGCTTCTGCATGGCGACGACGCAAGCGTGCTCGCCGGCCGGATACGCAGTGGCGAACCACTTCGGATCCTGCCTGGTGCAGAAGTAGATGCTCTGGAACAGCTCCGGCGGCAGCACGACCTGGGCGCCGCGCCGCGCCGCCTCGCGCACAAACGCCTCGGTCTTGGCGATGTTGGCCGCCATGTCGGGACCATAGGAGGTCTGAATGGCCGCCACCGTGATCGTGCGCTTGCTCATCAAAGAGGTTCCTGCTGGGTGATGCAGTGGAAGGATCCGCCGCCCGCCTCGCCGCAGCCCAAGAGACCGCGCGAGGCTACGCCGATCACCATGCGATCCGCAAACACCTCCTGCAAGGCGGCAAGCGCCGGCCCTTGCGTCGGCGTGCCGTACACGGGCACGACCACAACGCCGTTGGCGATGACGAAGTTCATGTGCGAGGCGGGCGCGATCTCGCCCCAGGCATTGCGATACAACCCGGCGCCGGGGATGCGCATAACCTCGAGCTTTCGCCCCGCCGCATCCAACTCCGCTTCAAGCGTGCGGGCGATGGCCTCCAGCGTGGCGGCGTTGGGGTCGTCGCGGCCGGCCGGCGCCTGACACACGACGCGCGCGGGGCCGACGAAGCGCGCGATGTTGTCGATGTGGCCGTCGGTGTGGTCGTTCAAGAGCCCTTCGTCGATCCAGATGATTTTCTTGGCGTCGAAAGCCTGGCGCAGCGCCGCCTCCGCCTGCGGCCCGGTCCAGCCGTTGCGGTTGGGATTGAGCAGCGTCTGGCGCGTCGTCAGGATCGTGCCTTCGCCGTCGTGATCGATGGCGCCGCCTTCCAGCACGAAGCCGAAGCGGCGCACGGGCGTGCCCGCAAGGCGCGCGATGTCATCGCCGACGGTCTTATCGTCGGGAAGCTGATACTTGCCCCCCCAGCTGTTGGTCTGGAAGCGCAGCGCGATCGGGCCTTCGGCGCCGCGCGCGAAAATAGGGCCCGTGTCGCGCAGCCAGATATCTCCGTACTTGGCAGGCACCAGCTCGGCAGAGCCGTCAAGAGCTGCGCGCGCGGACGCCTCGGCCTCGGGCCCGTTGACCAGGAGGCGCACGGTGTTGGATCCGCCAAGAGCGCGCACGAGGGCGGCCACGTCGCGGCGCGGCGTCTCCAGATCGCCGTTCCATTCGCCCGCGTCGGCGGGCCAGGCCGTCCAGATGGCCTTCTGCGGCGCCCACTCCGCCGGCACGCAGAGCGTGCTTTCTGCCGTGTTGAGCCCCATGAAGCCCCTTCCGATTGATCGCTCCCCGGCTTGATAGCGTTCAAACCGCCTGCTGGGGAGACAGATATTGGGCTTGGGGACGCCGCACACCAGTGGCGGGGTGCGCTTCGGCGCTGGTCCGGCTCTGCCCGCGGTGCAGCAGATCAGACCGAGACGGTGGAATAGAAGTGGTAGGAGCCTCGCCCGTTGCTCTTGGCCTGGTAGAGCGCGTCGTCGGCCATCTTGATGAGGTTGACCGCGTCGCTGCCGTCCTTGGGAAACAAACTGATGCCGATGGTGGCACCGATCGTGACCTGCTCGCCGCCGCGAAGCGTGAAGGGTTTTGCCAGACCTTCGATCAGCTCCTGTGCAACCAATCTCGCCGCGGACGCCCGCGTATTCTCGAGCACGGCGACGAACTCGTCGCCGCCGATGCGCGCCACGGTGTCCACGGCCCTGAGCCTGCCCCTGAGCCTCCTTGCCACCAGCACCAGCAGCTCGTCTCCCACGGCGTGGCCGAAGCTGTCATTGACCGTCTTGAAACCGTCGAGGTCGAGAAATAGCACGGCCCCTGCCTCGTTGCGGCGCTTTGCGTTGTCGAGCGCATGCTCCAGGCGCGATGAAAGAAGGAGCCTATTGGGAAGATCGGTAAGCACGTCATGGTGAGCCAGGTGGTCGAGCTGCACCTCGGACCGCTTGAGGCGCGTCATGTCGGTCATGGTGCCGACGTAGTTGACGACCGCGCCCTTGTCGTCGCGCACGGGACTGATCGTGAGCAGCGCCGGGTAGACCTCGCCGTTCTTGCGCTTGTTCCAGACCTCGCCCTGCCAGTTGCCATCGCGGCATAACGTGCGCCACATCCGCTCATAGAAATCCGGCCCATGCCGGCCGGACTGAACCATCCGCATGTTGCGGCCGCCAAGGTCCTCGACAGTGAACCCGCTGATGACGGTGTAGGCAGGATTGATGGCAATGACACGGCCCTGCGGGTCGGTGATGACGATGCCCTCCTGCGTCCCGGTGAAGACCGCCGCCGCAAGGCGCAGGCTCGCCTCGTTCGATCTGGCGGCGGTGACGTCCTCCTGCAGGTCGACCCATCCGCCGCCGGGAAGCGGCTGGTACGTGACCAGCACGATGCGGCCGTCCTTCAATTGTTGCTCATGGGTGAAGGTGTCTTGTGAGGCAAGTCGCTTCACGTGTTCGCTGACCCACGCCTCTTGGCGGACGACCAGCTCGTCGCTTGCGGCGTGGCCCAAGTCGCGCTCGACGTAGTAGCGGATGATGTCCGCGAGCGGCGTTTCGGGCCGGCACAGGGAGGACGGCAGCTGATAGAGCTCGCGGTAGGTCTTGTTGCACACGATCAGGCGCTGGTCCGGCCCGAACATCGAAAGGCCGCGCCCCATGTTGTTGAGCGCAGTCTGCAGGATCATGTTGGCTTGGACTAGCCGTTCCGCGCTCGTGCTGCGAGCGGCCTTGGTCAGCACTTGGCTGGAGGCATCGTTGTCGTCCTGGTTCTGTTTGCTGTTTGAGGGGGCCACGTCTGCCTTCCCGGTATGCTTGGTGACAGCAATCGAACGTAAACCGGCAGACATAGATGCCGTTATTCGGCGCCCCGGAAACGAGCACAGAATGATGAGTAGCGAAGGCCAATGCAGAGGACGTTAATTCAGTGCGCGGCTATTTCTCGATTAACCATGCCTGATCCGCGTCAAATTGCTCTGCGCTGAGGAATGGCGGCCTTCACCCGCCGAGCTCGGCCCTGCACGCCGATGGCGCTGAGGGATGACGGCACGTTTCCAATTGGCTCGCCAAGAGGTCGAGATCGAGATCGAGCGTTGACAACTACAGGGCGCCTTATGCTGGCTTGCCTGCCACTCCGTTTCTTAGCGCCAACACTCTATCGACCGGTGCCCCCACCCCTGGGCGCGACGCGGAGACGATGGAGAAAGGCCGGAAATCAGAGAGGTCGCGGCACGCCGATCCGCCCGCGTGGGCATTCAAGCGACGCTCGGTCCCAGTGCCCCAACCGCGCGGCCGCATCGTAGGTCGACTCAAGGAAACTCAGCAGCGTTTGATCGGGGTCGGGCGCGTCTCTCACCACGCTGTAGGGAAGGATGAACTCTCCGGCCGTCTCATCGAAGAAGGCTTCGTCGGGCGCTACGCGTTGCTTTGAGAAACCATCCGGTGCCGGATAGGCGTAGGAGTAGAACGCGGCGTAATCGACCGGGCCGCCGCCTGGCCAGAATCCCGCCGAGCTCACCTCGTGCGAATAGGCCTCGCGCGTCACCACGTCGGGGAGTGCCGGTATGCCGCCGGGATGCAGCGGGGCTGTGCGTCCCGAAAACCGGGTGACGGCCAGATCGAAGCTGCCCCAGAAGAGATGCACCGGGCTCGTCTTGCCCAAGAATCCTGTTCGGAAGATCTTGAGCACGCGATCGGTCTGCACCAGCGCGCGCCAGAACCGGTTCACAGCATCCCGGTCATAGGACGCGTGCACGGTGTCTTTTGCGAAGGGAATGGCGTTGGCGACCTCGTTGGGCCTGCCGTGGATTTTGCTGCGAACGCCAAGCTCATCCGCCATTGCGAGGAAACGCTTGTAGAATTCGGCCACGCTCATGGGCTCGAGCGCAAAAGTCGCCCGTGTGCCGTCGGTTGCCGTGCCGATCAGGGCGTGATCGACGAAATCGAAGTCGAACTGCACGTAGCGGGCGCCTGCGGGGATCGGGGACGTCGTCAGGCCGCGCGCGGTCACATAAAGCGTCGCGTGCCACGAGTGGTTGACCCACGGCGCGCGGGCCAGTCGATACTTGCCGACGATCTGCGTCCACAGATGCAAGGTCGCGCAGGACTCTTTCCAGGGCTCGAAGGGAATGTCGGGCCAGGTATCCATCATGTGCCTCCCTACGATCGCCAATCACGCATCGAGATTCACCGTGCGCAGGCGCAGGGCGTTGGCGATGACGCTGACCGAGGACAGCGACATGGCCGCCGCCGCGATGATGGGCGACAGCAGGATGCCGAAGGCGGGATAGAGCACGCCCGCCGCGATGGGCACGCCCGCGGCGTTATAGACGAAGGCGAAGAACAGGTTCTGGCGGATGTTGCGCATCACCGCCTCCGACAGGCGGCGTGCGCGCACGATGCCGGAGAGGTCGCCCTTGAGCAGCGTGACGCCGGCGCTCTCGATGGCGACGTCGGTGCCGGTCCCCATGGCGATGCCGACGTCGGCGGCGGCGAGCGCAGGCGCGTCGTTGACCCCGTCGCCCGCCATGGCGACCACTCGGCCCTCGCGCCGCAGCTTGTCGACGACGGCGCCTTTCTGGTCGGGCAAAACCTCGGCCTCGACCTCGGCGATGCCGAGGCGGCGGGCAATGGCGTCGGCGGTGGTGCGGTTGTCGCCGGTCAGCATGACGACGCGCAGGCCGTCGGCCCGTAGCGCGGCGAGCGCCGCCGGCGTCGAGGCCTTCACCGGATCGGCGATGGCGATGATTCCGGCCGCCTTGCCGTCGACGCCGGCGAAGATCGCGGTGGCGCCTTCCTTGCGCAGATCGTCTGCCGCATCGCTCAGCCCGGAAACGTCGACGCCGAGCTCCTCCAGGAAGCGGGCGTTGCCGAGCGCCACCCGGCGGCTGTCCACCTTGGCCACGACGCCCTTGCCCGTGGGCGAGTCGAAGTCGCTTGCCGGGCTCAATGCGATGTTGCGCTCCTCGGCGGCAGCGACGATTGCCGCGGCCAGGGGATGCTCGCTCGCCCGCTCCACGCTCGCAGCAAGCCGCAGCAGCTCCGCCTCGTCGAAGCCCTGCGCCGGCACGACGTCGGTGACGGCCGGCTTGCCCTCGGTCAGGGTGCCGGTCTTGTCGACGACGAGGGTGTCGACCTTCTCCATGCGCTCCAGCGCCTCGGCGTTCTTGATCAGCACGCCCGATTCCGCGCCGCGCCCCACGCCGACCATGATCGACATCGGCGTTGCGAGGCCGAGGGCGCAGGGGCAGGCGATGATGAGCACGGCGACAGCGGCAACGAGTGCGTAGGCCAGGCGCGGCTCCGGGCCCCAGATCGTCCAGGCTGCGAAGGCGAGAAGCGCGACGAGGATGACGGCGGGCACGAACCAGCCGGCGACGGAATCAGCGAGGCGCTGGATCGGCGCGCGGCTGCGCTGCGCTTCGGCGACAAGGGCGACGATGCGCGCCAGCATGGTGTCGCGGCCGACGCGCTCCGCCTCGACGATCAGGCTGCCGCTGGCGTTCAGCGTGCCGCCGATCACTGTGTCGCCGGTGTGCTTGGTCACGGGCATCGATTCGCCGGTCACCATCGACTCGTCCACGGCGCTGCGGCCCTCCACGACCCTGGCATCGACAGGGATCTTCTCGCCGGGGCGCACGCGCAACCGGTTGGCGATCGCGACCTCATCCAGCGCCACCTCGTGCTCGCTGCCGTCGGCCGCGATGCGGCGCGCCGTCTTGGGCGCCAGGTCGAGCAGGGCGCGGATGGCGCCGCCGGTCGACTCGCGTGCTCTCAGCTCGAGAACCTGACCGAGCAGCACCAGCACGGTAATGACGGCGGCCGCCTCGAAGTAGACCGCGACCGTGCCATCGGCTGCGCGAAAAGCTGCGGGGAAGGCGCCCGGAAACAGCGTGGCGACGACGCTGTAGGTCCAGGCGGTGCCCGTGCCGATGGCAATCAGCGTAAACATGTTGAGGTTGCGGGTGACGACCGACTGCCAGGCGCGCTCGAAGAACGGGGCGCCGGCCCAGACGACGACCGGCGTCGCCAGCACGAGCTGCACCCAGTTCGAAAGTGCCGGCGCGAGCAGCGGGCCGAAAAGATGGCTGCCCATCTCCAAGGCGAAAACGGGCAGTGCCAGCGCCAAGCCGATCCAGAAGCGGCGCCGCATGTCGATCAGCTCGAGGTTGGGGCCCTGCTCCGCCGTTACGTCGAGAGGCTCCAGCGCCATGCCGCAGATGGGGCACGAGCCCGGGCCCACCTGGCGCACCTCGGGGTGCATGGGGCAGGTGTAGATGGCGCCGGGCGCGTCGGGCTCGGCCTCGGCCGGCGACAGATAGCGCTCGCGGTCGGCCAGGAATTTGGTGCGACAGCCCGCAGAGCAGAAATAGTACGTGCGCCCGGCGTGCTCGGCGCGGTGCTGGGTCCGCTGCGGATCGACGTCCATGCCGCAGACGGGATCTTTGATCCGCTCGCCTGCCTCGTCCGTCGTGCCGGTGTCATGGCTGCGGCAGCCGGTCTTTTGGGCAGCATCGTGTGGGTTTGCAGCCATGGCGGCTCCTTGCTGGCCGGAGCACTAGATATAGGAAGAGTTTCGCGGCTGTTGCATACGAATTCAGGCAGCCGAGCGCCGGAACGCCGCGACCCCGGGCCAGAACACGCGGGCGCGCGCGCTGATCTCCGCCGGGTCGCCGGTCGTCAACAGCGTCAGCGCCCCGCCGTGATCGTCGGCGACATACCGGGGATGGCGGGTAAGGTAGTCCTCGAAGCTGTCGGCGACCAGCTCGGGCTGGGAAAGGATGCGCGTGAAGGGGGGCAGGTGCCGGCGGAAGAGGTGCTCGACCAGCGGGAAGTGCGTGCACCCGAGGATGGCGCGATGCGGGGGCGTGCCTTGCGTCTTCTCCCACATGCCGCGGACGCCTTCCTCGACGAGGCGGTCGAGCTCGGCTGCGGGCGCCTCCTCCTCGATGGCGCCGGCGAGCTGGGCGCAGATCTGCTGCACGACCGTGACCTTGGGACAGCGCTTGCGGATCTCCTCGGGGTAGACGCCCGAGGTGATGGTGCGCGTGGTGCCGAACACGGCGATGAGGTCGGTGTTGTACTTCTGCGGGTATTGCGGCGAGGAGACCGCCCATGGCGTCTGCGTCGCCGCCTCCACGGTCGGCGCCACGATGCCGAGCACGTTATGGCCGCTCCATTCGCTTGACGGCAGCCACGCCTGTTGCAGGTGGCGCGCGGCAACCGCGGTCGCCGTATTGCAGCCGAGCAGCACCAGCTTGCAGCCGGCACCGAACAGGGTCTCCACGCCGCGGCGCGTGAGCTCGATGACCTCCGGCGAGGCTCGGTCGCCGTAGGGGACATGAGCGTGGTCGCCGAGATAGATGAAGGGCAGGTGCGGAAAGCGCTTAACGAGCGCGCGCAAGACTGTGAGACCGCCGAGGCCGGAATCGAAGACGCCGATCATGCGCGTGTGTGCGACGCCGACATAGGGTCGTCAAGATGTGAAAAGGCCCGGCCGAGATCTGATCCAAGACCTCGGCCGGGCGCTTTGAGAGGTCTAGGCTCTCACGGCCGCACAGCAAGAAAGTTCAATGCCATGCGGTGCCGCGCGCCTTAGAACCAATGCCAATGGCACCTGTGACGGCAGCGCCGACGGCTGTGGCCGTGACGACGGCAACGGCGATAGCAACGGTGGCGCCAGCCGGCCTTCTCGACGATCGAAGCAGCCGGAGCCACGCTCGGCGTGGTGAGCCCGCTGGTGGCGACGCCGGCGGAGGCCGCTCCGCCAACCAAAGCAACAAACGCGAACGCAATTGCAGCAAACAAGCCGTACTTCATTGCACTCTCCCTGTGCCAGAGTTGTATGACC
>Ga0307426_1000599_pt1 | contig 24746 bp, 21 predicted proteins | sample SalMarWE160340MG_FD_202165 | JGI IMG/M metagenome (GOLD analysis project Ga0307426, IMG submission 202165) | Salt marsh sediment microbial communities from the Plum Island Ecosystem LTER, Massachusetts, United States - WE1603-40 | ecosystem: Environmental > Aquatic > Marine > Intertidal zone >...
GATTAATCCAATTTTTTGATTTTGTAAAAATCTAAGGCTTTTTTCAGGATTTTTTCCTATCCAATAACCAATAATCATTCCAAAAAAAAACACAAAATAACGAAGAGTAGTTATACCGAATTGCCAAGAATATAGGTTTTCTTGAAAGATTATGAAAATACCATCATTGAGCGCAAAATATATAGGATGAGAGAAAAAAAGATAAACGATATATAACGATAAAATTACAACTACAGTTAATTTAAAATTTTTTTTCAAAAAATAATATAAAATAGGAAATAATAAATAACAAATTAAAATAAATGTAATAAACCATTGAGAACCTTCAATCAATAGAAATACAAAAACATTGTTAGTTGGAAGGGATTGTAATCCACTCATATGAATTAAAATTGAATTAATGCTATAAATATCTCCAGTAACAAAGGTATGGTATATAACATAGCCCAATGTTGCAAGGATAAATATTGGAAAGATTCTAACTATTCTTTTTTTATACCATTCTTTCCATGAATGAGTTTCATAATTTTTCTGAGTTAGCAGAAGTGTTAAAATTAGTCCACTTAAAAAAACATAAGTGTCTCCAGAGAAATCAGCTATTTCAATGAGAGAATTGATAATTAAATTAGAGTTATCCTGTATTGGAGAAAATTTAAAATAATGATAACAATGCCACGTTATCATTTGAAAGATTGCAATTGCTTTTAAAGAGTTAATTACTTTAAATAATCCTCCAAAACGAGTTAAACCTTCTTGATTTTGATTTATAATTATAGCTTCCTTATTATTCATAAGTAATGTTTCTTGTTCATTGAAGATAAAAAATCCTAATGATATTGATTTCATAAAAAAAATTAACAGTCTTTAAAATAATTTAACAAAAATTATACCCTTATGTAAAATGACCTAGAATCCAATCTTTCATAAATTTCTCATAAAAATTATACTCTTTAGAAAACATTGAATAATATAGTTTACACTGTTGAATATATATTTAAAAAAATTATAAAAAGAAAAACTAATAAAATAGGGAATTACCTTTAATTTAAGGTAAAAATAATAATGAAATATAGATTAAAATTAAGAATCATAGGAGTATTTTATATTTCCATTATTCTAGTTGGTTTACTCACATTTTATGGTGTTGCACAAAGCAAGGATAAGAATTGGCCAATTGATGAATGGTTAGTTTCAACACCTGAAGATCAAGGAATACAATCACAAAAGATAGCCCGTATGTATAATTACATTGAAGAGCATAGAGTAAATGTTCAGAGTTTACTGATTGTATGTAATGGCTATATTATTGATGAGCATTATCTCCAGAACTATAAAATAATTGACACACAAACATATGGGAATTTTATTGATCCACTCAACCAGATTCGAGATGGGAGACTGCATGCTTTGTGGAGTTGCACTAAATCTATTCTCGCTGTTCTCGTTGGAATTGCTATAGATAAAGGATTTATAAGTAATGTAAACCAAACTTTTTTTAGCATTTTCCCTGATAAATGGAAACCTATTTACAATAATGAGACTAAGAAGAATATTACCATAGAGCACTTACTCACGATGACTTCAGGTCTCCAATGGGAAGAGGGTGTAGATTTTTTTAGTCTTTGGTCTGATGCAAATTATAGCCTTGATTATGTTCTCAAAAAAAAACTGATAGCAAATCCAGGTGAGATTTTTAATTATTCAAGTGGGAATGCACAATTATTATCAGCAATTTTACAAAATAAAACAGAGATGAAAACATCAGATTTTGCAAGAGAGTATTTATTCAAACCGATTGGCATTGAAGATAACGATTGGGAATGGGATGAAATTAAATGGGAATGGGGAGAAGGATTACTAGAAAATATAACATTTGGAGGTTTTGGCCTTTACATGACTCCTAGAGCAATGGCTCGCTTTGGTTTATTATGTTTAAATAACGGAAATTGGAATGGAACCCAAATTGTATCTGAAGATTGGGTTGCTACTGCAACGACTACTCATATGGATGATCCAAAATATGGTTATTTATTTTGGCTTGACTCTGACTATTATTACGCTGCAGGATTCCTAGGGCAGAGGATATTTATTATTCCGGAAAAAGAAATTATTGTTGTTTTTACCGGCGTAGATGCAGATTATAATGTAGATTCTGATTTTAAATATTTAATAGATTTTTTTATTCTTCAAAAAATCCCAATCTCCGTGAACCCACAACTTCCAATATATAATTTGTTTTTCTTTTTAGGAATTATTACAATCACTGTAGTTGTGATAAGTAAAAAACAAGTAAGTTATCGTTAGTTTTTTTTTTTAATAAAATTGATTAGAAATTCATAATTTATTTGAATATTTCAATGATTAATCTATAATTTTAAACAAAATAATAAGAGATATAATTTTTTAAAAATTCAATTTTATAATTCATAAAATAATTTTAAATAAAAATTAAAGAATGGTGAAATAATGGGAAAATTAGCAAGAAAAGTAGCTATGATTGGTGCTGGTATGAGTAAATTTGGAGCACATTTTCCTCTAAAGCGGAATCCAGATTTATGGGTTGATGCATGGTTAGATGCAGTAAGTAGAGTTGATAATGGTATTGATCCTAAAGATATTGATGCCTGTTATGTTGGTAATTATTCTTCAGATCTATTTAATCACCAAGGCCATCTCGGACCTCAAATGGCAGATTTAGTAGGGTTAGTCCCAAAACCGGCAGGTCGTTTTGAGGGAGCATGTGCCAGTAGTGGAATTGCTCTTAGACAAGCAATTTTAGCAATTGCATCAGGAGTTCATGATGTTATTGTGGTGAGTGGTGTGGAGTGCATGACTGAATTACCTACTACTGGAGTAACTGATGTTTTAGCTACAGCTTCAGATACTTTATTCGAATATCCTGCTGGAGCGACATTTCCAGGATTATATGCGACCATAGCATCAGCTCATTTTCATAAATATGGAACTACAGTTGAGGATTTAATGAGAGTTGGAATAAAAAATCATGAAAATGGGAAGGAAAATCCATACGCTCAAATGCAAAGTTCTATTACCGATATGATGAAAAGTAAGATCGCTAAAATCGAAAAATCTGGTGGAAAAATTCCAGATTGGAAGGATGAGTTTGATTATCTTAAAAGCAGCTCAAATCCAATGATTGCTTATCCCTTGAGGTTATTCGATTGTAGCTTAATTACTGATGGAGCGGCTTGTGTATTCTTAGCCGCTGAAAACGTAGCGAAAAGTTTCACAGATACTCCAATTTGGATAACTGGCACGGGTCAAGGTAGTGCAGCATTATCTTTACATGATCGAGACGATTTAACTAGTTTTATTGCTTCTAAAGAAGCAGCACGACAAGCATATGAAATGTCGGGATTAAAACCCAAAGATATCCAAGTAGCTGAAGTTCATGATTGTTTTACTATCGCTGAAATTATAGCATTAGAAGATTTAGGTTTTTATGAAAAGGGTAAAGCTGTTGAAGCAATTAGAAATGGAGAAACTAAACGAGATGGGTCATTACCTATAAACACAAGTGGAGGTTTGAAGAGTAAAGGCCATCCTGTAGGTGCTACTGGTGCTGCATTTTGTGTGGAAGTATTCAAACAAATGCGAGGTATTGCGGAAAGAAATAGGCAAGTAAAATTCGATGTAGAGAGAATGATGGCTCATAATTTAGGCGGTTCAGGAGCAACATGTGTGGTAACAATTTTTGAAAAATAGAGGTGTGAAAAATGACTGAAAGTGAGAGAGATTTTACAATAAAAAGTTATATAGATTATTTATCCGAAAAGAAATTAATGGGTTCAAAATGTAAAAATTGTGGCGCTACTTATGTTCCTGTAAGAAAATTATGCACTAAATGCTATAAAGCAAATATGGAATGGATGGAACTGTCAGGAAATGGTAAAATTGCAGCTTTCACAAGTATAACTGTAGGAACTCCATTTTTTGTTGAAAAGGGATATAATAGAGATAAACCTTATTGTTTTTCAGTAATAAAACTTGACGAAGGTCCAATGGTGAGCGGACAGTTGATAGGAGTGAATGAAAGTAAACCTGAAACAATTAATATTGGAATGCCTGTTAGAGCAACTTTTATTGAAACAGATATCAAAGGTGAAACAAGAGTAGATTTAGGTTTTGAGCCTAAATGAATTCAAAATTTTTATTTTTTTTATTTTTAATAATTATCAGGTTTTATTCAAAAACGTTTTTTATTACTAGGTGAATTTGGATAAAAAAATTATACAAAATCTTAATTCCAATCGTATTTTCATCAATTGTAATATTCTCTGTTATTTACTTATATTTTCCATCACATAACATATCAATTCAAAATTATGATATAGAATTAGAATTTAATGGTGATAATGCTTATTCTTATGACCAAGATCAGTTAGACATTGGGTTTCGTATACCAGGAACCCCAGAACGTATAAATTGTGCTAATTACTTTATTTCTAAATTTAAAGAAATTAATAGCAATTTCACATATGTTCTACATAATTTTACTATTTACTCTATAGATTGCCAAAACGTACTTTTTAAGTTAAATGAAGATAATTCGAATATAGTAATATTAGGAGCCCACTATGATTCTCGTGCTAAAGCGACTAAGGATCCCATAATAGTAAACAGAAACAAACCTGTCCCAGGGGGAAATGATGGAGCAAGTGGTTGCGCTGTTTTAATTGAGCTCGCTAGGGTACTTTATTCTGAGCGAGTTAATTTATCTTGTCAAATCTGGTTCTTATTTTTTGATGCTGAAGATCAAGGAAAAGATAATGCCTATGGAATAGATGAATGGGATTGGTGTGAAGGTTCTCAGCAATTTGGATTAGATATTAAAAATTTTTATGATTCAGATACAGAGGATTTTGATTGCATGATTTTATTAGATATGGTTGGAGGAGAAAATTTGCAGTTTATTAATGAACAATACTCTACATCCTCATTATTAGATGAGGTATTTATAATTGGAAGACAATTAGGTTATACTAATCAATTTCCATCGAATCCGGAAAGTGCTTCGATAATAGATGATCATAGAGCGTTTGTGAGTGCGAAAATTCCTTCAGCCGATTTAATAATTAATTTTTGGGATAATCCCGGTTGGCCTTATCATCATACTACTGAAGATGATCTCTCTCACATTTCAAATACTAGTCTTGAAATTACGGGTAAAACAGTAGAACAATTCATCTACAATAACTATATTGATGATCCAAATAATCTATATCGTGGGAATTATCCGTGGAGTCAAGATATAAATGTACCAAATATAGATGTAATTATAATTGTTATTATTTTGTTTACTATTTTCGGAATTGCTGTATTAATGCACAATACTACAAAGAAAATATCTGAAAAAGAATCGGACATGCTGAAAAATTAATTATATGGATATTTCACCAAATTAGATTTGAATTATTAATTTTTTGTATATCTTCGAATTTAGACATTTCTGTAAGTAATAGCTTGGAGAATTAAAAACTGTTCAATTCTTAATACCTAAAACTGCTCGATGTCTCTTTCTATCATCATAAATTTCTAATAGGTTAAATGAATGAAATACCTCATGAATTTCCTCTATAGTGAAAAAATGGTGTAGGAGCCCTTTTTCTTGCCCTGCTTGAGGAATATAAGTATTTTTCTCAATTTCCTTTAATTTCCACTTTTCTAATCCAGATCTACCTTCTAGTCTTGGAAAGGTTATAAAGATAATGCCCCCTTTTTTTAAAACCCTTTCAATTTCACTTACTGTTCTTTTGATATTTTTCATTTTATTATGGTGGATAACTTGGATTGAGATAATAGCATCAAAAAAATCGTCTTTGTAAGGAAATTTTTCTTCCATTCTATGAATTATTATTTCAGCTTTTATATTTTCCTCTGATAACCACCGTTTTGCAATCGAAATTCCTTTAGGCGACGCATCCATACCATAAACTTCAAATCCTTTCTTTGAGAAATATAAAAGGTGGCGACCAGTTCCAGATCCTATGTCCAATATCCTCTGCACTCCCTTCTTTTCAAAGAGTTTGGCAATTTTCTCCATATCGTGGTGAGGTTCAGTGAAAACTTTACCCTTTTTAGAAAAAATAATGTCCCAATCTGGCATTGAAGGCTTTAATCTCAAAAATTTGTATATTAATCGTAGTTACATTCCCAGAAGTATCTACCATGTTCCTTCTTAAAATCTTCTGCTACTTCATCAACTTGTGGGCGAATAAATTCATATCCCTCTTTGATACATTCATAATTAACAGGTAACGGATCCAAAATTTCTCCATCAACTTGACAAATATAAGGATTAGGTTCTTCAGAATCTAACATCTCAACTCTAACTTTTTTACTAGTAAATTCATAAATATTTGGATGAGGTAGGAGCGTAGCTTTATACATCCTATTAAAATGCTTAAGCAATTTAAATTTACCAATATCGACAATATTTACATGAAAAATTCCATCATCAACTCTAGCTTTTTGACAAATGTACATAAATCCTCCGTATGATGGACCATTCGCAACCGCTAAGCAATTGGCATATCCTTCATAAATATCACTATCCATAGTTACCTTAATTCGCTTATTCTTCCATGGCAATAAAGCTTTAAGAGTCTGAGTAACGTAGCTCTTTCCTCTTTTTGCTTCATTAAATCTCCTGGTTACATCACTATCGAACCCCTGACTTCCAATTCCTAAGAAGTAACGCTCAATGCCCGTGTCTGTTTTTGCAAAACCAATATCCGATTTACTACTATTACCTTCAGCGATTATTCCACAAGATCTCTTTATATCTGGAGGAATTCCAATAGCAGCGGGAATATCATTTCCAGATCCCATAGGAATAAACCCACATAATGCATTAGTATTTGAGGTTATTACTCCATTCATAACTTCATTGCAAGTGCCATCTCCTCCAGCTCCAATTACCCTATAACCCTCTTTTGCTAATTCCTTTCCTAATTCTATAGCATGTCTCATATATTCAGTTTCAAACAATTTATATGAAATATTTAACTCTTTTAGACATTTTTCCATAAAATTGATATCTTTCTTTGCTCTTTTTCCTTTACCAGATTCAGGATTATAAATAATTGCATAATCTTCCATTTTTCTCAAATCTGATTATCTAAGTGATTTTTAATATTTTCAAAATTCTATAATCATTATTTTAAATTATAAACTATTTAAAATTATATTTAAATTTTAAAATATAAGAGTATAATTTTAAGTTTAGAGCTTATTAAATAATTTATTTTAGAGTAGTATAATATTGGGAAGAAATATTAAACAAAATATTAGTGCACTCTCCATTCATGGCCGCATTCTGCGCAGCAATTTTTCTTACCATATATTTTAGGATAGTCCAAGATTATTACGCTTTTATCAATCATTTCATGTATAAGACCCTCATTTCCACAATTAGGGCACTTTCTACGCCCACCAGAATTTTCGAGCAATACAACATTATTTTTTTGAGAATTTAAAGATAAATCGTCTCCATTAGTAGCTAAAACAGGTTTGTTGCTTTCTAATAAAGTTTCATTTTTGATAGATGATTCAGCTTTTTCAAGTAGATAATCTTGATTGACAATTATCAAATATCCTTTAACTATTGAATGAAATTCATTTTTTTGTGGTAATCTATCATACTCTTCTATGAAATTGTCAATAAACCTCTGAACATCCTCATTTTTGATAATATGTCCTTTTAATTTAATTAAAGTTTTAATCTCATGGATCACATCTTCTTTTGAAGGCACTGATTCCTCGATTTTAGAGATAGATGTTGAGATGTTCAACTTTTTCTCGAGTTCATTCCATAATTGGCTCACTTGTAAATCCGTCAATTTTCCGTTTATTTGAATATAGACTCTTTTTTCGGGTTCCTGTAATATTGTAATCCTATTATTTTTCTGTTCATCTTTATCAATCTTAGTATCAAAATAATTTATTCTGAGCAAAGAACTTCCCAGTCTTTCAGAATCAGTTGATAAAGACAATTTATTTTCTAATACGTTCTCCATTATATCTTGGATATCATTATGATTTTTATCTCTTAATTCAAACGAGTAACTTCTTTCAAACATTTTACCGTTCTTAACTCTAATTAGAATGTATTTATTCCTTCAATCTAGATAATTTTATTCTAGTTTTTTTTATTTAAAATGTTTCTCTTCTGATATGATTTAAAATCTAAATTTGTAAATGGCGAATTTAATTATTCCAAATTTGATTTGTTATGTTAAGAAAATTTATATTGATATTTTTATTTAATTTGACCATAGAACAACTGTTTTTTTTGTTATGGAGAAAAAGGATTTACCACCAGCATTTACCAAGAAAAGATTGAAGAAAAAGGAACCATCTTCTAAAAGGAAAATTATAATTGCGATTATATTAATTGGTTTTGCGTTTTCAGGATCCTTTTTGATTTATTTTATAATGCAATTAGCTTTACATACAAACACGCCTATGGTTGTAGTTGTATCCGGGTCTATGGAACCAACCCTACTTAAAGGGGATTTATTGTTTCTAGAAGGAAAGAATCCATCCCTAATAAAAACTGGTACAATTGAAGGAAAGGAGGGTGATATTATTGTATTTAATGCTGTTGGGTTGCCTGGTTGGCCAAATGCTCCTGCTGATCCAATTGTTCATAGAGTTATTGATAAAAAATATGATAATGGCTGGCTTTTCCGCACGAAAGGGGATGCAAATCTCTTTCCAGATAATGATTGGGTTCCAGATAATAGAATTCTAGGTGTTGTAGTAGGACGGATCCCCTATATTGGATGGGTAAAAATCATACTCACTGAGTCTGGATTATTAATTCCACTTTTAGTGATTGTTTCAGCTTTACTACTTATAAGTATTATCTGGGATATAGTAAAAAAGGATGATGATCGTAATGATAAAAAAAAGGGAGAACAAAACCTTATCTATAATCCAAAAGCTAAGGATAATGATTTAGTGAGAGAAATTGAAATTGACTTTACTGAAAATTAAATATTTCATCTCATTTAATCACGAAGCACTTACCACCTTCATCTTGTAAAATATTTTATATAGATTTATAAAATACTAAACTAAATGGTAACTTACTAAAATTTTATAATAAAATTCTAATAAAGAAAAAATAATGGTGTTGAATAAATGGCATGGACTCCACCAACTAAATTTATTGTAATTTTAACCTTTCTTTTAATGGCGTTTGGAGTATTCATCTTACTCGATATGTCAGTTATATTTTGGAATGACCTTATATTACCTAAAGTTTATCTCTTTGAATTATCAAATTTCCAATCGTGGTTACTGATTGCTATGATAATATTCTTTTTCGCGTGGTTTCTATTTTTCCTTGGTGTAAAGTTGAAAGGTATTTAATTTTGTAAATATAAATCTCTTTTTTTTCTATTTTTATTAGGAAATATCCCCTATGGCTTAGATTTTTTTGAGATATATAAAATCCTTATTAATATGACAATAAAATTTAAAACATTTCTAAAATTTCAAGAAAATGTTATTACGTAATTTAAAATCAAAAATACAATAAAACTACAAAACGTAATACGCAATCGCAAATAAACAAAAAAGTAAACAAATACAATAAAAAATTAAAAACTTAAGAGGAAATTAAAATGGCAAAAGAAAAAGAAACCAATTCTGTTTTCGTCGGCCGCCGTCCAACAATGAACTATGTGATGGCTACTATGATGATCCTTAATAAAGGCGAGGAATGTACTGTTAAAGCTCGAGGTAGAGCTATTTCACATGCAGTTGATGTATGCGAAATCTTGAGAAATCGATTCTTAAAAGGTACAGAATATAGTGATATTAAATTAAGCACGGAACAGTTAGAAGGAGAAAATGGACAAAATAACAACGTTTCTAGCATTGAAATTGTACTTGCTCCTCCAAAATAAACAGTGAAATTAACTTTAGTTCGCTGAATCGAAATAACACATTTTTACTTTTTTTTTTATTATTTTACTTACTCTATTTATTCTAATTGCTTTTTTTAAAATTTTTGTTCATTAAAAAACAAAATTATGATAATCCATTAATTTTATTTTATTTATGAAAGAAGAGAAGAATGATTTTTATTAAACCATTATCATTTAAAAAGATATTATCTTGTTAATAAATCTCTTTGTAGGTTATTATTGTTTGATTTCTGTCAGTTTTCTTGAAATAGAAAGGAAATTATGAATTTTTTGCTAAAATCACAAACATTTAATAATACAGTTAGGAAAATAATAATTAACAAATCATAATTTGTTTCAATTTTAAATCCGATTTTAAATAAATTACTAAAAAAATTCTAAAAGAGGAAGATAAAAATGGCTAAAAAGGCTTCAGAACCTTTGTATGTTAAATCTAAGGTAAGAGAATTTATTAAGGGTAAAGGGTGCAACACTAGCAGTGGTGTTCTTGATGGGGACACTTTAAATAGTCTCATTATGGAGATGCTTGATCACGCAGTAAGACGAGCAAAAGCTAATAATAGAAAGACAGTAAAAGCAAGAGATTTGTAAATTTACTTGCTAATAATAACATTTTTTTTTTTATTTTCAATTTCTTTATAAGAATTTTATTTATAAAATAATAATTGAAGGTTTTTCATACCTAGCTCGGCTAATTCCTGTAGATAAATCTTTCTCAACAACTATTTTAAGGATTTCGAATTAAATAATTTCTTTTTTTATTTCTGTAATATGATTTTCTTTTTTAAAATGAAAAATATCTGTTACAAATGAATCGAGATTTCTGTCATGAGAGATGATAATCATTTGAGCGGTGTTGAGGTTTTCAAAAATGTCTTGCATTTTATTTATTTGTTCTTGACTAAATCCATCTGTCGGTTCATCTAAAATTAGTAAATCTTTTGTTTTTACTTCCTGATATCTTTCATTGATAATTTTATTCAAAGCAAGTCTATATGCTAATGATAAAGCACTTTTTTCTCCACCAGATAAGTCGCTGAATGGTGAATCATATCCATTAACCCTAATTACAGGTTCAAAATCATCCATTCTAATCTCTACTTCAATGTTTTCCTCTTCAACTAATGTTCTAAACCATTCTTTAAAATATTTATTGAAATGTTGAGCGCTAGCAGAAATAATTTCTCTCTCAATATCTCTTATAAGAATTTGGAATTCTTCAGTAATCCAATTTTTTAAGCTGGTTACATATTCACGTTTTTTTTCTAATTTCCTTTTACTCTTAAGATTATACTTTAACTCATTTAATTCTCTTTCTATTAATTTCAAATTAGCTTGTTTAGTATTAAGTTCCTTTTCAAAATCTAATTTTTCTCCTTTTAATTTTTTAATTAAATTCTTTTGATTTGTTAATTTTAACTCAAATTTATTTTCAAATTCCTTGAAACTTTTTACATCGTTAATTCCATAATTTTTTAGAATGACAAAAATTTGATTTTGATTAACCTTTACTTTATCATTTAATTGATTAATCAAATCTTTTAATTCAATTCCTCTCTTTTTCTTTTCTTCAATTAATATATTTAAAGCCTCTCTCTTTGTTTGAATAATACGATCCTCTCTTAAATTCTTTAGATTTACCTCCGTCTTAGAGATTTCTAAAGTTAATTTTTTAATATCTTTTGATAGTTGTTCTATTTTATCATTTGTGTTTCTAAGTTCAGAATTAAACCGTTCTTTTTCATGTAATTCTTGCCCGCATAATGAGCACTTTCCTTCTTTTAAAAGTTCATTTATATTTTCAATTTTTTTATCTAAAACAGCTTTTACCTTATCTTTTTCTAATTGGATCTTACGATTTTTGTCTATTTGTTCTTCGAGTTGGTTTTCCTTTAAATCACTTTTAAGTTTTAATTCAGGTAAATCTTTAATTTCTTTTAATGAATTTGAAATTTCTTTTACTAAAGATTCTAAGGATACTTCATTCTTCTTTTTAGATACATTTGACTCATTAATAATTTTTTGGCAATTTTCGATTTTAACTAATTTTTTTGAATATTCACTTAATTCAGATTGAATTTTATCAACTTTTAATTCCTCTTCTTCTATTTCTTTTTCCTTTTCTCTATTTTTTTTTCCTATTATATCAATAAATTCATTCTGTTCCTCGATTTCTTTTTCCTTCTTAGGGATTAATTCTTCAGGATTTCCAATAGTATTAAGTTGGATTTTAATTTCTTTTTTTATATTTTTTAAAAATTCATTTATAACACCAACATTCTTTAGAGCAATTTCGTATTTTTCTATACCAAAAACTTCTTTTAAAATTTCAAATCGCTCATCTGGTTTTGCTTGTAAAATCTCTTTCACTTGTTCTTGCGGAGTATATACAGTATATCGAAATAGAGGAACTTTTTGTGCCTTTTCATATCGAGGTATTGAATAATTTAAAATTTCTAGGATTTTTTTTCTTAAATCTATAGGAGCATATGATATCTTTACTGATTCATTTCCTAAATGTTCTATAAATGATCCAGTTTCTTGTGAAACAATAACTTTCTTTTTTCCTGCTTCTTTTCTCGTAGTTTTTTTCAATCTACGTTTTATTGTATATCTTTTTCCATTAATTGAGAATGTTAATTCAACAAAACCCTTATTTTCACCTCTTCTCAAAAGTGAATCTCCGCTCAAATCTGCAGCAGTTAAAGTACCAAATAAACAAAATTCTATTGCCTTTAAAACTGAGGACTTACCACTTCCAATATCTCCAAAAAAGAGAATAATTGAGGGAGGGAACTTAATTTCTAAATCTTTAATGCTTCTGATATTTTTTATTTTCACTGATTCAATAATCATTTTAATATGCTCATTCTTCTTCTAATTGAAAGATTATTTTAAAATAATTAACTAATTCTTTGTCATATTCTTTTACTTTTGTTCCCTCTTCTCTTTCTTTACCTATAACTGATAATAAATCGTGAATCTTATTCTCAACGTTTTTTTTATCGACATTTTCAATTTTTATTTTCTGAGCATGTTCATAAATAAGAGTGTTTTCAATTTCTTCATTTGTTTTTCCAACCACAACACTAATAGGAGTATATTCTTTTGAACTAAGACTCGATTTATTTATTAATACTTCATAAGCCCCTTTTTCTTTTATTTTTTGAATAATTTCATTAGTTTTTAACTCATATGTTCTCCCAGAAGATAATATACCAAATATTCTGATAGTAACCATTTTATCATTAAAATTAGTTTCATTAATTTTTTCTTGTAATAATTCTTGAATTTGGGCTATTGATTTATTATTGCAATCAATAAGTAATGAAACAACTTCCTTTACTTTAATTGGCACATATTTAACACTTAAATCGGATGATTGTGAATCTGTATCAATATCACCTGATATTATGCAAAAACCCCCAAACATATACTGTTCAAATTCTCGAAAATTTACGGGTGCTAGAGAACCAGGATATACTATCCTTGTTTTGTCATCAATTTTAAAAGAAATTTCATCTTTTCTTAATTTCTCAGGAATTGTTTTATGAAGATGACCACCAGCATAATAATCAAATCCTTTAGGTAGGAGAGATTTAGGAGTAGATTCCATGTCTTTAAATTCTTTAGGTTTCAATTCATGTAACATAGTATGTAAGAGGAATATTTTTGGACCTTTTTCCTCCTCTAGAGATTTTCTATCTAAAATTTGATATTCCTCAGTTTCTAAACCGCGTTTTCTAGCCCTTAAACCAGTTAATTTAATTCTAGTTTTTGGATCTATATAAAAATTTAATTTAATTTTGTTATTTTCTGTTAATTCCGCGTTCCATACATCTTTAAATAATCCTGCAGTAATAAGCGGTCTAATCATTGATTTATTAGAAGGAGAAAAGTCATGAGAGCCCATAATTCCATACACAGGGATTTCATGATCCTTTAAGTTCTTTAATTCTCTGGTCGCTATATCAATAACTTCTACTTTTGGATTACTGACATCGTATAAATCACCGCTTATTAAAACAAAATCTACTTCTTCATTAACAATAGTATTCACCGCCATTTCGAAAGCTTTATATCCTAACTCATTTAAACGTTCATTACGCCACGCTCCTAAATGCACATCAGAAATATGGGCAAATTTAACTTTCATTTTGGATTTCTTTCAAACTTTTTTTATTTAATTCCTGGAAAAGTTTTTTTAATTTTTATGCTAGTTTTTGCTCCATCATTTTTTCCTTCAACTAAATCCTCAAATTTTGGTATCTTAATTGGAACAGCAAATTTTGTAAAATTAGATGTAATTATTGCTTCACCAATATCTAAACTAGCAATTGTTTGACTATCATCTGATAGATCTTGAGCTGAACTTTCAATTAATGTTCTTCTTTCTGGGCCCATTTCATTTCCAAGAATAATTTTGGTATTCATATTTGCCAGAATTTCTCTATCTATCAAACTTGGCAACTGAGTTATCCCTGTTAATCCTATATTGAATTTTCTCCCCTCTCTGGCGATTTTTCCAAAAACATTATCTCTTGTGTCTAACACTTTTTTTCCTATTACTCTTGGAGCTTCTTCTAACACAATAGTAATAACTGGTTTATCTTCTAGTTCATCTCTGAATTTAAGTCTTTTATATTGTTCAAATAATTTATCTACAATAATAGTTGCAACAAATATTTCTTCAGCTCCTTCAAATAGAGAAGTATCAACAATGACAGTTTTCCCTTCCATTAATGATTTTATAATATTGCTTATTGTTGATTCATATCCATTTAGAGTATAAATACCATTCTCAATTATGTTATTTTTGTCATCTAAGCTAAAATGTAATAAAATCAATAATCTTCTTCTAAGCACATCTAAAGTACCCGAATGTAATGCTTGGGGTCTTGAGTACGTAGTTTCATCATCACTAAGTATTGCTTGAATCCAATTTTCTTTATGTATACGATAAAACCCTATTAAAGCTTCTATTTGAGGTTGTGTAAAATTAAGTGTTCCCATTGCATGTATTGGCTCTATTAAGTTTATATTGAATCTTAAGTCGAGCTTTCCAGTAACTGCTCTAATTGTATAATAATCAATATATTTAAGACTTTTATGGTGTTCTTTTAAACCCTTTTGCTTAGTAGTGCCGTAATATTCATTATGAGGATCAAAAACTAGTTTACCGCAATTCTCATTTTCCATTAAGTTATATAAAATTGTTTTTACTAAATTTGATTTACCTCGACCTGTAGTTGCAGGGATTAGTATGTGATGTCTTAATACGTCTGTTGCTTCTAGTTTCACTTCTGTATTTAAAATTTTCGACCCAGACCTAATATTACCCAAATTCAAGGGATTTTGGATTACTCCTTCTTTAAAAAATTCTAAATGAGTATCATCAATTTCAAATACATCTGAGAAAAATGTTGGTAATTTCTTTGGTAAGAAAAGACGATTTTTATTTACTAATATTAAGGGTCTCGCTAAAGCTAACACATAATTACGCAATTCAGATTCATAAATTCTTAAATCAGATCTTTCTCGTTCTAAACCATAACCAGCCATTAATTCAAGAGCATTGTCGGGAATCTGACTTCCATAAAAGAGATCCTTAACTTGAAAAATACTATACTCATTTCTATCTTTACCAGCAATAAAAAGCTGTCCAATCTCAAATTCTTGGTCTGATTTTTGCCTTAATATTAATTTAACTAAAGAAGTGCCGGTAACAAAACTTCCAATTTTTTTACCTAAATCTGCCATATTTTTTACACTTTATCTTCTTATTATATTTAATAAATCATGTGCGTTAACAGAACGTAAACGTGGTAAGATAAACTTATTATAATCCTCTTGGTCAAATTCAGCAATTAATTGAATTTTTTGAGGTTCTAATTCTTTAATACTTACAGCTGCTAGTTGATCTGCTTTTATAAGACCATATGGATATCCTGGATATGATAAGTCATTGGAGTTATTCGCTATATTAGAAATTAGTTGTTCACACTGATCCTCAGACATATCTTTCGCTTGTTCTAATAAAATATCGAATCTAAATGAATAAACAGAATTTTTATTTAATTTTACAAAATATAAATCAGCCTCCTCTTGAGCTTTTGTTATTCTATAGATTGGGTGATAATACCAAGCATTATTTGGAAATTTTTTATTTCCAACATAATTCATTAAAGAATTTAATGAATCTCCATTTCGGGTAATTAATCGACAGGTTTTTGATAGCCCAGTCGCTATAACTCCTTTTTTAATTGCTGTATTATATAATTCTTCTGCTAAGATTGTTTCACCCGTATATCCTGTTTGAAGCGAACCATCTCTAACAAAAATACTCCCTTTATCTAGTTCATTTGAAATAAATTTATTTGCATAGGTCCATTCAGCAAATCTCATTGCAATGCCTCCAAAAATATCAATATTTGGTAAAGTAAAACCTCTCTCTCTAATAGATGGATCATTAATTGAAAATTTCAAATCATATTTAGGGAGGTATTCTTTGAATTTGGATTTAAAAGGAAAGAAACGCGTAAGGTAACCTAAATTATCATCATCAAGAACATTTAACACTGTTACACTATAAAATTCAACTTTAATAGGCGTTTTTTTTAGTTGAGTCCATTTATTTTTGGTAAATAAGACACCCGATACTCGGTTTAAGCTTACGTTAAAATCTGCACTCCTTATTATTGGACCATTACCACCATCAACGAAACCAATATTCTTAATATCATTACATTTGGGAATTTCAAATATTTTATCTTCATGAATCTTAAAAGCTTCTGCTTCTGAATTAGAAATATACGGCTCATCATTTTTAGAATATTCACATTTGCTACTTTCTATGAACTCTACACATTCTTTTATTGGATTTTTCTTTTTTTCAGGATTCATCTTAAATAAAAAAATACTTTCCTTTCATTAAATGTTTTTTAAAATAATAAACCAATAAGACTCAACAGATTTAACAGTTTTTATGTCAATATTAAACTTATTATTAATAGTATATTGATATGATCAACCGAATTTTTTATTATTTCTTGGTTTTACTCTTTTTTTTTAAAGGTTTACCTACGTCTAATAATTCATCTGCTGTTTTAAAGAGATTACTTCTATTGGAATGAGTTTTATCTATATTAATTTTAGATTTGAATTGGACTGAAGACTTTTTATAGACATCAGGACTTAATTCAGCCACAAACTGTGATGCTCTTACCATTTGAGGTCCACGGTATGTATTTTTAATCGAAGGAGATATAAGATACAAGTGATCCTTTGCTCTTGTTATTGCAACATAAAATACTCTACGTTCTTCTTCGAATGCCTCTTGATCTCCCACACTTCTGCTTGAGGGAAATGAATCTTCACATAACATAGGAATAAACACAACTCGCCACTCAAGTCCTTTAGCTCTATGAACTGTAGATAATATCAATGGATTCTCTTCCTCTGTTTGTTCCCCTGCATAAACAGTTTTAGATCCTAAATTAGATAGATTTAAGCTTAAATTTTCTAAGAATTTTCGGATAGTAGGAAAATTTTGGGCATAAACACTTAGTTGTTTTAAATCCTCTATACGATCTTGCCAATTATCATATTTTGACTTTAAATGATCCTCTAGAACTTTTACTAAATCTTCAATAACCTCTGAGGGATTGTCATCAGGAGAAAAATCAATTAGTTTTTTTACATAAGAAATTAGGTTTTTTATTCCCTCCTTAGATATACGAGATCCTTTTAATTTTTCAGCATAAAACATTTTATTGATCATAGCATCAATTGGGTGCTCTATATTAGATATTGCTTCAAATATTTTTGAACCAGAAGAAGTCCCTATCCCATGAATGATTGAAAATATTCTAGACCATGATACTTCGTCATAAGGGTTCTCAATTATTCTTAAATGAGCTAGCAAATCTTTAATATGAGCTCTTTCAAAAAAAGCCACTCCTGCTCGAACTTCATAAGGTATATTTTTTGCTTTTAACTCAAGTTCAATTCTTAGAGTATGAGAGCTTGCTCTAACCAATATTGCCATTTCTTCTAATTCATAACCATCTGAGCGTAATTTTAAAATCTGGTTCGTAATAAATCTTGCTTGGTCTATATCATCTCCCAAATTTACTTGGTATGGCAAAAGACCTTTAAGACGTGTGGAACGCATGGATTTTTTAAACTGTTTTTCATTATGTTGTATTGAGTTATTAGCTAAATGTAATATCTCAGGAATGCTCCGATAATTATAAGTGATGGTATATCTTTTACAATTCTTATACTTTTTTTCAAAATTGAGGATATTTTGAAAATTTGCTCCTCTAAATGCATATATACTTTGAGCATCATCTCCTACTGCAATAATATTTTGATCTGGATTCTGTTTTACTATTTTATATATAATTTCATCTTGTATGTAGTTAGTATCTTGGTATTCATCAACAAGAACATATTTTATATTCTTCGCAATTAATTGAGCAACCGTTCTTTCATCCAATAATTGATTCCAATATATCAATAAATCGTCGAAATCAACTAAATTATCTTGTGCTTTCTTCTCTCTATAAATCTTAAAGACTACTTCTAACTTTTTGATGACTTTTTCACTTTCAAATTGAGAATACTTCCAAAGAATGACATCTCTAATTGATTTATTGCAATTAATAGAAAATGATAAGATATCTTTTGCTATCCTAGAAGTAGGGAATCGCTCTTCGATTTCCTGCACATTTGCTTTTTCGATTGAGAGTTTCATCAACGCTCGTGCATCAGTTTCATCCATTATGATATAATTTGTTTTTAAACCTAACATTTTAGCATATCTTCGAATAAACCGATTTGCTATTGAATGAAATGTTCCACCCCAAATTCCCTTTGGACGCTTTCCTAAAAGAGTTTCAACACGTTTGACCATTTCATTTGCTGCTTTATTAGTAAAAGTTACAAGCATGATTTGGTTTGGTCTTACTCCTGATAATAATAGTTTTGCAACTGAATATGTTATTGTTCTTGTTTTTCCACTTCCAGCCCCTGCTATAACTAAATTTGAGCCTTTAATATTATTGATGATATTAAGCTGTTCCTCATTTAAATCTTCTTTAAAATTGATTTCATTATATTCTTCTATAACTTCTGACGCTTCTTCTTCTAAAGATTCAGTATAATCCTCCTCATAAAACTCAAATACGTATTCCTCTTCAGGTTTATCTTTCTTCTGCTTCAATTTCATGTGCTACTCTTATTTTATTTTTAACTTGTAAAGTAAAGGTTTACTCCACTCTAATATGTCAGGGAAATTTGCTTTCTTTTCTTTAATAAATTTTTCTCTATTAAAAGAAATATGTTTCTTTCCATCTCGTATAATAATATTTGAAAATTTATATATTGGTTCATACGATAAATGTTTTATATCAAAGCTCTCTGCAAATTTTTCAATAGAAACGGGCGAATTATCTACGATAAATTGCAATTCCTGCAAAGTTATAATATCAATAAATTCTAAATTCCTTAATTCATTACCAACAATTTTCTCCCAGCAATCCTTATACAATTTAACAAATAAATCACGTCTTCTTTCAACTTCTTTAAATGAAATTTCTTTTGTAAGAATGATTTCAGAAATCCTTCTCTTCCAATCTTTAGGTAACCATTTAAGAGAGTAGGAATAATTTAAAGCCCATTTTTCATATGGAGGATATTCATCGTTAGCTAAAAAAACCAAACCAATTAAGCCCGATATTGCACTATTTATCAATTGATTAGCTGCTAGAGGATCTCCTCTATTAATCCATTGTAATATAACTATGTTCCCAATATATACACATTTTTCAAAATATTCTGAAAGGCATTGAAATTTTTCTATGGACGTAAAAACATCTTTATCTTTAAATAACACTTCGATCTTTTTTTCTGGGTCAAATAGCATTACGTTATAGGATGCATCCCACTTCTTAGGTAAATCCCAATTTTCTTTAATTTCATTTTCAAATGAAATAAACTCAACATCTATGTAATTACCCTTCCATAAAGTATCATTCTGAGGAATAGGGCCAATACCCGTAATCCAATCATTATAAACCTCATTTTCTAGATAAACATTCAGATCAATTTCAGATAATTCGTCAGCATATCCTCTACTTAGACCTCCGCAAAGTGTTATACCAATTACTCCCCCTTCTCTCGCGAGTTCATTTGCGATCTTTTTTGCTTTATCTAACATTTCATCATATTTTCCTTTTGAAGTAATCTTACCATACGGTCTATTTTTCCTATCTCTAATACCAATTATTTCCTTAAATAACTCCATAGTTATACAATTATATTTTAAATAAAAAGATTAAATTAAATCTTTAAAATCGATACTTTCGATTAATATAAATATAGTAATATTAATCAAAAATAAAAAATTAACTTATAAAAGACCAACCATTATTTTAAACGCAGCAGTTTCATCTTTTTCATCTACTGAACTAATTGTAAAAGTATTATCGTATTTATCTCTTATATGTGGTGCTACTTGCGCTGAAATAAATCTCATACGAGTATTTGTGTTTTTTCCTTCCCAAATCCAAACCTTTTGGTTATGCATGTCTACAAACAATAAAATTTTATCTGAATCTAATAATTCAAATAATGGAACATTTTCATGTACTTCCAGTTTTTCAAAATCTTCTAGTTCTTCCTTAAATTGATATATAAATATCAAAATTTAATCGCTTGAATTTCATCTTTTTACTAATATAATAATATTCTATCTTGTTGGTTTATAAATCTTTGATATATAGAAATTTGTATTTTTATAAATTCTATAAAATCTAGAGATTTTAATTTGAAAATCTCAATTAAATCTCAAATATTACATAAAAAAAGTATAATTAAACTAAGCAGATAATTAAACTAAGCAGTTACTTAAACAAGATAAGTTATAATTTGGATTCTTAAAAATCGTTTTGGAATTTTCTTCTTCGCAATGTTGAGATAAGATGCCCTCTTGAGAGAAGTTGAATTCCAAATTGCGAACTATATTCTCGAGAGAATTCGGTAACAATATTACAAATCATAATTCCCCCTTGAATATTAGTATCAATACATGCTTTATGAAGTTGTCGTAATTGTGTGATTGAAATTTCTCTTTTCCAGTCTCGAATGAATATACCAAAGGTATTAAGGTTATTTTTTACAAGTGCATCAAAAGTCCAGGACTTTCCAGATTTTCCTTTATATTTTAATGGACCTTTGACAAAATCATACTTCTCACTAAAAACATTTCTTGCTAATTCATTTAAATTTTTATCTCCTAATGACATGAACACACACAATTTTTTATTATTGAGACTAATTCATCTGTATTATTGATATGTTATTTCAATATTTATCTAAATATTATTTAAGCTGATGTATTACGCAGAAGACATATATAGGAAAATTTGAAGAAAACAGGAAGGTGAATACCGACAAAAATATTTAGAATTTATTGAAGATCTCTTTTTTCATTTTTGTTGAATTCAAATAATTTGAAAAAAGGATATTCTCCCTCAGAATCAGGATTCTTTTTTACATATTTTAATAAATTTTGTTGTAAAAAAGCAAGCAATCTCTTTGATATCTTTTCGCATACTGATGGACATTCTAAGAAATTGTTATTTAAAATATAGTCACATTTGTTATTTTGTTTTTCACAAAATTTTTTCACTTGTAAAGTCAGTCCTTGAGCGGGTAAAATTGAAATACAATCCCAAGTATCCTTAAAACCAGATATATAACTTGGAGGTGTATGTTTTAATAAATTCTTTAAATTATTTTTACATAAATTATTATTTAATCTAGTATTAATTAATTTAGCCTCTTTCTTTGCTTCAAGTTTGCATAGAAAGACATAATACTGTAAAAGATTTTCTGCCTCTTTAGTTTTTTCAACATTTATTATTTTCCATCCATTTGCTCTTTTACAGCTGATATCCTTATGTTTGGGATTAGAAAAATTAGTAGGGTAGATCCAACATTGTGGAGGTTTAATTCCTGAATTATGAACTATACAACCATTAATCTCTTTATTAAATAGGAAACACTTTCCCTTCGCATCATCAAATCTTAATTTAAAACTAAAAACATCACCTCTAATGAAATCATCTTTAATTGCATATCCTTGTTTTATATATTCTTTTGCTAGGATTTTGGGAACATTGATCTTAATTGAACAACAATCGCCATGGCAAACAGATATGCAATTCGGCCCCTCAATTGCATATTTCATTAGATCATTAAATTTTCTAATAACTTGCCAAAATTTGTCATTAACCACAGTATTTTAAATTAATTTAATTATTATTTTTATTCATAATGACTTATTATCATTTAAAATTCATAGATAAAATATCTTTCTATGTAAATAACTTTAAATTAGCATATTTTTATTATTTAGTAAATTTTGATAACAAATTTTGTATCCAATTTTTCTAAATTTAAACAATACAAATAAGAGAAGATTATCGAATGTCAGAAAATCTAGTTGTTATAGACATAACCGACCGCGAACGCATTGTTCTCGATGGTTCACAAAATTATAAAGAAATTTCGGGTAATGGAACATTGGTTGTAAAAAATCCAACACAAAGAAGTAGATTATGGAATTTATTATGTAACGTTAAAGAGAACGTGAATACTTCCATTGAATCTAAAGAATTAAATATAGGTACATTAAATCCCGCACAAGATTTTAAGAAAGAGTATGAAATTAAAGAACTTAAAGATTCTTCTTTAAAGGTTGAGGAAATATTTGATACTGATAAATTAGATTCTAATAAAGTAAATAATGTATTTCTCTATAAGAATGATAACAAATGCGGATTGAAACTCATTCTAGCAAACCTTTTAAACTTACCCATCTCAGATATTAAAGTTAAAAGAGATATGCCAGCCTTTATTCAAGAAATAGAAATGAGGAATCCTAATAATGGAGATGCAAATTTAAAAGAAGAAGATGGGAAACGAATACTTGAATGGGATTTAACATCTTTGGATGTTGAGAGTAAAGCTGAGCTTGAGATTTTCTTTACAGTAAATATAAAAAAATTAACGACTCAAGAACTTGGAATGTTAACTGTTAATTATCTAATTAATAATTATAAACTAACAATGATGAATCCCGAAGTGAGGGGGCTTACAGATTCAATGAGTGGAATCGATAGAGACGAAGGCTCTCAGCCTGGTATGTGGGATTGTAATATTGAATTTATTAATGAATCTGGATTCCAAGTTAAACTCGAAGATGTAAAAGTATCGCAAACAATAACTACCGGAGTTGAAACAGTAGTTTCTCAAACACCCGATAGAGTCTTAAATCCTGATGAATCATGGGATTTTGGCTTTCAAGTTGAAGCTAAGGATGTACCAGAATTAAGTTCTGAAATTGGATCTACACCATTGTTTGTGGTGATTTCAAGAGTTATCGGTGAAATTGTAAAAGAGTCTACTATCTACGAAGTTTTAAGTGCCACTATTGATAAAGCTATAAATCCACCTGAAGTAGACGCATATGCAAATACTGATATGACAATTACAAATACTATCGTAAATGATGGTTCTTCTCCAATTGATAAGTTTTTCTTATCAGATGAGCTTCCTCCTGATTTTATTCCCCCTTTAGTTAAAGATATAAAAATCGTATTAGCTGATATTGATATAAGTTCTAGAGAAGAATTCGTCCAGAAAATATTAATAGATCCTAGCGATCAAGATTTTTCCAAAACCCATCATATTTCTATCGAATTATTTAATCTTTCAAAGGAATTTCTTCCGAGTAAACAAATGGTAATCTCATATCCACTACTTGCAAGGAATCCCCGCCCACCTACTGAAACAAGATACTTAACTTCAGTGAAAATTGAGATTAATAGTCCCGTAGAGGGCAATTTTTTCTTTAGAACTCCAGATGAAGAGCCAGAACTAAAAGTTAGATATGTTAAACGTAAATTAAAAACCCTAAAAAGTATTAAACCAGGAGTTTCTGAAGGAGAATTTAGCATTGGAGTTAGAGTTCAAAACAAAGGAGATGTAGAATTAGAAAATATTCTTGTTAAAGATATTATTCCTACTGGTTTTAGTTTGACTGAATTTACACCTCCAGCTGGAGCAACTCATGAAGTAGTGCAAGTGGGAGATCTTTCAGAATTACATGTAAAAGTTGTTGAGATAAAAGGGGGTTCTTCAATAAGTATTAACTATAATTGTTCTGGTGCTGGTGATTACCCTCGATCAGAACCTGTTGTTATTGTTGGAGGAAGGGGTGCAGGAGAGTCATCAAGTTCCTCAGAAACACCTCCAGGTAGAACAGAAACTCCAAAAGCTCATGTGGCAGACTCCCAAGCGGGAAAAATACACGATTTATTTATTGATTTATATAGAGCTATTGATCGAGCTCCAACATGTGAAGTTTTTGGAAATATGCTTGAAAGAAGGAGAGATGCATTACCACCAGGACCAATTCTTCATCAAATTTTAGCATACGCTAAGGAACTAAAAGATCTTGGAGAAAAAGTTATTGTTGGTTCACTTTATGATGAAGTACTAGTAAAATTAAAAGGATTTAAAAGCAAGTATGATTAATTTTTTAAAGTATATCTAAAAATCATTTTATTTTTTTTATTTTTTTCTTTAACGTCAAACAACACTCACCCGACAAAAATAATTAGGCTCTCTGAAGGCAATAGAAAGGTTTATCTTCGTGTATTCCTTATTTTATGTAATGCCAGCTAAACCTTCTGAAATTAAAAAAGCTACAATCCA
>Ga0307426_1000600_pt1 | contig 24702 bp, 28 predicted proteins | sample SalMarWE160340MG_FD_202165 | JGI IMG/M metagenome (GOLD analysis project Ga0307426, IMG submission 202165) | Salt marsh sediment microbial communities from the Plum Island Ecosystem LTER, Massachusetts, United States - WE1603-40 | ecosystem: Environmental > Aquatic > Marine > Intertidal zone >...
GCAGCCGAGTTCGAGTCTCCCATTGAAGAAGATTTGGCAATGGTGCTTCATCGCCTTGGTTACGCCGTTGCTCCTCAGGTGGGGTGTAGCTTTTGTCCCATCGATATGGGCGTTGTTGACCCGAACAATTCTGGAGGCTACCTTTTAGGTATAGAATTTGATGGCGCAACTTACCGGAACAGCAGTAGCGCAAGGGACAGAGACAGGCTTAGAGCGCAGGTGCTTAAACAGCTGGGCTGGCGAATCCATTACGTGTGGTCTCCCACATGGGTAGCGAGAAGAGATTCTGAAATCAGGCGGCTATCCAAAGCCTTGGAAGAGGCGCATAGATTCCATCTGGAAAAAGAGGTTCCAAGCACTGACCTCGATCGTGAAGAAGAGGCGGTTGATGACGATGATTTATCGGAGGAAGTTGATGTTCAAACGGTTCAGTTTGCGGGCGTCGAAAAGATTGGTGTGCCTTACAGAGTACACGCGCTTAAAGCAGAGTTTAACCCGACTGTAAGGATTTCCTCTTCTCGGCATGGCTGGGTTGTTAGAGCCAACGAGTTCAGCCTTCAAGAAAATCGTCAACTGCAGAGTCGGCTCTTGGAGGAGCTTGTCAAGGAAGAGGGTCCACTTCACTTTGACTACGCGGTTAAACGATTGGCGTCTGCGTGGGGGTTAAAACGAAAGAGCAGCAAAACAGTTCATGCTGTTAGGGAAGCGCTTAATCTCCTGCTCGTAAATAGCAGGGTTATTGTGAAGGGCAGTTTTCTTTGGCCTCCCGAACTCAAAGAGGTTCAAGTACGCGTTCCAGTTTCTGGAGTGCTGGAATCAAAAAGAAAGCCTGAACACATTCCGCCTGAGGAAATTGAAGAAGCCATGAAAACCATCGCTCAATATGCTCTAGGCATAAGTGCTGAGTCGCTGATAACTGAGACCGCGAAATTTTTTGGTTTCAGCCGTGCAGGGGAAAAGAGCAGAAAAAGATTTTCCGATATATACAGGAGGCTACTGTGGGAAAAGAAGTTTATCTGCACCAATGACTTGGTCACTGTCGCTTGACTGCACAGGATTGCACTTTTCGGAAGCTGGGTTGCAGCAGATTGCTCCATGTTGCGGTTGCTCTCTGTTTCTCGGAAAAGACTATACCCCTTATTTAAAGTATAAATCGCCCTTCTTCAGCCCCGTTTCGAGTTTTCAAAAACCGAACATCGACGGTTTTTTTTCTTCCGTGTTTTCGTCGTGTCCGTCTTCTTCGGATATGTGGTGGGCGACGTGGATGCCTAAGCCTGTGGCGGCGCCCGCTGAAAGCCCGAGCAAAAGATTGGTGAGCCAGACGTATTGAGACGCGTTTACCAGTGCCAAAATTATCAGTATGTCGAAACCTATGGAAATGGCCAGATAACCGTAGCACCACATTTTGACGCTTGTTCCACGCGGCTGGTTTATGCCTATGCCCGCCAGCACGCCGAACATTATCAGGAAGCCTATTAACGCGTAAATCCAATCGTACATTCGCTTTCACCTTTTTACAGTTGGGTACTGTTCTTGTCCGCGCGGCTTTAATAGCTTATCTGCTTGCTTCTGGATTTTTCCTTTTTCTGAATGAATGCAACTTTGCTCTTCAGGAACCGTTACCTTTTTTACTGAACTGGACATGTATTAAGTTTCTAAGTTGGTGGGTAACGTAACAAGATTTGATGAACGCCACTGCCATAAATGGGCATTGCTTTTGCGTGAAAGGCGGGAAAAACTGGATCACGCCTTGACCGCCATAGCCAACGAAGATTTTGGCGGGGCGAAGCGTTTGTTCTCTGGGGTTTTCCACGGAGTTTCTGCTGGCAAGCGCGCCGACCCTGGGATGGCAGGCTCGCTCCTGTACCACATGGCTATGGTAACCAAAATGGAAACGGAAACGCGTTTCCTCCTACAAGAAGCCAGCGCAGACGTGCCCGACATAGCTGAGTAGTCATGGCGCTTTTACAGCGATTTCGCTTCTGACGTGCATGAGCTTACAAAGGCGGTTGTGCCGCTGAACGTGAATCCGCGAGAAGTCGCCACCAGAGCAGGTTTGAGCACCAACGAGAAAATCGACGTGTTCACCAAGTTAATCGAAAAAACCAAAGCATTAGAACGCATGCTAAGCGCCAAGAATCCTGAGGCAATCGAGCATCTTGAAGGCTTATTCAAGGACTGGTCGCAGCACATTGTCGAAATGCGTTTGCGGCAGGAGTATGAAACCGTTAAAGGTTTTCTGCTCACCGCGGAGCTGGCTAAAACGGTGGGTTTGCCGCGTCTCCAGTCCGCTATGAAGCGATTGCAAGAACGGTTCGGTGAAGAAACCGTACGTATCGCCCTTAACGTGACTCTAAAAGTCGGGATGCGCAGGGAGAAGCTGCAGACGGTAATGTTGCGTGACCATTTTATCCGTTACACGATGAAAATGGAGAGCTTGGATGGGCGCATGCAGTTTTTTAACTGTCCAATTTTCGGCAGCCACGACTACATTGTTGAGAAATTGGGCATAAGTGACGCGGTGGCTTCTCTTTTTTGCACGCACTTCTGTTATGCCCACGCCAAGGCTATGTTGAACACGGTTCTTCCTTTCACGTTTACGCTATGGCATCCTAAACGAATGGCTACTGACGGAAAATGCGAGTTTTACCTTAAGCTCGCGCATTCGCCTGCCGCATCCCAATCGGAAAAGTATGTGCCGCTTGTGGTTTCGTGGAACCTTACTCGAAAATGCAACTTGAAATGTTCTCATTGTTACATAAACGCCACCACTCAGGAACTTGAAAACGAACTAACCACTGAAGAGTAAAAAAACCTCATAGACCAAATCTGCGAAGTCAGCAGACCACTGCTTATTTTGAGCGGAGGTGAACCTCTTTTGCGCCCAGATGTCTACGAGCTTGTCCGCTACGGCGCATCGAAAGGTTTGAAGATGGGGCTGGGAAGCAACGGCAGCCTCATTGATGCTGCAGCCGCGAAGCGTCTCAAGGACGCGGGCATAGAAACCGTGTCCATCACCTTGGATTCGCACATTCCAGAGCAGCATGACGAGTTCAGGGGTGTAAGCGGTTCATGGGACAAGGTTGTTGGCGCCATCAAAGCCTTGCAGGAAAACGGCGTGCTTGTCCAGGTGAACACGACGGTGACTCAGCAAAACTACACTCAAATCGATGACATTATGTCGCTGGCTGAAAACATTGACGTGGAAAACTTCCACCTGTTCTTTCTTGTGCCTACCGGTAGAGGCGTGAAAATCGCCGACATATCCCCCGCTGATACGAAAACATGATTAAGACAACCTTCGGGAAAGTTGCAAAGCACTGGCTCAACGTAAGGCCTTCCTGTGCACCCCAGTTCATGCGAATTGCGAAGGATATGGGTCTGGACATGAGCAGGTGGATTCGAGGCTGCCTCGCAGGATTGTACTACTGCCGCGTTTATCCCAACGGCGACGTCACTCCATGCCCGTATCTTCCCATTTAACTTGGTAACGTACGCGAAACGTCATTCAAAGACATATGGTTCCATTCAGACATGTTTAAAACCCTGCGCGACTTTGACGCTTTGAAAGGCAAATGCGGCGTATGTAAGCACCGCGTTGTGTGCGGAGGCTGCCGTGCGCGGGCGTATGGGCTTTCAAGTGATTTTATCGATTACTGTGGCGATCTTCATGAGCCTGCAGAGTTGAAAGGGGACTATTTGACTGAAGACCCGTGGTGTGTGTATCAACCCAAGAAGTCACGTTAAGAAGCTACGGCTTCCCTGATCAACATCGCTTACTGGTTTAGTGCCTCGCTCTTATCGTAGCTTTAATCCTTTTTTCTTGTTTAGGCAGTTTGGCAATCTTTATTTTGGTTTTGCCTAGTATTTCTTTCACTGCTTTTTGTGCCTCAGCTTTCGTTTGGAATGCTTCCTCAAGTTCTATCCACGGCAAGCTGTCGTCAATTTTTATCCACGCCGAATACATTTGGCTTCACACTCTGAGTTGTCGCAAAAATACTTTTCAAGTGTTAACAATTAAAACGCTTGTGAAGCTGTAGTATGGATTAGAAATCTCTCTTAGAAAGTTATTTAAGCGATATTCAGCTTCTCAGTTAAAAGTTAGGAGTGCAAGTTGAAGTGGTATTTGGCAGCCCACAAGCGCACATGCTGTTAGAGAGGTGCCTGTGGATGGCTGAAAACGAACAACAGCTGAGAGGGGAAAAATATGAAAGTAGTCTACACCTCCCATCGTCAATTCGACGCCCTTCCAGCGCCAGCGCCATACAATACGGCAAGACCCTCTTCCAAATCAATTAATTATATATCAAAACTTTTTTCCAATTTTTCCGACATGTTTGCTTGTTCTTTTCAATATTCTTTAAACACTTGGAGGCGGCAATAGATGATGTCGCATACCGGCATCTCTAAAAGCTTCTGGAAAATGTTCAAAGAGACATCGTTGACTTTTTCTTTTGGTTTAGGCGGGTTGTTTGCTGGTCTTATGGTTGCTTCTCAACTTGGTATTTTTGAGCTCTCACCATGGGTCATAACCCTTTACCCTGCTGTTGTCAGCGCGAAAGGGGTCGGCAGCGGTTTGCTAAGCGGTCGCCTAAGCACTGGACTACACCTCGGTACAATTCATCCCAGATTTTTAGGAAACACCAAAAGTTTTTACAAATTGATTGAAGCGTTGATAGTTTTAACTCTGGTCACTAGCGTCACAATTTCTGCAATATCTCTGGTTTTTGGTACCTTGTTTTGGGGAATAACTTTGGTTGATTTCCCTGCCATCTTATCCATCGTTGTAGCAACTATGGCTTTAGGACTGTTGCTTTCCTTCTTAACCATAAAAGTAGCCTTTATTTCCTTTGAAAGGGGTTTGGACCCTGATGTCGTTGTGTACCCTGTGATGTCAACTGTTGCCGACGTTTTTGTCACTCTCTGTTATATTGCGGTGCTCAATTTGTTTTTCATCGGCGTTGTGGGTCAGTGGTTTATCGGTTTCGCCTGCTTGATTCCCGTGTTCCTCGTCTTTTACATCTTATCTAAAAACCTACACGAAGCCGAATTTATTAAAACCCTCAAGGAATCCATGGTTACCATGCTGCTTGTATCTTTCCTAGTTAACGTAACTGGAACACTTCTTCTTGGAATAAGCAATTTCGTGGCGGAACGTGTAGAAGTTTGGACTATTTACACCGCTTTAATCGGCATGATAGGTAACGTTGGCTCCGTTGTCGGTTCCACCGCCACAACAAAACTTGCTTTGGGTTTGCTCGCTCCTTCTTTCTCTTCAATGCGGAACCATGCAAAGAACATATTCAGTGCCTGGACTGCTTCAATTATAATGTTTATTATCCTGGCAGTTTTGTCTCTGTCAATACACAGCCTGTTTTCATTTTCCTCTTTCTACAGCCTTTTTTCAATCGTGCTAATTGCCAACGTACTCGCCGTTGCCGCGATAGTCATTTTGACGTATTCGATTTCAATCTTGACCTTCAAACGAGGTTTAGACCCTGATAATTTCGTTATCCCCGTCGAAAGCTCCTTAGCTGACAGCGTGACTTCCCTTGCTTTGTTTGTGGCTTTACTGTTGATAATATGACCTCGCAAAAGAGTATAGTTAAAATATTTCATGACCAATATCTACCTGCGGAGCGCCTCTAAAAAGCATGCCACAATTTGAAAAGATAGAATACAAACCTATTCCAGTAAGCGACCTTCTGGTGGAAATGAAGAACCTCTCCGAGCTTATGATTGACTTGGCTTATTCCGCGGCTTTATTCAACGACAAAGAACTTGCCGAAGACGTCATTGAACTTGAAAGTCGCATCGACACTTTGGCGTATCTTTTAGACATGGAAATTATGATTGCCGCCAGAGACGCCGAAGACGCGGAGACCTTGATAGGGGTTTCCACAGTAGCCTCAGCAGCGGATAAAATCTCTGATGCCGCAGCTGACATCGCCGCCATAGTAACACGAAACATCGGCATACACCCGATAATCGGGGAGATTTTCGAAAAAGTTGAAGAGCGACTCATGAAGGCAACCGTCAAGGAAGGCTCCGTTATAGCAGGGAAACGAATAGATGAGCTTGATCTGGCTGCAAGAATGGGTGTTGACATAATCGCCATCCGCAGAAACAAAGACTGGATTTTGGATCCTGACGATTCTGAGCGGGTTTTCCTCGGGGACATTTTGATAACACGCGGTGCCCCCGTGGGCATCAAGGAGTTTAAGGATTTAGCTGAAGGAAGGCTCACGAAATTGGAGGACTAACAGTGGTAGAGCACAAACGTGAAGTTTTCGAAGAGATTGTTGCGCGGTTTGTTGAGCTCAAAAACACGTCTGAGCTTATGATTGACTTGGCTTATTCGTCGCTTATGCTGAACAGCAAGGATTTAGCTGAAGAAGTTGAGCGCTTGGAAGAATACGTGGACAAGCTGCACACGGATTTTGAGTTGCTGGCTTTGACAAGCGACTTTAAGAAGGAAGAGGCTTCTGGCTTTTTGGGGCTTATTCGACTAGGTGTGGCAACCGAAAGAATCGCAGATGCGGCGTCTGAGATGGCTGAGGTTGTGCTGAGAGGTATTGAACCGCATCCAGTGTTGAAGTTGGCCATACGGGAGGCTGAAGAAACCGTTACCCAGGCTTGCGTGACCGAAGGTTCTCCGCTTGTTGACAAGACGCTGAAGGAAGCGCGGGTTCCCGAAGAAACGGGCATGTGGATTCTAGCTATAAAACGCGGCGAAAAAAGCTTACGCCCAAAACCTGACATAAAAATTCAACTAGGCGACGTTCTGCTAGCTTCAGGTTACGCTGAGGGCGTTGAAGACTTCAAGAAACTTGCTTCTCCCGCGCATCAATGCGACCTTGAATAGTTAGGATACTTATTTAGAATTCATTAACACTATAAACGGGTAGTTATTACTTATTTCTACAGGAGGGTTAACCATCTCCCAGATTAAAGAGAAACCCAAAAAAGGTAGTACATTTACTTGCCGGAATGCCTCTTGCGGCAAAGTTTTCACTAAGCCCCTTAAGGCTTTGAATCTGCAACAAGACACCGAGGAACCCTACGACGCGTGCCCGTACTGCTTAACCGAAATAGTTCAGCAGGAAGAGCCAACTGCCGTCTATGATGAACCAGAAACCTTTGAACAAGAAGAAATTGAAGAACCAGAAGAAGCTGAAACTGAAGTCGAAGAGGCGGCGCATGTGGAAGAACACGTTGAAGCCCCTGCAGCCGAAGCCCCATCTGAATGCCTTCACCACCTTGGCTATCTGAGTGAAAAATCTTCAAAAGAGCAGATTCCAGACGAATGCATGATGTGCAAGGACATCGTTACCTGCATGCTCAAGAAAATGAAGGAGTGAGGGGCGGTTCCTAGTGATACACACATTTCCTTATAACGCGTCAAGTAGCTTTCATAAGCAAAGGTAGGAGACAATAGGCTTGTCGGCTATTTCACAAGAAACCACTCCAGAAGTTGTTACCTCTGGAGCTCCACCGAGGAAACTGAACGCTGAAGTAGTTACGACTATGACCACTTCCTTTTTGAAGAGGCTGGGGCACAAGGGCGGTTTGAAGCCTAAACGGGTTTCTTTGGAAGGAGAGGTCTACACCGTTGAGGTTGAAACAAAAAAAATTCACCGCTGTGGTTCGCGTTGGCGCGACGACGCGTGAAATCAAGGAATACGACGTGCAACCTAAAAGTGAAGAAGGCTTTTTCGTTTCGTTTTCTCCAAAGCTTCTTCTAACGGTATTTATCATCTCTGCCATAGTTAATGTTGGCTTATACTTCGGTTTCAAAGCGCTTGGACTCTGAAATCATTTATTTCGGGCATCTCACACAAAATGTGCAATTTTGCTAAAATTAAAAAAACTATAGAATTGGGAGTTTTAGGTGTAAAGCGCGTTGAATTTTTGGTGTTTTTAGCTCTTTTTCGACGTCTCTTCTTCTGGCATTTTCGTTTCTGTCGTTTCCTCGACTTCGGTTGTGATTTCTTCAATGGGTTTCGGCGGCGGTGTAGTAGCCATCGTCCAGCCAATCCATGCGCCTATGAACATTATCGCCACGAAAGCTATGAAGACTGGTATTGCAATTATCCAGAAATGAACCGCTTCCTCAGTGATGCCCGTAAGTCCGAGAAACTTGAACACTTCTATAAACACGGATGGTATGAACAGTGTTATTATGTAGCCTATAGCTACAAGCAGGCATACGACGAATATTGCTCCACCTATTGCTTGATCTTTACTCATAGTGTTTCACCACTTGATAAGCCATGTTATATCTTAATCCATTTAAAGTTTACCATACCTGCGGATATACTCTTGTCTATGTAGTTCCCATTTCCCATGCCGCTAGGTACTTTTTCTGTTCAGCCGTGAGCTCGTCGATTTTAATTTCCATGGATTTGAGCTTCAGTTCGGCAACTTTTTCATCAATTTCGCTGGGGACGCTGTACACTTTAGGCGGCATTTTCGTGGCTTTAGCTATGTGCTCCGCGCATAATGCTTGATTTGCGAAAGACATGTCCATAACCTCAGACGGGTGGCCTTCCGCTGCGGATAGGTTTACGAGTCTTCCTTCAGCAAGAAGGTAGAGTTTCCTGCCGTCTTTCAGCTTGTATTCCACAAGGTTAGGCCGCATGGTTCTTGTTGCCACGGACAGCCCTTCTAGGTCTTTCAAGCTGATTTCCACGTTGAAGTGTCCACTGTTGGCGATTATGGCGCCGTTCTTCATCTTCTCCATGTGCTCTGCGCGTATGACGTTGATGTCGCCCGTGGCAGTTACGAATATGTCACCTATGGCTGCGGCTTCAGCTATGGGCATCACGCGCAAGCCGTCCATGGCCGCTTCCAACGCCTTAGTGGGTATGACTTCTGTTACTATGACGTTTGCGCCTAAGCCCCGTGCGCGCATGGCTATGCCTCTGCTGCACCATCCGTATCCGCAGACCACGAAGTTCTTGCCCGCCAAGAGCACGCTTGTGGCTCGCAGTATCCCGTCCATGGTGCTTTGACCTGTGCCGTAGCGGTTGTCAAACAAGTACTTGGTGTACGCGTCGTTCACGGCTATGATGGGGTACTTCAGGCTTCCGTCTGTCTCCATCGCCCGTAGCCGAATCACACCGGTGGTGGTTTCTTCAGTTCCGCCTTTAACATGTTGCAACCCCTCTTTCCGCTTGCTGTGCAAGGTACCCACTAGGTCTGCGCCGTCATCAAGCGTTATCACGGGTTTATAATCCAGCACTTTGTCGATACACGAGTAGTATTCCTCGGTGTTTTGTCCCCGCCACGCGAAAACATTAACGCCTTTTTCCGCAAGCGCCGCTGCTACATCATCCTGAGTGGAGAGCGGATTGGAACCACACAGCGCAATTTTGGCGCCTCCCGCCAGCAACGTCTCCATCAGAACGGCTGTTTCCTTGGTTACATGGAGGCATGCGCCCAACGTTAAGCCTTTCAGCGGCTGTTCCTTGCTGAACCTGCTTTTAATCTGGTTCAACACGGGCATGTGAGCTGAAGCCCACTCGATCTGCAGATGGCCTTGAGGCGCGAGCGCCTTGTCTTTGACTTGGAATTCTTCCATTTACGTTAACCTTCTCCTTAGGAAAAACAACAACTTACTATTTAGCTTTGCTTCACAAGCGACATAGGAAATTTCGCTTCAGCGTTGTTTTGTCGGCAAGAGTGCATGTTGTCTGCAAGCGGCGTTTCCTCTGCCAAAAAGGTTTAATTATGTTTCAACTGAATTTTATGTGCGAGGTGTACAGTTGAGGGAACCTTTCGCCGAGTTTATTAAAAATGAGTTAGGCTCTGAGACTCTGCTGATTACGTGTGGGCTTCCGGCAACTTGGAAAACAGAGACTTCAGAGGAAGTGTCAAAGATCAAGGGGTACCCAATCCTTCGAAGCGACTTAATCCGACTGGAAGTTATCAAGAACGAGGACGTGTTTGACCCGAAAGTTGCAGGAAACATGAGCAAACGGCTGTCTGTTTATGATGAAATGTTCCGTCGGGCAGACGACCTCGCTGGGAAACGTAATGGGGTTATTTTGGATGCTACTTTTGTGACTCAGGAGTTGCGGAGGCGTGCGGCTGAGATTGCGGCAAGGCACGGCTTGACTTTTGTTATACTTGAAACAAGCTGTCCTCAGGAAGTGTCGGTTAAGCGGATCAAGAGAAGAACTAAGGAGAAGTACGAGTCAAACGCGCTTACAATGGAGGCTTATCTTGCCAACAAACGCAAGTTTGAACCCGTTGACTCGGACGACTTGAAGAAGCTGTATCCGCAGCTTAGGATAGTGAAGTTGACGGTTGACACGTGCTATGATTCTCCCGAGGACTGGTACGTCATCGGGATGGAAAAAAGGTAACAGGCAGTTCCATGATCATAGATTTGCACATTCACTCGCAAAGTTCCGATGGCGCCTTCACCGTCGAAGAAATCGTTAAGGAAGCCAAGCGCAGAAACATCGGATTTATGTCGATTACCGACCACGATTCGATCGGTTGCCAAACGATAGCCACGGCTTTGGCTGGAAAAGCTGGAATCCGCTACGTTTCCGGTGTTGAATTAAACGTGACTTTCTCGCACCCTAAATACCGCGCGGGCAAGCCTGTATCACTGGATTTTTTGGGTTACCAGTTTGACGCGAAGAACAGAGCGTTGACGGAGAAGCTTCAGCAGATGGCGGAGTACCGCGAGGCAAGAGCCGCTAAAATCCTTGATAACCTTAACGGCGAATTCGAGAAGGAAGGAATCGCGAAGCTGACGAAGAGGGATTTTGAGGCGATTGAAGCTTCCGTTGACGGCGTATTGGGGCGCCCTCACATCGCGGACTATCTGGTGAAGAAGGGCATTGTCCAGAATAGGCAGGAGGCTTTTGACAAGTACCTTGTGCGCTACAACGTTCCCAAGTATCCGCTTTACCTTGAAGAAGCGTCAAGGCTTGTAAGAAACGCGGGCGGGAAAATAGTGTTGGCTCATCCTAACGACCCCCATGGCACTTCACTTGTGGCGCTGACTAACTCCTTGCCCGAACGGACCGCAATAATAGAATCCATGTTAGGCTTCATAGACGGCGTAGAATGCTGGCATTCAAGAAGTGACGCACAGACAACGAGCCATTACTTGCGGTTTGCAAAAGAACATGGTTTGATGATGACTGGCGGGAGCGACTGTCACCAGAAGCCAATCGTGATGGGCACGGTGGCTGTTCCAGACTTTGTTGCTGGTCAATTTGGTTTTGAATGAAGTCGTTTAAAGTGTTTTAGCGTAGTTTGCTGCTAGTTTGAAGTATTCGTTTGCTTCTTTCCTTGCCGTGTTTTTTTCGTTACTACGTACATTGGGGTCTTTGAGTTTGAAGCTGACCACTTTTCCTCGCACGTAGGCTCGGTAGCATTCGTAGAAGGGTAAAAGCTTGGTTAGTTCTTGGTCTTCAGAATACTCTATGTATTTTTTTACCAAGAAGTCAGATAGGTCGGCTCGTTTTTTAAAGTCTAAATCCATGGCTAAGAACGCCACGTCTGCTGCCACGTCGGAGTATCTGAACCGCTCGTTGAATTCTATGGCGTCGAAGATGTAAATTCCGTTTGTTACGAAAATGTTGCCCGAATGGATGTCGCCGTGACATTCCCTGACTTTTCCTTCCGTGATCCTCTTCTCAAAAACCGCCGTGTTCTGTTTCATGAAATTGTTGATTCTGTTGCGTATTAATTCGAAATCTTCCTTGGATATTGTTTTGCCGATGAACTCTTCGGTCTGGTCGTAGTTTTCTTTCCAATTAGTTTCTATTATCGACAGAGAACCGAACTCGTTTATTCTGCTGTTTGCCTCGGCTTTTGAATGGAATTCAGCGATGATTTTTGCTATTCTGTCAACAAGTTTAGCGCCCATTTTGTTCTCTTCGAGAAGCTTGCTCATAATCATTTCTTGAGGCATTCTTTTCATCTTAACCGCGTACTCAACGGTTTCCCCTTCGCCTTTCATCTTGATGACATCCGCTTTGTTGATGGGAACCACCTCCAAGTACATGTCTCTGCACAGCCGCCTGTTAAGCTCCAGTTCTTTCTCGCAGAAGAACCGTCGCTTTTCAAGCGTAGTGAAGTCCAAGAATCCGAGGTTTACAGCCTTCTTCACCTTGTATACAAGGTTCCCAGTTAGAAAGACGAAGGATATGTGGGTCTGGACAAGCTCAATGCTGTCTGCGTCTTCGCCGTATGCTTCAGGCTTCATTAAAGCGTCCACAACTTGCTTCTGGTCTATCATTTGGCGAATCCACTCCTTCAAGTGTTATATGCCGTTCTGTTGTGAACAAATCTTCGGCGCGCAATATAGGGGTATCTGCACAACCGCATGTGTTCCGAATCCGATTATGATGAGCGTTTAGGTAAGGACAACGACATATTCCAATTTCGGAATGAAAGGATAAATACAGATTAAACGTAAGTGTACTCAGAGGGGACCACATGGAAATTGAGACGGTGGACGACTTAAAGACAATCCTGAAGGAAATAGGCTACTCAAGCAAGGCAATAGCGGAAATAATAAAATTTTACACTTCCGAATCACCGATGAACTAACCAACATGCTTCTTTCACCCTCGCAACGCGTCGGCAATAGTTTTTAGGCGAAACTCAAAACATCAAACTCAGATCCAGTAGAAGCGTTCCGCCATCATATTTGGAGCCGAATAGTCAATCAATGCAGAAAACGATAGGGGGTAGGTCGCTATTGGCGCGGAAACCGTCCAATAGCATTTTGGAAACACCACTCGGTGCTTCTCGCAATTTCTGTGCAGTTTAGTATATATACAGTAGTGGGTTTAATCGTACCTGCCTTATGCCATATTGCCTTACCGGTTTAATCGTACTCCTTATAAGAGCTAAAAAACATAAAAGGAGTTGTATCCGAAATGAACAAGAAAAGTAGAATTGAACAATCGAAAGCATACCAAGACGACAAATACATCAAAGCATGGTTAGTGGGGCTAAGTGAACGAACACGGCTGAACTACCTTGAAGGCTTCGCAGATTGGTATGCTTTCATTGGTATGACCCCCACACAGATGATTGAAAAGCGACTAAAAGACACAAGCAGTGACAGCATGGCTGACCGAATGTATTTTGAACAGAAGTTCAGAGCCTACAAAGCACACCTTGAAAACCGTGGCACCTTAAGCCCAATCGCAATCAAATCACAGCTTATCCCCGTAGCTTCCTTTTTTGGCAGAAACGGCCTGAAGCTGAACTTGAAACGTGGTGACTGGGAATCAAATCAAGAAGGGCAGAAAGTGAAGACAGCTAAACTGAAGCTAGAAAAAGACGACATCAAAGCGATGTATCCCTCACAGCCCCTCCCCTTTTTTGGCTTATTACTCTCAACGCTCTTGAAAAATTTAAAAAGAAACATGATGAATAATAATTGATGTTAGAAAATAAGAATCTAGTAAGCTTCAGGGAAATGTGTCCTGAAGTCGGTGGAACTAGATATTCGACTCATGGATTGTATCCTTATCCAGCTAAACTTATTCCCCATATCCCATATTATTTTCTAAGTCAAATAAGAAGAAAAAGTTCTGATTCAAAAGTTTTAGACCCTTTTTGTGGAACAGGTACTGTGATGGTTGAGGCTCTTCATAATGGTTGGAACTCTGTCGGTATAGAGATTAACCCAGTTACAGCTCTTGTTGCCAAAGTGAAAACCACTACGCTATCAATAGCTGAACTGGAAAAAACGTATAATTTTTTGAAAGAAAGCTGTAAGGTGGAAAAAGATAAAGACTGTGCTTTGCCTTCATTTGAAAACTTGGGCTTTTGGTTCACGAAAAGGACAATTATTGAATTAGCTAAAATTAATGAATGTATTCAGACAATTGATAATGATGCTATACGAGATTTCTTCAAGGTGACTTTTGCATCAATAATAAAGGATGCTTCTAGAGCTGATTCAAAGATTTATGTGCCAGTGTTGCCTAAAAAAGGTCTTCGAAAGAGGAAACCTAATCCGTGGACATTATTCCGATCTAACGCTGAAGCCAATATACGAAGTATGCAAGAATTTTCAGGTAGCGCGCGCGCTAAAAATTTCACAAATCCGTCAAAGCGCACAGCTGGTAATAAGCCGTAACTAAAAGTTACCAAATTGCTTTTCACTGTTGCTCGTACTCTTCGACTTCATCATTCATTATAGTCAGCTCCACGCCAGCCTGCTTAAACAGTTCTATGGTGTCCGCATCCGCATGATACCGCTTCTCACAAACCACACGCTTAATCCCCGCGTTTATTATCATCATCGCGCAGGTTCTGCACGGTGTCATCTTGCAGAAAAGCGTTGCCCCCTCCAAAGGAATGCCAAACCTAGCCGCTTGAATAATCGCGTTCTGCTCCGCATGCAGCGTACGCACACAATGCTGACTAATATTACCGTTATAATCAATTACTTTACGCATGTCGTGACCTGCCTCATCGCAGTGAGGTAAACCCGCAGGCGCTCCAACGTAACCTGTAGTCATAATACGCTTGTCTTTAACGATGACACAACCGCACTTTCCCCGGTCACACGTAGCACGTCTAGCCACCGCTTCACAGAGGTCCAAGAAGTACCTGTCCCAATCAGGTCTTGTTTCGTCAGTCAATGCTTCTCCCTTCCTGCACGGCTTAAACATAGTTTGCAAAACAAACTAATAAATCTAAACAACCTCTGTTTCTTGTAGCTTTTCCTTTCATTTCACTTTTGAAAAACGTGAATTTCCCTGCCGATTTTGTGTCTCTCTTCAACGTCAACGAACGAAGCCATAGTCATCAGCTTCTCTGGCACCATGGAAGCTTCTGCGAAACGCTCTCTCTTGAAAGGATCAACTTTTTCAAAGCCTGTCTCCAGCGCTTTTTCCTCAATTCCCATATTAACCGGCTTCCCTGAACGGGTCTTAATGTACGGCGCCACCAACACCAAACGTCCCTCCTTCTTCAGCACCTTGTACGCCTCTTCTAACAAACCATAATACAGTGGCTCTAATTTTTCAGTAATTCTTAGGGCGTATGATGTGGTAGGAACTTGACGCAGTGCAGGACCCAAATCAGGTTCTGTTGCGATGCAGTCAGCCTGTTCCCACCCTATCTTCTGGGATAGTCTGCGCACATCTCCCTGAAGAACACGATACTCCGCGTTTTCCAGCGAATACTCGGACTTCAACCACTCTAGGTTCCGCTCTGCTGCCTCAACACACCACCTGTTAATGTCAACGCCAATCGCTTTCGCCTTAGATAACAGCGCCTCTTGAAGAATCGTGCCAACTCCACAAAACGGGTCCAACAAAACTTTTTCCTCTGTGCAAGCAGCCAAGTTTACCATAATCCGTGCAAGCCTTGGCGGAATGCCGAAAATCCTGCGCTGGACAGGTTTACCCACGTCACGCTTCTGAAACTCAAACGGGTTATGCACCGCCGTAGTCGCGGCAACAAACGTCTGCTCTTTGCCAACACAGAACAGTACCTCCGCCTTGTTTTCAACCAAGTTTTTCTTCAGAACCTCAACATGGCTCAACTGAGGGTGCTTTCGGTCTTTGGCGAACCCCATAAACTTCGATTTCTTGCCATGCCCCGCCAGTTCACGTTTCACAGCGCTTCCCACAAACCGTTGGACGCTCTTGGAAACTGAACGCAAAGAGCTTTCTGCGCAGTAAACGCTCACGCCAAAAACAGTTTTTCCAGAAGCTGCTTTAACCATGCCGTCGATTAGACCGCTGGAAGCAACATCCCTGCTTATCTGATCTTTCGCCTCTCTGCTTTTCTGAAGGAACGCTTGTTTCACGCTCTCCGTTGAAAACTTCGCAGCTACGTCCCCGATTTTTATGAAGCCACCCAAATCCGCAATAGCCCAGAAGCCCCTATCCTCCTCGTTTCTGACCACCAAGAACTCTTTTGAAAACGAGTACACGTTAAACTTGGCTTTTCTTGCCTCCAGTAACGAGACAAGCTCCGCTAGCGACAATCTCCAATTCTTCCCTGGAATAAAGACTTGGGTTGGCATTCTCACGTGTGTTAAAGCCGTTACTACATATATAAGCTGATAAGCGCTCTTGCTTCAAAAGAACACGCCTCGCTTAACCGAAAACTTTGAAAATCGTTCACAATTCGAAATGATTTAGTTACAAATCGTTTAAATATCGCTTAGGCTGTATGCTAAAAAAGGGATGCCCATGCACGCAAGAAATTATCGACCTGTAAAAGGACAGGCTTACACGAGAAAAAAGTTCGCTAGAGGTTTTCCACCCCCAAAAATAGTCAAGTTCACCATGGGGGACACGAAGGGAACCTTTGAAGTCGAAGCGAAACTCATAGCGTTAAAAAGAGCTCAAATTCGCCATGTCGCCTTGGAAGCAGCACGGGTAGCGACGAACCGCGTACTCATAGATAAGCTCGTCAACGATTATCTCCTGCAGATTCGTCCATACCCGCATATTATTCTAAGAGAGAACAAGATGATTTTCGGGGCTCACGCTGACCGGCTTCAACAGGGTATGCGCAGGTCCTTTGGAAAAGCCATTGGCACGGCAGCCCGCGTAGAACCCGACCAAACACTCATAACGGTCAAAGTGAAAGCCAACGCCGTAGAGACGGCTAAAGAATCCCTGAAAAGAGGAAGCGCAAAACTCCCTATCCCCTGCAAAATAACAGTTGAAAAAATAAAATCTCCAGATTTAGCCGATAAAGCGGAGACGGAGACAACATGAACGCGCGAAAAGAAGAACTGGTTATATGGTTTAACGATTTAAGAAAAACAGATATTCCTTTGGTAGGCGGCAAGAACGCGAATCTCGGAGAAATGATAAGCGCTGAATTACCCGTTCCTCCCGGATTTGCCGTAACAGCCTACAGCTACGAAAAATTCATAAAAGACACGCACATAGCCGAAAAAATATACGAGATAATCAACGAAACCGTCACCGACAAAAACAATCCAAAACAGTATGACGCAGCTTCAAAGAAAATACGCAAACTTATCGAGAAATCCGCTGTGCCGGAGGAAATTGAGAAAGCGGTGAAATCCGCATACAAAGAACTAAATAAACGTCTCAATTTGAAGGATGTTTTTGTTGCTGTGAGGTCAAGCGCTACGGCTGAGGATCTGCCTGGTGCGTCTTTCGCAGGCCAGCAAGAAACTTATTTGAACATTAAAGGTGCGGATGAGCTTATTGAGAAAGTTGTAGAGTGCTGGTCCAGTCTTTTTACTCCGCGCGCAATTTTTTATCGTAACGAACAAGGCTTTGCGCATGACAAAGTCTTCATAAGCGTTGGGGTTCAAAAGATGGTCAACTCCAGAGCCGCAGGAGTCATGTTCACATTGAACCCTGTAACCGGCGACACGGACGAAATTGTGATTGAAGGCAACTATGGCTTAGGCGAAACCGTGGTTTCAGGCGCGGTAAATCCTGATGACTTTGTTGTTGACAAAAAAACCCTAAAAATAAAAGAAAGGCGAATAGCAAGGAAAACGGTTCAGTACATACGCGACCCAAAAACTGGCGCAACGGTTCACCTAGATGTTCCTGAAGATAAGCAAAAGCAACCCTGCGTGACCGAAGAGGAAATCTTGAAACTCGCAGAACTGGCGAAGCGGATTGAGCGGCATTACGGAAGCGCCCAAGATATTGAATGGGCGATTGACAAAGACTTATCTTTTCCAAAGGACGTATTCATAGTTCAATCTCGTCCAGAAACAGTTTGGAGCGGCAAACCCATGGAAATGGTCACGCAAGTTGAAGGAGAAAAGCCTGAAGAAAAACTTAAGGTTGTTGTGAAAGGATCCGCGGCGGGTAAGCGAGGTTACGGCGTGGGTGTAGCAAAAGTTGTTCTTTCACCAGACGAAGCATCCGAAAAGATGCAGAAAGGAGACATTCTCGTAACAGATATGACTAACCCCGATTTTGTCCCGTTCATGAAAATAGCCAGCGCAATAGTGACCGACAAGGGAGGAATCACATCACACGCCGCCATCGTAAGCCGTGAACTTGCCATTCCCTGTGTTGTGGGAACCGAAACAGCTACACAAGTCATGAAGACGGGTAAAGAGTACACCGTAGACTCGAGAAACGGGATAATCTACGAAGGCATTTTGCGCGAAGCCGCAGAGGCAACAATGCCCGGAGCCGCAGGAGCAGTTGCGGTAACTGCAGACTCTGTGCCTGTAACGGCGACAAAGATACTCATGAACCTCGGTGTTCCAGAAAAAATAGAGGATTACAAGAATTTGCCTTTCGAAGGCATCGGACTAATGCGCACCGAATTCATTCTGGCTAGCGCTATAGGCGAACACCCGCTGCATTTTGTTGAAACTGGAGAAGGCCAAAAGTTCGTGGATAAACTGGCAGAGGGCGTAGCCACGGTGGCGAGAGCCATTCAACCCCGCCCCGTCGTGGTGCGTTTGAGCGATTTCAAAACCAATGAGTACCGAGACCTGAAAGGCGGCGACAAGTACGAGATTGTTGAAGAAAACCCGATGCTGGGCTGGAGAGGCTGTAGTCGCTATATAAGCAAGTGGTACAAGGAAGCTTTCAGGCTTGAATGCCAAGCAATCAAGAAGTGCCGCACGGAGTGGGGTCTCAAAAACGTCTGGGTTATGCTTCCGATGGTGCGGACCCTTTGGGAAGCTGAGAAAGTTCTCGCCATCATGAAGGAGGAGGGCTTGGAACGGTCTCGTGACTTTAAGGTTTGGTTCATGGCGGAAACTCCTTCCATAGCTATAATGGCGGACGAGTTTTCCAAGATGGTTGACGGTTTTTCCATAGGCTCAAATGACATGACCCAGGGCGTCCTCATGATTGACCGAGACTCTGAGCGGTTGGGTCAAATGGGCTACTTCGATGAAAGAGACCCTGCGGTGAAAAGGATAATCGCTCACCTCATCAGGGTGGTTCATGAGAACGGTTGCACCATCTCGATATGCGGGGAAGGTCCGTCAAACCTGCCAGACTTCGCCGAGTTCCTCGTTCGCGCTGGAATCGACAGCATATCCGTCAATAACGACGCCATTGTCGCCACGAAAAAGCATGTTGCAAGCGTAGAACAGAAGATGATTCTTGAGCGTCTCGCGGAGCAAGCTGCTATAGCAAAGGGGTGTCCCCTAAAAAAACCCGTTCAAGACTGGAAATGGACACCTTAGCTTTGTAGACCTCAAACAGTGCAAACGTTGACCTTTTCCTTTTTCAGTTGCTCAGCGTAAAGGCATCTTGTTGGCGCATATTTATGAAAGGCATCGATTTTGAGGAAGAACGAATAAAACAGGAAATCGCCAAGCTTGCGGCAAAACGCGTTCTGTTGCAGTTACCTGAAGGCTTAAAACCTGAAGCTCCCCGTTTAGCCAAGATTATCGAGAAAACGGGTGCGCTTCCCATAATCTCTGCTGACCCATGCTACGGCGCTTGCGACCTCGCGACTGCTGAAGCAGAACGCTTAGGAATAGACCTGATAGTGCACGTCGGGCATGCGAAACTGGTGAAGCATGAGCAGGTTCCCACTGTTTACGTTGAAGCCAGGGCAACGGTGACAGTTGCTGGGTCGGTCAAGAAGTCCGTTCCGCTGCTGAGCAAATATGGCAAAATAGGCTTGGCAACCACGGTGCAGCATGTGCAGACGCTTGATGAGGCTAGAGAAATTCTTGTTCGAGCTGGAAAAACGGTGGTGGTAGGGGACGCTGGGCGAGTGATTTACCCGGGGCAGGTGATGGGCTGCGACTACAGCAACGTCAGGTCTGTAGCCAACGGCGTTGAGGCTTTTCTCTTTGTTGGTGGTGGACGGTTCCACGCGTTAGGCATAGCTCTCAGCACATCTAAACCCACGATAATCGCAGACCCCTATGAAAACAGGGCTTACTCTATAGATGAAGAGGCACAGAAAATCCTTAAGCAACGATGGGCTTGCGTCGAAGAAGCCAGACATGCCAAAGCCTTTGGTGTATTAGTCGGCTTGAAACTGGGTCAAAAGCGTCTGGAGGACGCGCTGAAAATCAAGGAGATCGCTGAAAAAAACGGAAAAGTGGCTTTCCTTTTTGCAATTAAGGAAATTTTGCCCGAGGCGCTGATGGAGTTTCCCTCTGTCGACGCGTATGTGAACACTGCTTGTCCACGTGTATCTCTTGATGCTCCTTCGAAATTCTTAAAGCCTGTGTTAACCGTTAACGAGTTTATGGTGGTCTGCGGCGAATCTTCATGGGAAAACCTGCTCAAAAAAGGCTTGTTCGAAAACTAGATTTGGAACGGTTTCTATCACAAATAGAGCCTCATCCATCTCCTCAAGTGAGTCTTGAGCAGTACACGGTCTCAGAAGCGGTTGCGGCGACAGTGCTTTACCTAGCTGCTTACACAAATGGCGATATTACTGGTAAAACAGTTTTAGATTTGGGCTGCGGCACTGGGCGTCTCGCTTTCGCCGCTTCTTATTTGGGAGCGGAGCTTGTTGTAGGTGTTGACATCGATAAAAAAGCGATAAAAGCGGCGTCTGAAAATTCGGAAAAGGCAGGGTTCAAAGCCAATGTTCAATGGGTCATTGGTGGTATCAACGCGATAACGGGCAGCTTTGATACTGTGTTGCAGAATCCTCCTTTCGGCGTGCAAAAAAGGGCTGCCGACAGAAAGTTTTTGGAAAAAGCTTTGGAAGTTGGAAAAGTGGTTTACTCGCTTCATAATCACCCGCAAACAGACAAACAGTTGATAAAAAAGCTGAAAGCAAACCCGGCAAGTCTGCTACAGGTTGTTCCATCGCCTTTTATCGAGAAGTTTGTTGAGCGCCACCAAGGCGTGGTTAAGGCAGTTTACGCCATGCTCATGACCATTCCACGCATGTTTGACTTCCACACTAAAATAAAACACGATTTTGTAGTTGACTTGTACGTTATAAAGAAAAGCTGATGTTTCTTGGAGCGAATAATCAAAAGGTTTATTGAGCAGCGTAGAAACTTAGGATATACCCGTTCAGAGAATGTCTCTGTATCGCTTATATTTCACAGTAAGGGAAAATAGCATGAGTTTGAAAGCATCTGAACATAAAAGCGGTCATCTAGTGTTGCCTGGAGAACGCTTAGGTGTTATTGAAGAGTTCATTCCAGATTCTGGAACGTACGTGAAAGACGGTGTAATCTACTCCCAAATTGTTGGTCGCACGTTAATGGATTTAGTTAGCAAGCGTGTTTCGGTTTACCCGTTGATTACGGGGGCGTCCGTTCCGAATGTCTCAGCTACAGTCGTGGGCCAAGTTGGCAACGCTCAATCCGACAATGTTCTGGTTAGAATTTTCAAGATAGGTCCTAAGAAGCTTTCAGGTGTCTTCACGGGCATCCTGCATATTTCTGATGTGCAGGAGAGATATGTTACATCTATGAATGAAGTGTGCAAGCCGGGCGACATAATACGGACTAAGGTTATAAGCAACAAGAATCAGGTTTCTCATCTCTCCACTAAGGATAAAGATTTAGGCGTAGTGTACGCTTTTTGTTCCCGTTGTTCAAGTTTGCTGGAGCCAAAACGGCATGAGATGCAGTGCCCGAAATGCGGTAACATTGAAAGGCGCAAAATTACTTTGGATTATGGAAAAGAGGAGATATGAGCAAATTGAAGGTCAGAGTGTTAAAGAAAGAGGCAAATGAACTTAAAATAGAAGTTGAAGGTGCAGGTCACGGTCTCTGTAACCTGCTGCAGAAAAAGCTCTTGGAAGATGAGAGAGTGGACTTAGCTGGCTACGACGTGCCACATCCTTTAGCATCAAGCCCCGTAATTTATGTCAGGATGAAAGGATCAGCAAAACCTGAAGACGCGTTGATTAAAGCTGCAGAGAAAGCCCGCGAAGCGAACAAAGCCTTCGGTAAGGAACTAAAGAAAGCTCTCAAAGCTTAATCCTTAGTTTTTAAGCGAAAGTACCCCCGCTCAGTTCCTGTAGTGTTCTAGAGCCTCAGCAAGGATGATAGCCTTCGAGACTTAAGAAAACACTTAAACTTATAACACGCGCACAAGATACTTAACATCCAAACCTCCAAGGAAAAACCGTTTTGAACCGCAAAAGCTTCCGCGTGATAAAACCTGAAATCCGAGTTTTAGGGGTAGATGACGGCGCATTCATCCCGCACGTGAAGGGTCAGGTTCCAGTAGTTGGCGTGGTGTTCAGAGGAGGCTACTGGCTTGACGGCTTCATGCACACCAAAATAGCTGTAGATGGCTTCGATGCCACAGACAGGATATCATTCATGATAACCAGTTCACCTCACTACAAGCAGTTACGGGTGATAATGTTGAACGGCATAACATTTGCTGGCTTCAACATAGTGGATGTTAAAGCGCTCAATGCGGAGACAGAGCTGCCTGTTATAACGGTGACGCGTGGAAAACCTGACTTCGCAGAAATCCGCAAAGCGCTCCAAAATCTCCCTCACAGCGAAGAGCGCTGGAAAACAATTCTTAACGCGGGAGAACCCATTGGGGTCTCTACCCGAGACACGAAGGCGAAAGTCTATATTCAGACTGTTGGTGTCTCAAAAGGGGATGCGCAAAAAATCTTGCGGTTGACCTCAACCCGAAGCAACATTCCGGAAGCGTTGCGTGTGGCACATCTTATTGCGTCTGGAATAAGCGGTCTGTAGCCTTGGAATTAGAAAAAGTTTAAAAGAGACCCTGCAAAGTGAATCGCAAACGGATAACGGAGTATCGTATATGGAATTCTGTCCGAAATGTGGTTCTCGCCTCGAGTTTAAGAAACCGAAGACAGGCAAGGAGTCATCCTTGATGCTGGTCTGTCCGAAATGCGGATACAAAAAGCAGGAATCAGCCCAGAAGGTCGAACCCAAAATCGGCAAAGTAATTCAGCATAATCCACAACAGTTTGTAGCCGTGATAGGCAAGGAAGAACAAAAGCTCCGAACACTCCCCACCGTTCGAATCGAGTGCCCAAAATGCGGAAACAACACCGCTTACGTCTGGCAAGTGCAGACAAGAAGCGCTGACGAATCTTCAACCCAGTTCCTCCGTTGCACAAAATGCAACTACACATTCAGAGAATACAGCTAAGGCCAGTTTCATCTCGTGCACAGGCTAAATACAGCCTGTTGACTCTGGGCTGCTTGTTTTTTCAACTATAGATGCTTTCTTGTGGGGCGCAAAGATTTTAGTGTAAGTCTTTTATATCCCATAGCACATGCATTAAGCGAGGAAAACGGACATGTTTAAGCTTAAAGTATCTGACGCTAAACTCTTAAGAGACATGGCTACTGCCATCTCCATTCTCGTAGATGAAGCCACCTTCAAAATTGAACCTGAAGGCTTGAAACTGCGCGCGATGGACCCTTCTCGCGTCGCCATGATTGATTTCGAATGGCCTAAAACAATCTTCGAGGAGTACGTGTGCGAAGCGCCTTCAAAGATGTGTATAAACATAAGCGAATTGTTGAAGCTGCTCAAGCGCGCCGGCAAGGATGAGGCAGTAGAGCTGTCTCTAGACGATAAAACTGGGCGTCTCCAAATCAAAATAACAGGAAAGTACAGCCGCAACTTCAACATGCCCACGCTTGAGGCATCAGAAGAAGAGGTTCCTACCCCGAAAATAGCTTTCAACATAAAAGCTAAAACCACGACGCAGGGGCTGAGCCAAGCAATAGCGGACGCTCAACTCGTGAGCGACCACGTTCGGATAGAGGCGGATGCGGAGAAACTGGTTTTGAACGCCGCAGGCGACTTGATGGGTGCAACGATAACTCTTCAGAAGGGAAGCGACGCCTTGCTCGACTTGGAAGCAAAAGAGAATTCAAAGGCGACTTTCAGCCTAAGCTACTTGTCCGAAATCATAAAGGCTGCGTCAGCTACATCTGACATCGCCACGCTTGAATTTTCAACCGACATGCCCGTGCGGATAGACTTTCAGCAGACAAAAGAGGGAAAACTGACTTTCTTCCTCGCGCCAAGAATCGAAACCGAATAATGATCTAACATGCAAATGGAAACGGTACGGTTCACCCAAAACGACTTGGCGAAATACCCTTTTCTGAAAGAAACCGCAGAGCACATGAAAAAACTAGGCTTGAAAATTGAAGACTTGGCAAATCCTGAGATGGCTCAGGTTCTGAGCCGTGCGGGTGAAAGAGTTGAAAACGCCATCTTATTCATTTCCGTTGGCGAAAAACGCGAAAGCTACGTGGAAATTCCGTCTTTTCCTGTTGCAATCATGTTAGCGATTGCCACCAAGAACTCCTTCATCAAGAAACGTTACGCTTTAGCCGAGGCAAAACAGGCTTTCAGCGACCTGCAACTTGAAACCCGTGACAGAATTGTGGCGATTGCGCTGGACTTCGGTTGGAATCTTGCACCTAATCGAGGCTCTATGATACCTCTCGAGTTTGAGGTCAATTTTGCCGACTACTTGCGGAACACGGCGCATTTACGGGACAAGAAGTGGAAGCTTGTTAACCGCATTTTGGTGGATGGGAAAGTTTACCTAAACCAGCACGACGTTGCGAGGCTTCTGCAAGAAGAGGTTCAAAGACGCATAGAAAGTAGGCTGGAAGCAAAGGAGCTTCCAAACTTTCCAGAAGAAATAACGGATATGGCAGAGCGGCTAGTGGAATTAGCCAAGGAACGCATCGGTCAAGAAGAGATGGAGGGCTTTCCCAAGGTTGTGGCGCAATCCGCTTTTCCACCGTGCATTGTCGCCCTTCAAGAAGCTGTGTCG
>Ga0307426_1000601_pt1 | contig 24672 bp, 26 predicted proteins | sample SalMarWE160340MG_FD_202165 | JGI IMG/M metagenome (GOLD analysis project Ga0307426, IMG submission 202165) | Salt marsh sediment microbial communities from the Plum Island Ecosystem LTER, Massachusetts, United States - WE1603-40 | ecosystem: Environmental > Aquatic > Marine > Intertidal zone >...
GCGACGAGAAGCCCGTGGTAACGGCGGGTCAGCGGTCCGGCGACCGTTCCGGACGCGTAGCCGCCAATTCCGTTGGTGACGAGCCACTCCACGGATCGGAGCCTAGGTGACGGGGTGTCGGAGTCCGCCCTCTGGACCGGGCGTCGGCAGTCCGTGCGGCGGGCGTGCGGGTCGTGGCAGTCCGTGAGGCAGACGTCCGGGCCGTGGCGGTCCGAGCTGTGGCCGTCCTGGTCGTGCGGGGCGATTCCTCGCCGTAGCTCGCAACTCGGATCGCCGTCAGCGCTAGTACGACGACACCCGTTCCCCCGTACAGCGCCATCGCGAGTGGCCCGTGGCTGTCCGTCCCTGCCTTGATTCCATGGAGGAGTGCCGCGGTGAACACGCCGTAGGTCAGGTAGTGGATCGCGCGCCACGTCGCCTGGCCGATCCGTCTTCGTACGTAGAACGTTGACGAGGTCAGGATCATCCCGTAGAGGGCGACGATGCCGAAGGCAACGGCGAGTGGTCTCCACGAGGTGGCTCCGGGCACAAGGACATCGACCAGGGCGAAGCCGACGTACTGGTCTGTGAGGATGGCTGCGACATGGATGATGGTGGCGATGAGAGCTCCGACCGAGAGCGCCTCGTGCACGAAGGTCAAGCTCTTGGTCGAGATGCGTCCTGCAAGCGTCTTGGAGGAGAGGAGCAGCCCCCACATCGTCCCCGCCGCCAGTAGTGAGTACGCGGCAATGCCGGCGCCCCGTGCAGAGATCCATGACAGATTCATGCGACCCGCGTCCCCGTCGTCGCGTACACCGATCCGTCCTGCCAGATGACGACCACACCACGGATCCAATCCTGCTCATCTGCCCACGAAAGGCCCTCTTCACCGAGGAGGAGGACGGCCTTCGCGCCTGCTTCGGCGAGTGCTGCCTGATCTGCGACGACCGAGGCGGAGAGAATCGGGGTGGCTCCGGGTGCGCCCGTACGCGGGTCGATGATGTGATGGGCGTGGCGGTTGGCGACCATCCAGGCCCGCTTCACGACTGAACTGGTCGCGAGGGCACCGTCGCCGACGTGGACCGATGCGGCGATGTCGCCGTTTGGATCCTCGATGTCGACGATCGTGTCCGGATGGCGTGAACGGAGGTCACCTCCGGCGTTGACGATCGTGGCGAGCTCCAGCTCGACGGCGAGGTCGGCGGTCCAGCCTTTCGCAATGCCCCCCAGGTCGAGGTGAACACCCGGGGGGCGGTAGAGCCGCAAGCCTTCCACCTTCCACTCGGTTTCGGTGGGAGGCAGCACAGGGGGTTCGTCCAGGTCTGTCACCTCGCTGAACGTTCGGTCATATCCCCAGGCGGCCACGAGTTGTCCCACCGCGGGATCGACGAGTCCACCCGTCAAACGGCGAGCCGTGTTCGCTACCGCCAGGACGTCGGCAAGCAACGGGGACACGTCCATGATCGTCTGGGGAGAGCGGTTCACCCTGTTGAGTTCGCTGTGATCCAGGAACCGGCTGCAGATCTGCTCGACATGCCCGAACAGGTTGCGGACCTCGAACGACGGGGTGGTGTCTTCGAGCGTGACCGTCACTGTCGTGCCCATCGCACGGAAGCTCTCGCTGTGCATCAGGAACCGGCCGAGCGCTGTCGAACGGGTGCGGGTGCTTGTCGAACCGGGGCCTGAACCACGACTTTGCGAACCACCTGCTGTTGCTGCTGTGTCTGTGTTGTCTGCGTCGATCCGGTTCTGATGACGATGAGGCCGTTCTGCGGGAGTGCGGGGGCGGCCGCCTGCTGTGTGGTGTCGACCGTTTGTGTCGTCGTTGGCCCGGTTGGTGTGGCGGTGTCGGTAGCGGTCGCGGCTACTGCACGGCCCGCGATCGCCGCCGTCACCCATGCCACGGCTGCAACCGTCCAGGCGACGATCTTCAGCCCTCGAAGCGGTAGGAATCGTTTGCGGATCATCCGGCCCCCAGTTGGACTTGCAGCACCACGCCACGGGACTCGAGCACGTTCACGATGGACGTTGGCAGCATCTGTACCGCCTGGTCGGTCGGCAAGAACCACGCCGATCCTTGGGCGGCCAGGGTACGAATCACCGTGGGGCTGATGGATTGTTCAGCCAGTGTGATTGCGGGTTGGCTGGTGATTGTGGTTGCGGCTGCAGGCTGCGCGTCGGGCTGCACCGCAGCCGCAACCTGGTCCGTCGACGCGGTCGAGGACGCCGACGGGAGACCCTTGAACAGGGCAATGAACCCTGTGACAGCGACGGCGATGGCGACGGCGATCACCGCCGCGTCAGTCATCGCCTTGTGTGCCTTCGTGCTCACTCTCGTGCTCCTCGTGCTCTCCGGAACTCTGGGTGGTTGCGTTGGTGGTGGTGGGTGCCGGTCCGGCTGCCTCCACCGTCATCTCCTGGACGATCACAGGAGCCGTCTCCTGTTGCGGGGTCCCAGGCAGTTGGTACCCGGCTGCGTCACAGATCGGCCGGAGTGCATCCAATGCAGACTGCTCGATGACCGTGATCTGATGAGACCGCTCCTTGGCGACGAGCGAGAGACCATCTTTTGTGCAGGCTGCGACCAGGTCTTGGTCGACGGTGGGCTGTGCCACCTCGGGCGCCGCCACCGCGGTTGTGAACGTTGTCGTGCTGTCCGACGTCGTGGCGCTGTTCGGCGTCACGAGCGCGCCTGCAGCAGGAACGCCGATGGCCGCAGTCACGATCATGGCCAGAAGTTTCGCTCTCATGTGACCTCCAATCGTCAGTGAGCATGCATGGAGGGGGGATAAGGAGGTGCTAAGCGTCCGTAATGGTTGCTGCAAACCCGTCGGCACAACTCGAGATCCTCGCGAGAATCGGGGTCGATGAAACGAGCACTGATCGCACTTGTGATCCTCCTCGGGGGGTGCGCTACTCCAGGAACCACCACCTCGCCGACCACGTCCACAACGACGATGTCCACGACGACAGTCGCGACACCGACCACGGTGACCACGACGACGATGTCCACGACGACCACGACGACGATGTCCACGACGACCACGACGACGATTGGGCAGCTGCTCGTCATCGGCGACTTCGGGTCGGGTGGGTCTGCCGAGTACGACGTCGCGAATGCCATGCGAGCGTGGACACAGACACACAAAGTGGCTGCCGTCCTCACCACGGGCGACAACCTCTACACGAGCGATGTGGACAAGGCCTGGACTACCCCGTTCGGCTGGATCGCCGAGGTGGGCATCCCGGTGTGGGTCACGTGGGGCAACCACGACAACCAACGACCGAAAGCGGAGAGTTCGACGTTTGGTGATCCACCGAGGTGGTTGGAGCACACGTGGGGTGATGCCACCGTGTTGAGCGTCGACTCCACCGACGTCGGATCGACCGAACAGGAGCAGTGGCTCGAAGCGTCGCTCGCCGACGCCCAGCGTCCGGTGATCGTCGCCGAGCACTACCCGGCCTTCAGCTGCTCGTATCACGGTGACAGCAGGGCCGTTCGCGACACCTGGGCACCGCTGTTCGAACAGGCGGGCGTCGCGATGGTGCTGTCGGGCCACGAGCACAACTACCAGCGATTCGAAGTGGGTGGCGTCGAGTACGTGGTCTCGGGCGGCGGCGGTGCCGGCCTCTATGCCTTGAAGAGCTGTCCGAAGGGGCACGCGCCGAGGATCGCCGGCGATGCGGCTCATCACTTCTTGGCGATCTCGCAGAATGCAAACGGATTCACCGTGCAAGTGGTCGCCTCGGATGGCAGCATCATTGATACATTCGAGGTTGCACGGTGATGAATGGATTTCGTACTTCGTGACATTGGTGAGCTGACGACCAACGAGCGCGGGATCGTGGCAGACGGAGCGCTGGCCGTTTCGGATGGGACGATCATGTGGGTCGGCACCGATGATGCCATCCCTCCGGCATTTCGGTCACTGCCTGTGGTGGGTGTCGGCGGCAGGGCGGTCCTTCCCGGTTTCGTCGATGCGCACACGCACTGCGTATTCGCGGGTGACCGGTCGGGGGAGTTCGCTCGAAGGATGCGTGGTGAACGCTACGAGGACATTCTGGACGCGGGCGGCGGGATTCGGTCGACGGTCGAGGAGACCCGATCGGCATCGCAGGAGGAACTCGTCGCATCCGCCAGAGCAAGGCTCAACCGCATGCTGCGTCAGGGGACGACAACCGTCGAGATCAAGTCCGGCTACGGGCTGGACACGGCTACCGAGCTGAAGATGCTCGAGGTGATCGCCAAGCTGGGTGAGACACACCCGATCGACGTCGTGCCCACGTTCCTCGGCGCACACGTCGTCCCAGTGGAGTACTGGGACGACAGAGCCGGGTACATCCGGCTGATCATCGAAGAGATGCTCCCGGCCTGTGCGCCGTACGCCCGCTACTGCGACGTGTTCTGTGACGAGGGCGCCTTCACAGTGGCCGAGGCGCGAGAGGTCCTGGAAGCGGGGCTCCGGTTTGGTCTGAAGCCGCGCATGCACGTCGAGCAGTTGGCGGCAACCGGCGGCGTTGAACTCGCCGCGGAGTTGGGTGCCGTTTCGGCCGACCACCTCGACCACGTGACACCCGCGAGTATGGCAGCGCTCCGTTCCGCCGGCACGGTCGCCGTGCTGCTCCCCGCCGTCTCGTTGTCGATGAAGACCCCACAGCCACCGGCCAGGATGTTGCTAGACGCCGGCGTGCCTGTCGCAATCGCTACCGACTGCAACCCCGGAACCTCCTACATGGAGAGTATGCGGCTCGTGATCGCACTGGCGGTACTCGAGATGGGATTGACTTCCGAGGAAGCCGTGCGGGCGGCCACCCGCGGGGGAGCGCTGGCCGTCGAGGACCGAAGGAAGGGAGTGGTCGTCGAAGGAGCGGCTGCAGACCTGATCGTCCTCGACGCGCCGAACGCAGTGCATCTGGCGTACAGGGCGGGAACCAACCTGATCGGGTCGGTGATCAAGGACGGCAAGTTCGTCGTGGACGGTCTCAGCCTGTCGCGATGAGCGCGATGCCTACCAGCGCGAGCACGATCCCGAGCAACCGAGCAGCAGTCATCTGTTCTTTCAACACGACCCGGGCCAGGATGATCGTGGAAGCCGGATAGAGCGATGTCACGACCGACGCGAGCGAGATGAGGCCGGAGCGAACGGCAAACAGGTAGAGGCCATTCGCAGCGATGTCGAGGACCCCTGCCCAGGCTACGGTCGTGTCGAGTTCTCTGAAGGGCTTGATCGGCTGGCGGAAGCCAGCAGCGAGGAGGAGGGTGAATGGGATCGACGCGGTTCGAGCACCCACGAGTGGCCACAGGCCGGAGTTCGGGTCCGTCCTGCTGATGAGGACGAAGAACGCACCGAAGCCGATCCCTGCGATGAATCCGTCCAGCGCACCGGTCGACCTGTTCTCTCCGTGTTCGTCGGCCCTCTCGCGAGTGATGAGCGCGATGGCCGGGATGGCAGCAACGACTCCGACGCCGGCGAGGGTCGAGGGACGCTCTCCGATCAAGAGACCGAACGCGAGCGGCACGAGCGCCGTCATGACGGCGGAGAGGGGGGCGACTACCGCCATTCTCCCTGTCGAAAGCCCGCGGTAGAAGAAAATCAGGCCGGCGCCTCCGACTACGCCCGCCGCAGCGCCCCACGCAAAGTCGGCGAGTCGGTATCGGTCGGGCCCGAGGAACGGGAGGAGCACCAGCAGGAGAACGAAACCGACCATCTGGGAGACCGCCACCACTGCGATGGCGCGGTGGCGTTTGGACGCGATCCCGCCGAGGAAGTCGGCAGAGCCATAGGTGATGGCAGACAGGACGGCGAAGGCGACCATTGGTGAAGCGTATCGTGCGTGGAACCTGAGGGCGCTGCACCTCGTCTAAGTGGACGTGAAGTTCGTTGTGGTGCTCTCGATGGTCGTTGTCTGCGCCGCCTGCGCCTCATCGCCGTCGACCACGACGGCCCAGACATTCGTAGTGGGTGGCTACGTGCATGCCGGCCTGATGTGCCCGGTCGTGCACGAACCACCAGACCCGAACTGCGCCGACCGCCCGGTCGCCGATGCCGTCATGGCGGTGCGTGGCGCAGACGGAATCGAAGTGGTGCGGGTGTCGACCGACCAAGAGGGTCGGTTCACTCTGACTCTCCCTGCCGGTACCTACACCCTCATCCCGCAGCCGGTGACCGGGCTCGTAGGAACGGCGCCTGAGCAGTCCTTCGTCGTGCCCGGCTTCGTTGAGCTCGACGTTGCCTACGACACCGGGATCCGCTGATCCTCGCTGCCAGGCATCCGGTCTCGGTCTGAGTCTGAACGCGATGAAGTCTGGTCGAGTCGTGAGTGAGCCGTACATCTGCGGCGACCTGGCTCGAATGCTGTGAGTCCGGGAACGCTCACGGACAGTAGGGGTAGATCTCGCCGGCTTCCCTCAAGGCTGCCGACGATGTGAACTCTTGACCGTCGCTGGCGTAGTAGTAGGCGGTCCCGTTGGGGAACAGCGCCACGACGATTCCCGAGTAGCCGATCTCCATCGGCACCCACACCTCGCAGCCAAGGCCGGTAGCTTGATCCGCCCAGAACGAGTCGTTGTACCTGCCACCGCCAACCCGGTCGACGCCAGGATCGGCAGGATCTCGTTGAAGTGCAGCTGCGAGCAGGTCGGGATCGAGGAGGTGTTGCCCATCGACCGCGCCGTCGTCGACATTGAGGAACACGGCGAGCTTCGCCAGGTCGTCCGGGATCCACCAGAGTCCCTGCCCTCCCAGCGCCTGGCCTTTCCAGTCGTCGTCGCGGGTCCGCATCGTGGCAAACAACCCCGGACCCAGACCGAGCGGCCGGTACACCTCGTCGACGACGAACCGGAAGAGGTCGGCGTCCGGGCCCTCCTTGGAGCGAAGGTAGTTCTGCAACGCATCGACGAGGATGAACGTGTCAGACGTGTGGTACACCCACGTCGTTCCCGGGTCGGCGCCGTGCGGGTAGTGGAGGGCGTCGGCGAGCATCGGGTCCTTGTACTGGGCGGTCCAGAACGCGTCGTCCCAGTGCTCCTCGTCGACCATGTAGGCGGATGTTGTGAAGTTGCCGGACGCCATGTCCAGCAGATCGTCGAACGTCACGGCACTCCAGTCTCCTGGGCTGTCAGCCGTTTCGGGTACGTAGTCCTTCACGAACAAGTCCGGTACGTCGGTTCCGTACTTCTCGGTGAGTCGCATGAGAGCGATGGCGACGAATCCGGACTTCGCGGTCGAGTAGGAGGGGGCACGCATCGACGTGCAGTACGGGTAGGTTCCGTAGCGGGTTTGGCAGCCGCCGACGTAGTTGACGCCATCGACGACGAACCCATACCAGGTCATGTTCTCGGGGGTGACACCGGCACCGAACGCTGAGAGGTCGATCCCCGGATGGTTGGTGGCGAGCTGCTCGATCGGTTTGGTGGGCATGCGGGCGGCGAGTTCGGCAGCGAACGCGTTTCGCAGCGTATCGGCGCCGTCGACAGGACCAGGGTGGTAGGTGGCATCGAGGAGGCCCCACAGGTCGGCGCGAAACGTGACGGTCGTCTCCTGGGTGATCTGGTACCAGACCTTCGAAACGCTCTGGTCGTCGAACAGGAACGTCATCGTGCCGTTGAGGATGGCGTTTGAGTCCTTCCAGACGAGCGCGAACGGAAACGACGCGCGGGTGAGACCGTTGTCACCGTTCTCGTCCCAGGTGCGGCCCGGCTCGAGCATCAGGTTCCAGTAGGGATTGTCGGTGATGATCAACCCGCGTTCGGCGGGGACGAGGTATCCGTCCGACGTCTGGACGAAGGCGTAGTCGAACTCGGGAAGGTGCCTGACGCCGACGTCCTCGTCGCCGGCGAGGATGCTCATCCCGCCGCTCGTCGCCTCGCCGAGCATCTCGAGCCGCCCTTCAAAGACGTGCGATGGGGGCGCTGCACCTACAGGCAGCGCCAGGGCAGCATCGTCGACCGGCGAGTCCGCTTCGAAGCCGCTGGCCAGGTCTCGGTAGGTCAGCAGCTCGCGGGTGACATCCCCCGACCCCCACTCGGTGGGGCCGAACTGCGCCGCGGGCGTCGGAGCCGGGGACGCGCAGCCGGCAGTGACCACGAGCGCCAGAGAGGTCAGGGCGAGCTTGGACCTCATGTCTCCAACCTAGGCTGCTTCGGCCAGAGGAGACGGGTCGGTGGACCGGCGGGTGTGAGGCGCGGGCACGTCACGGGGTCGAACACGTCCGACCAGAGGGGACGGCCTCGAGGGCGGTGTCACGCCCGGCGTTCCAGTCCGCGAGCGTTGGCGGAGCCGGAATCGCGGGCTCGATGGAGATCCGGTGGTCGTCCGGGCCGCCGAACTCCCAGTAGCGGGTGGAGATCCGCACCTGGATGTGGCTGTTGGGGAGCGTGACGGTTGTCACGTCGCCGTAGAGGTTGGGTGAACCTCCGGTGGGTTCTCCAATGAACACCGCCGTGGTCTGCTGTTCCACTTCGGTGGCGAAGTTGACTGCCGCAGAGAACGTGGCGCGACCTGTGATGACGTACAGGCCACACGAATCGGAGAACCTGTCCGTGAGCATGGACAGCAGCGGCGCGTAGGTCTGGTTGTCCCCTCCAAGATTGTGGCGGATGTCCACGATGAGCGCTGCCTGTGGGGCGGCATCGAGGGCCGCTCCGACCTGTTCCACGAGGGTGCCGAGTGCGATCTGTGCGCCGGTCGACGGGTCGAGTCCGCTGCGGGTCACCTGGTTGTACTGCAGGTAGACGGAACCGTCGTCGAGCACCGTCCACCAGAACGGCGTGGTCTTCCTGGCGAGGTAGGGCATGAGGTCCGACTGGGGCAGCCCGATGACGGGATCCCCGAACCAGCTGCGGTACTGATCGAAAGTACCGGTTTCGGGTGTGACCGTCACGCTCTCGCCGTCGACCTTCTGGATCGTGTAGGTCGGGTCCTCGTCGTCGATGCCGAGTCCCGCGAGGAGGCGGGGCACGGCCAGCAGAAACGGCGTGGTGAAGGCCCTGGTCTCGGGGTTGTCGTAGGAGGCGAGCACCGACGCGAGGTCGAACGCTTCCTCAGCCGGCGTGTGACCGACGGCGATGAGGCGTCCTCCGACGAGGCTCGGGTCGGACGCGCCGGCGACGCCGATGCCGTCCTGGAAGGCATAGAGCTGGATGCGCGCGAAGTCCCATCCGAGGTAGCCCACGAACACTTGCGTGTGTCCATCGATCTCGGCGGCGAGACGGACGATCTCGAGCGTTGCCTGATCGGACGTGAGTCTCGGGAGGCGGGCAGAGACGTCGGCGACATCGGCGAGGAAGGTGTCCTTTGTGACCCTCCACCACGGATTCGGGTGGAGCTCCTCGAGGTTCGAGATCAGGGCGTTCAGGTCCTCCCGCCACGCGGCTACGTCGAGCTTCTGCACGCCGACCGTTGTCGCCGTCTGGACGGTGGTCGAGGTCGCTCCCCGGGTTGTCGCGAGTGTCGGTGCCAGGGTGGTCGGCGGCAGCGGTGCACCCGCCCCTCTGCAGGAGGTGGAGACGAGAACAGCGAGCAGGAGCCAGCGGCGCACCTCGGCAACTTACCACGAATTCGTGCTAGTTCGAGTGCTCCAGCCAATCCAGCGTGGTGTCCATCGCTTGTTCAACGGTCGAGAGGGCTCTTCTCACGCCATCGGCGTTCGGACCGAGGTGGCGGGCGAGTGGCACCATCGCACGATCGAAGGCACGGGCCGCCTCTTGATGCACGTCGAGGCCGGAATTCGTGAGCCTCGCCAGGTAGGAACGACCATCACGGGGATTGGTGCTCCGCTCGACATGCCCTCTGTCGGTCATCGCTCGAATGTGGTCGAGCACAGTCGTCACCGGCATGCCGAGGATTCTGGCCATCTCGGTGGGCGTCGACGGACCGCGGTCGAACATCACGCTGTAGACGGCGTACTCTTCGGGTCGGAGGGGTGCCTCTGCCATCGCGAGCGCGAGCAGCCGCTTCGCTCGTTGTCCCGCGGCGAACAGGTCGAACAGGATCGAGAGGTCGCTACCGGGTTCGCGCATCTCACAACAATAGGCAGTCGAATGTGAGCCGGCGGGCCCGATCAGAGCGGGAACGTGAACATCGTCGTGTCCGAGTCGCTCTCGACACCTCCGAGCGACTCGTAGAGTGACATCGCTGCCACATTGGAGCGTTCGGTGAGCAGCCACACCTCCGAGCAGGAGGACGCACGCGCAACGTCGAGCATCCGACGGACGAGCTGGGTACCTATCCCTTGTCGGCGGTGAGATGGAGCGACGCCAACCTCGTTGATCCACATCTCGGGCGTGGACTTGTCGGGGTGAACGTAGACGATGGCACTGACGAAACCGACGACGAGATGGCCCTCGATCGCCACCACCAGGCGGTGCCGCGGGTCGGCGAGGAACGCTTCCGTCGAGTGCTCGAAGATGGGATCGTCGAAGATATCCGGCGCGACGCGGGTCAGGATGTCTGCATCCCGCACACCCAGCAACCTGACATCGATCATGCAGGGAAGAGACTATGCGGTTCGGTCGATGGAGACGCTATAGCCGAGCTGCTCTCGATGCTTCCTCATCTCACGCAAGCCGATGCCGAGTCCGTAGCAGAGGACCTTCGGCTCGGGCACGAGCTTCAGAAAGACGGCATGCCCAGTCCCTCCGTCGAGGGAGGCCATGTTGTCACGAAGGATCCGATGTTGATCGAACGCCCACAGACCATCGGGATCGTCTATCGGAACCACGTCGATGCGACCATGAAACGTCGCACAACTTGCCGGCACGAAGCTCATGATTCTGTGCGGAAAGGTGACCGCCAACGACGCGGTCGGATTGGCTCGTACGTTGCGAACCTTCACGTAGGTTTCGAGCGTCAGGACGAACAGCGCGAACGGTGACGACGGGGGAGCGATACCGTACAGGACACCGGTCGAGTGGGGCCGCCCTTCTGGTCCAATCGTTGTCAGCACCGCGAACGTCTTCTTCCGAACGGCTGATTCGACCTGCGTGAAGGTCAGCGGCGTATCGGTCATGTGCTCTCCTCGCTCGAGCCTACGCTCATCGGTCGCCGCGTCTCCGGCGATCGCTCCGACCTAGACTCGCCGCTGTGATCGACTGGCCGCGACCCACCGCTTTCTCGCACCGTGGCGGACGGTTGCTGTGGCCCGAGAACACCCTCTACGCCTTTCAGCAGTCCCACGAGCTGGGACTTAGGTTCTTCGAGACGGACCTCCATCTCACCAAGGATGGCCAGATCGTTCTACTCCACGATGACTACCTGGACCGCACCACCGACGGATCCGGCGATGTGTGGGACTACACCCTCGACGAACTCAAGACGTTCGACGCGGCATTCCGGTTTGGCGCCGATCGCGACTGGCCGTTCCGAGGCCAGGGGATCACGGTCCCGACTCTCGAAGAGATCATCACCACGTTCCCGGACATCTCGCTCACCCTCGAGCTGAAGCAGGGAGGGGTGGAGGACGCTCTCGTCGAGCTCGTACGACGTCACGACCTTTGGGGCCGGATTATCGTCGGAGGGTTCGACGACAGCTGGGCCAAGGCGGTTCGCAACGCTTCGGATGGACGCATCGCAACATCGGCCGGTCGCAACGAAGGGCTGATCTTCTGGGCAGCCTCCAGGCTCGGGATCGGTCTGCGCACCCCGGCCGCGGCATTGCAGATCCCCGTCACCTACGGCAGGTTCATCAAGCTCGACAGCCGGTTTCTCGATGCCACGAGGAAGACCGGCAAGCTCATGCACATCTGGACCGTCAACGAGGCAGACGAGATGAACCGGTTGCTCGACATGGGCGTCGACGGGCTGATGAGTGATCGACCAGACATCCTGAAGTCCGTGTTTGAGAAGCGGGGACTTCCGCTTGCCTAGGGTTGCCCAGCTCCAGGTGCAACGTCACAGGCTCAAGGCGAACGAGGTGTACGACCCCGCACCGCTGCTGTCATCGGGCCGGGCCCTCCTCGCCAGAGAAGGGGTGCTTGCTGCGGCCGACGGCGGCTGGGTGATCGACGCTCACCATGCCTCGCACCCACAGCGAACGCGCTGGAGCGCCAAGGCGACGGTGTCGGTCGGGTTCACCTCCCACTACGAGAAGATGTGGTCTCGGTTCATGAGGCGCCCGCTGGGTGTGGCCGGAGAGAACATCATTATCAAGACGGACCGAATCTGGACGCTCGATGATCTCGCCGAGGGGTTGGTGATCGTCACGGCGGCAGGCGAGGTCCGACTCAATGGTTTCGAGATCGCCGAACCATGCGTTCCGTTCACCCGGTTCCTGTCCGGCCGTCCCGATGCCGGCGCAGTCGACCTCCAAGACGACCTCGCGTTTCTCCAACACGGCATCCGTGGGTTTGTGACGGCGATGGACGATCTGGAGTCGCCCGTCGAGATCAGAGTCGGCGACGAGGTACGGATCTAGAACTTCCGAGGTACCGTCCCGGTCAAGGTCAGGAACGCCCGCATCATCTTGTGGCCAGGGTCGGACGCCGGATCGAACATCAGCGGGCACCCTCCGGGGATCACGTCGATTCCGTGTGCCCGTCCGTACTCGACGGCCGGTCCGCTCATGCTGCCGGGACCAAACGCACGGTGCAGCCAGACACGAGTGATGCCCAGCTTGACACAGTCGCTGACGACATCCTCGGCGACTTCGGGTGTTGTTGAGACGAGAACGGCGTCGACCCCGCCCGGGATGTCGGCGAGCGAGTGGTAGCAGTGGTCACCCTCGACCTCGTCGGCGTTTGGATTGACGGCGAACACCTCGTAGCCGCGCTCGCGGAGACGCTTGTAGATACCGTTGCCGCTGTGGCCACCTTCGGGGTGACGCGCCACCCCGGCTACGGCGATTCGTCGCTGGTTCAGAAAGTCGGTTGCAGCCTCTCGCAGCTTCGTCATGGTCCCTCACGGTGGCGTCACGATCGAAGCTACACGGGTTCGGTTGTTCTCGCTCAGCAAGAGTCGAGATGCTCGAACCGAAACGTGTCGTCCGACCCTGTCGGCCCGATGCCGGTCTGCGTACGGTTGCGAGTGGTGGGACAATGCGAGAGCCATGAGAAATCCCCTTCACCGAGATCTGATCTTTCTTCACCCCCCGTCGATCTACGACTTCCGGCGCAAGGATGTCTTCCTGGGACCGATCGCGGACGCGATTCCTTCAACAGGCGAGTTCGAGATGTACCCGATCGGGCTGACGAGCATCGCGTCATTCCTGGAGAAGAACCACTACAACGTGCAGATCGTCAACCTCGCCCATCGGATGATGCGGCGACGGAGGTTCGACGCCGAGCGCTATCTAGCACGCCTCGACGCAACCGTCTACGGGATCGACCTGCACTGGCTGCCCCACGCCCAAGGTGCATTGGCGATCGCCGAACTGGTGAAGCGTCTCCACCCGGAAAGCTTCGTGCTCCTCGGAGGGCTCTCGTCCTCGTACTTCCATGAGGAGTTGATCGACTACCCGTTCGTGGACTTCGTCGTGCGGGGTGACTCCACGGAGGAACCGGTTCGCCAGCTCCTCCAGGCTCTGCGAGAAGGGTCCGACCTCACACGGGTCGAGAATCTGACGTGGAAACGACCGGACGGAACGGTCGTGGCCAACGAGCTGACCTTCATCCCGGCCGACCTCGACTACATCGACGTGCCCGACTACCGCTACGCGATGCGGTCGGTGTTCAAGTACGGCAACTTGCCCAACCTCATACCGTATGTCGAGTGGATGCGGTACCCGCTCACCATGATCCTGAACAGTCGCGGATGTTCACAAGACTGCGCTGTGTGCGGCGGGTCCGCCTCGGCCTACCGGAAGATCGGCCATCGTTCCCGCCCTGCCTTCCGTTCACCGGAGAAACTCGCCGCCGACGTCAGGTCGATCATGAGCTTTTCCCGGGCACCCATCTTCATGGTTCACGATCCGCGCATGGGGGGCATGGAACGATTCCGGGAGCTATTCGCCAGACTTGCCGAACAGAGGGTTCAGAACGAACTCATCATCGAGCTGTTCTATCCGGCCGGCGATGAAGTGTTCAGGACGGTTGAAGAGAGCGTGGACACCTGGAGCCTCGAGATCACCATCGAGTCCCACAACGAAGAGCTGCGACGGATCAACGGCAAGTTCCCGTTCTCCAACGAGATCCTCGAGTCGACGATCGAATCCGCCCTTGCACACGGATGCCGCAAGCTCGATCTGTTCTTCATGGTCGGGATCCCACACCAGACCTACCAGCAAGCGCTCGGCACCGGCGACTACTACTCACACCTTCTCGAACGCTTCGACGGCAAGGTCCACGCCTACGTGACACCGCTCGGACCCTTCCTCGATCCGGGCAGTCGAGCGTACGAAGACCCGACCCTCGGCTACCAGGTGCGCTGCCGAACACTCGAGGCCCACCGTCAGGCCCTCGCCAGCCCTTCCTGGAAGGACATGCTGTCGTTCGAGACCGATGGCATGACTCGTGAGGAGATCGCGATGGCCAGCTACCACGTCGCCGCCGACCTCAACGAACTGAAACTCACGCACGGGCTCATCGACGCGAAGACCTACTCGACGGTGGCTCACAGGCTCGCGACCGCACGGGCGGTGCTCGACGAGATCGACCGGACTATGAAACTGCCGGAGGAGGCGCAGCTCGAGGCACTGGCAGCGATCCGAACCCAAATCGAAGCTGCGAACGGCCCGGCGCTACTCGGCGAGGATGAGCTGAAGTGGCCACTGTCGCAACGGTTTCACGTCGGCGGCACGCTGGCTCGGGGCCTTGCCGGGGGGTTGCTACGGGAGTTCCGCCATACCGCCGCACGAGCGGCAGGGCAGTACGACCAGGCGCCATTCACGGGCCGGCGGCTGACGCCGGTCGGCTGACTAGATGATGCGCCCCGCATGCTCGAATACCGGTGTGTCGTCGATGATCCGTTGCGGACCGAGCCGTGACAGGTCGAGTTCGGGAGGCAGACCCAGGATCAGCTCGGCCAGGTAGCGGCCGACCGCGTGGCACTGCTGGAAGCCATGCCCGGAGAATCCGTTCGCGAGGAACAGGCCCTCCATCCCTGGCCACTCGCCCAAGATCGCGTTGCCGTCCATGGTGTTCACCGCGTACAGGCCGGTCCAGCCGCGCACGACTCGCAGGCGATCGAACGCGGGGAGATCCTCGACAAGCGCAGGCCAGTAGAGATCGTCGAATCGATCGCGGTGAACCGTGAAGTCGAACCCGACGGGATCGTCGGGTAGTGACCACCCGACCAGCCATGTATTCGCCGACTCCGGGATGAGGTACACACCCGACGGAAGGAACCCACTCGGCATGCCGGCGGTCTCTAGTGGCGTCTCGATCACGAACACCGTGCGCATGACGGGGAGGACAGGAAGGTCGACCCCGCCTGTAGCCAGGAAGTCCTTTGCCCAGGCGCCGGTCGCGTTCACCACGACATCGCAGGAGAGCCTCTCACCTGACGCGAGTGCCACTCCTGTGACCTTGCCACGGTCTGCCAGGAGAGCAATGGCCTCCCCTGCGACGTAGGCGGCTTCGAGGCTGACGGCCTTGCGCCGATATCCCTGGAGGACGGCGTTCGGGTCGACGCTGCCGTCACGATGCCCAAGCGTGCCACCGACGAAGCGATCACTCGCGTACGGTGGGTAGGCGGCGGCGACTTCGTTGGCGTCGATCCACTCGACATCGCCGCCCAGCGAACGTTGGAGCGCGAGTCCGGTCTCAGCCGCGTGACGCCCGGCCTCGTCGACGAAGAACAGGTTGCCCTGCTGTCGCATCGATACCTCAGGGCGCACCCCGTTGACCTCCATCGTGTCCGCGAAATGCTCGAGGACCTCCATCCCGTAGAGGGAGATGCGGATGTTCTCCTCCAAGTTGAACTGGACGCGGACGTTGCCGTCCGACAGCAGCGTCGACGAGAAGCGGTAGGTGGGGTCCTTCTCGATCACCGTCACGGACAGCGACGGGTCGCGGGTGAGGAGATGGTAGGCAGTGGCGGATCCCATCACTCCGCCGCCAACGATCACAACATCGCTCAACTTCGCACCTCATCGCGAGATCTTGCCACGCTAGCCGACCGTCCTCATCCAACGGCCGGCGCCAGGCCCTTCTCGAACTCGCTCGCCGTTGCCTGGTCGTACCCGACGAGTCGGATCTCTTCCAACGCCGATTCGTGCTCGCGTGCCCAATCGACGACCTGCGATGCGATGACGGCGGTCGCATCTGCGCGCGGGTAGCCGAAGATCCCCGACGAGATGGCGGGGAGTGCGATGGAGCGAGCACCGGTGTCGACCGCGGCATCGAGCGCTGCGCGCACCGCGGTCCGCAGGAGTGCCTCGTTGTCCTGACCGGACCGGTAGCGCGGCCCAACCACATGGACGACGGATGTTGCCGGCATGGCTCCGGCGTTCGTCACCGCTGCGTGGCCCGATGCAACCGGGCCGTTGGCCTTGATCCAAGCGTCGGACTCCTTCTGGATCACCTGCCCACCGGCCCTGACGATTGCCGCGGCGACGCCGCCACCGTGTGCCAGGTACTCATTCGCGGCATTGACGATGGCGTCGACGTTCTGGCGAGTGAGATCGCCAGTTACGACGGTGATGGTGGTGGTACCGACGCGGACCATGGTCGAAGCGTAGGCCCGCTTCGGTCGACGCCAACAGCCAACAGCTGACAGCACACAGCCAGCACGTTGGCCGCGCCCATCGCCGCAGGGCCTCTCACCGAGAACCGACAACAGAGAACGGCGAACACAGCGAGCCGAGGCCGTTGGCCGTGAGCTGTCGACTGTTGGCTGACCCAGTACGCTGACGGCATGTCCGGCCTTCTGTCGATCGTGTTGGTGCTCGCGACCGTCCTCGGTGGTGCCTTTGGGGAGGCCGATGCCACGGCGACTCCGGCGGCCGATGGCAAGTTGAACGTCACGTTCACTGTGCAGGTCGGAGGCGATACCAACGCGGTCATCGCGCACATCGTCGATATCGGAGGTGACCAGTCCACCACGAGCCTCGCCCCCCAGGGGGGTGGCGAGTGGAGCGGCACGACGGTCACCGACGCAATGAACCTCGTCGTCGTCTTCGAAGCCATCAGACCTGACGATTCGAGCGACTTGTCCGATCCGGTAACGCTCGCAACGCTCGGTGTCGATTCCGCACTGATTGGCGTCGAGGGTTCCGGGACAACGGCGCCTGCCGATGACGGTTACTCGCAGACGACGCTTCGTTGGGGGTGGGGGGCGCTGGGCTTTGCCGCCTTGGCACTCGCGCTTCTCGCCCTCTGGGCCGCGGGTGGGAGGGATCGGTCTCGAGGAAGCCACCGGCAAGGCGAGGCCGAGTCGCCGGAGGACGAGGACGACCGGCTGTCCGGTGCCGATGACCAGCCGGTCGACGACGAGGAGTCCGACTAGCTGTCTTGCGCTTCGGCGCGTGCCTGCTCGATCTTCGGGGTTGTGAGCCTCGGCAGCGCGAACACGAACACGACTACATAAACGGCCGCCCCGAGCAGGAACGGCATCCGAAGACCAAGGTCCCTCGAACTCAGGTGCGTCACCACGTCGACCACGATGCCTCCGAGGAACGATCCGATAGGGATCATTCCCCACGCGAAGAACCGGTACACGCTGTTGACCCTCCCGAGGAGATGTTCCGGGATGATCGCCTGTCGAAGGGAGACGGTGATCACGTTCCAGAGCACCGCGAGGAAGCTGCCGATGAGGAACATCACCCAGACGACCGCCGCCGACGAAACGAGACCGGTCACGGCAAGCGTCAGGCCCGATCCTGCCAGCGTGAGAAACAGCGAGGTCCCCGACCCGATCGCCTTGCTGAGTCTTGGAGCGACGATGCTGCCGACGGCACCACCGATTGCGCCGGCGGTGAGGAGCAGGCCGAACTTGGCCGCATCGAGGTGCAGGATTTCCTGTACGAAGAGAACGTACGTGGCGAGCGCCATGGAGAACATGGCGTTCATGACGCCGAGGATGATCGCCAGCGACCGGAGGAGATGATGCTGCCACAGCCATCGGACGCCCTCTGCGATCTCGGTCCGCCAGGCGACCTTGCCGGTGGCTGCTTCGGCCGACCGGAACGATCCGCTGATCAGCACGAGGCCGATGGCAGAGACTGCGAACGTGCCTGCGTCGACGAAGAAGGGGAGCGAGAAGGCGATGGCGATCAGCAGACCACCGACCGGTGGTCCTGCGAGGGAGTTCATGACCATCTCGGCCCCCCACAGGCGGCCGTTGGCACGTTCCAGATTGTCCGGTTCGACGATGGCGGGCATGATCGTCTGGGCGGCGTTGTCGCGCAGGACTTCCGCGAACCCGAACGCAAGAGCGGTCACGTACAGCAGCGCCAGCCAGGCTGCCTGGTTGGTCGGGGGCGCTGCAGTCCCTGCAGCGATCGCGTCTGGAGAGGCGAGCACGTCCCTGCCGGCGAGGACGACCAACGCGACTGCGATAGTGAGAGCAAACCGGAAGGTGTCCATGGCGACCATGATCTTGCGGCGGTCGACGCGGTCGGTGATGACGCCCGCCGGAAGCGAGAAGATCAGCCAGGGGAGCCGTGTTGCTACGGCGATCAGCGAGATCTGTATCGGGTTGCGGGTGATGGCAGACGCCAACCACGGGTAGGCGATCGTCGAGACCCCGTCGCCGAAGTTCGAGACGGCACTCGTTGTCCACAGCTTCCAGTAGTTCGATCCGAGCTTTGCCATGCGACGAGGCTACGTGCTCTTTCGCTCTTGTGGACCCGCTTGCCAGGGCAGCGTGTAGTCGATGATGCGGGCGCGCGCGGCAGCGATGACCTCGTCCGGCAGCGGGCACGAGGTGCGCGCCGCAGTATCCATGTGCACGCCCGTCAGCATCGTGGTCGCCGAAATGTCGTGCGTCTCGGCGTTGCGCATCTCGTGGAAGAAGCGGATCACCTTGGTGCGCACTTCAAGCATCCCACTTCTCACGACGACAATGTCACCCGCACGCAGCTCACGCTGGTAGGCGATGCGTTGGTCGACCGCAGCCATACCGCGCGCGCGTTCACGCAAGTATGAGGGTGTCAGACCGAGCATGGCGAAGAAGCTCCACGTCGCCTCGTCGAACTTGCCGACATACCACATCACGTTCATGTGTCCGACGTGATCGCAATGCCATGGGTAGACGACACCTCGGTAGGTTTCGATCAGCTCGTCCATTGAGCCATTCCATCTCGCGGCATGAGCGCAGGAATCACGAGCAAGGCGGTGAGCGCCGCGGTTGTCATCGACACCCACATGATCATCGAGATCTCGGGGTGGATCTTGAGCGGGGACAGCCACAGGGCACTCATCGCGATCGCAATCCCGAGCGCGTTGGCAACGATCGGCCGGCCGGCGCTGTCGATGGCACGTAGGACGTAGCCGGGACCCGCCGGTCTTGCGTAGTTGATGGCTGCTACGAAGTGGATGGAGTAGTCGATACCGACCCCGATCACTATCGACGAGGCGATCGCGGTCACCAGGTTGAGTTGAATACCGGACGCTGCAATGAAGCCCAGGAGCGTGCCAGTGGTCAACACCAGCGGAGCGAGCGCCACGAGTGTCTGCCGAAGCTTCCGGTACGAGATCAACAGCATCAAGAACACGAGGATGAATGCAGCGGCGAGCGATCCGATCTGTGCCCTCAGTACGAGGCGGGCGATCTCATCCCACAGGACCGGCATGCCTGTCAGCACTCGGATCTCCGGGTGCGCATCGGCGAACGCCAGCCACCCACGCAGCTCATCGGTCGTGAAAGGACCTGGGAACACGATGAATCGGAGACCGTTGCTCGAAGCCATGGTGCCCAGCGGCAGTGACGCGGAGCCGTCGAGGACGGCGCCGAGCTGGTCGGCAGGCACCTTGCCGGCCAGGTCTGCCGCCGAGAACACCGTGCGGATTCCCGGGAGCTGTTCGAGGTCACGCTCGATAGCCGCGAGCTCACCCAGTTGTCCCGAGCCCGCGTTTGGGTCGTAGGCGAACTCGCCGATGAGCGGTGTGGCTCCACCGAACACCTCTGCAGTGAGGTTGAAGCTCTGGCGGAGCGGGTGGTTCTCCTTGATGAAGAACAGCTGGTCGGAGTCGACGTGCAAGCGTGGGATGAATACGGCCGCGAATGCGATCAGTCCTATGGAGAGCACGGCAGCGACCCATCGCGGTCGCGCCAGGGACTTGATCATCGAAGTGACTCGAGGGCCGAGAATCGTCGTGTGAAGCCGAGGGTGGATCTCGAGACGGGAGAGAAGCGCCGGCAAGAAGAAGAACGAGATCACACCTGCAAAGCCGATGCCGATAGCGGTGAAGAGCCCGAGCTCCTCGATCGGTTGCACGTTGGTGACGAGCAGCGACAGGAACCCGGCCGCCGTACTGATCGATGTCAGGATCATCGGAACGCCCACCTGCCGAAGAGTCGACGACACGCGTTCGACGCGGTCCTGTGTCCGCTCTGAAGCGTCCTGGAAGTGGGTGACGAAGTGCAGGCCATCCGCCGACCCCATCACGATGACGAAGATCGGCACGAGGATGGACACGATGTCGACTTCGCGACCGAGCCCAAAGATGAGACCGAACGTCCAGAGCGCTCCGAGCAGTGCGGGCACGATCGACAGGACTGTCAGGCGCCGGTCGCCGATGTTGGCGAAGAACGTGAGCAGGAGCAGGAGGATGACCGACGGCGGAATGACCAGCAGGAACCAACCGATCATGCCCAGAACGGTCGCGAAGATCACCGGATTGCCGGAGAAGTCGAGGGTCAGGCCGTCAGGCGGCTCGACGTCGGTCACCGCACGAGCCACCTTCACGGGGTCTGAGGACGGTGTGGCCACCATGAGCGTGTGCGCGCCGTCGCCACCGACCAGCAACCCGGCGACAGGGCTCTGATCGAGGAAGCTCCCGATCATCGCGTCGGGAATCGCCTCGATCGTCTGCACGGTGATCGGCATCCCAGTGAGCGGGTTCACGTCTGGGATGATCGAACCGACCTGGGAGACACCATCGACCGCGGCGAGCCGGTCACGTAGTTCGACGAGTGCGACCAACGCTTGCTTATCGGTGATCGTCTCACCTTCAGGGAACGTGACGAGGATGTTGATCGGGTCGGCGGTGTTGTACTTGTCCTGGAGTGCCAGCCATGCTTCACCTCGGTCGTTTCCTGAAGTGAGGAACTGGGTGACGTCCGCGTTGACCTTGAGGCGGAACAGCATCGCCACCGCGACAAGGCTGATGAGTGCTGTCAGCGCGATGACTCGTCGAGAGTGAGTGACGAGAACTCGGGCTATGCGATCCACGTTTGCCGATGCTAGGGGAACTGGACAACGGTGGGTTGCCGCGAACCGATGACTCGTGGCCGTGCACGGCCCCCGAGCCCTGGGGATGAGAGGCGGCTTGCGGCTCCGGCGCTACCGTTGCCGCATGCGGGGCCTCACGCTCGACGGAGTCGAGACGGTTACGTTTCGAGACGATCTTCCGGAGCCCACGATCGAGGTAGGTACGGACGTGATCGTGAAGGTCGAGAAAGCGGGCCTTTGCGGCTCTGACCTTCACCCCTATCTCGGTCGAGAACCGGTCCGCTTCGGTGTGATCCCCGGCCATGAGGTGGTGGGGACGGTCGTTGCTTCAGGCGCCGACGTGGAGCGATTTGCTGTCGGGCGGCGTGTGATCGTGCCGTTCACGACCAGCTGTGGCACGTGCGGAGCCTGCGGGCGGGGGCTGAGCTCCCGGTGTGAGCGAAGCGAGCTGTTCGGATACGGCGACCCTCTCGACTCGGCGAGGCCGGCCCTTCAGGGCGGTCAGGCCGAGTTGGTGCGGGTTCCTTTGGCCGATGGCACGCTCGTCGACGTGCCCCAGGGGTTGTCAGATGAGCAGGGGGTGCTGCTGGCCGACAACTTCCCGACGGGTTGGTATGCGGCGAAGCAGGCTCGCGCCCGGCCCGGTAGACCGGTCGCGGTCGTCGGTCTGGGGGCGGTGGGGTTGAGTGCCGTGGTGGCCGCAAGGAGGATGGGGGCAGGTCCGATCCTCGCGGTGGATCCCGTGGAGGACCGGCGGACACGTGCTGATCGTATCGGGGTGAGAACGGCCCACCCGTCCGACGCCGACACGGCGGCATCGGAGATGACCGATTCCGGATTTCCGTCGGTGGTGGATGCCACGGGCGCACTACCCGGGCAGGGCTTGGCGTTCCGTCTCCTCCAGCCGGGAGGGGTGCTCTCCGTCATAGCGGTGCCGACTTCCGAACGGTTTGCGTTCACACCAGTCGAGACATATGACAAGAACGCGACGCTCGTGGCCGGACGTGCTCCGGTGCGATCACTGCTCGACCAACTGATCCCGCTCATCGGTAGGATCACGGTCCCCACCGATGTGATCGTCACCCATCCGAACGTGCCGATCGAAGAGGGTCCGGAGGCGTATCGGAGGTTCGCCGCCCGTGAGTCGGGAATCGTCAAGATGCTGTTCTCGTTCGCCTGAGTCCTAGCGAGTGTTTCGTTTCCTGATCCGAATCGCCGTGGGGGTCACCTCGACCAGTTCGTCGTCGGCGATCCACTCGATTGCTCGCTCCAGAGTCATGGTTCGAGGGGGCTTCAATCTGATCGCCTCGTCTGCTGCGTGGGTGCGGATGTTGGTGAGTTGCTTCGACTTCGCAGGATTGCACGGCATGTCTGCCGGGCGCGAGTTCTCGCCGATGACCATCCCTGCGTAGACCTGCTCTCCGGAGCCGATGAACAGGGTGCCTCTCTTTTGGAGGTTGTCGAGGGCGTATCCGGTGGAGTTGCCGGCCCGATCGGAGATCATTGCGCCCCCCTGGCGGTTGGGGAGTTCGCCCGCCCACGGGATCCATCCGGCGTGCCGCTGGTGGACGAGAGCTGTTCCCCGCGTTGACGTCATGAGCAGTGAGCGCAATCCGATGAGTCCACGCGCAGGGGCCGAGATCGTGATGACCGTCCTGCCTGCCTCCCCCGGTTCGAGACCGACGATGGTTCCCTTCCTGGGTGCCACAGCCTGTGTGACCGTCCCGACGTGGTCATCGGGTACGTCGACAGTCGCCTCTTCGACCGGTTCGCATGTCACGCCGTCGATGTCGCGGACGATCACCTCCGGCCTGCTCACCTGGAGTTCGAAGCCCTCGCGACGCATCGTCTCTATGAGCACGGCGAGTTGGAGTTCTCCACGGCCGGCCACCTCGATGACCTCGGGCGTAGGAGTGTCCCCAATCCGAATCGACACGTTGCCGAGCACCTCGCGTTCGAGACGGTCACGGATCTGCCGCGATGTGACGAACCGTCCTTCGGTGCCGGCAAGGGGCGACGTGTTGACGCCGAACGTCATCTTCAGCACCGGCTCATCAACCGTCAGGCGAGGAAGCGGCCGGGGGTCGGTCACGTCGGCCAAGGTGTCACCGATCTCCACCTCCGGAAATCCCGAGATCACAAACAGGTCACCTGCGACCCGCTCCGGCACCTCCACTCGACCGAGGCCTTCGAATCCCATGAGTTGGGTGAGGCGTCGAACCAAGACGCTCCCGTCAGCCCGGCAGAGGGCCACCTGATCACCGCTTCGCAATGTCCCCTCGGCGACGCGCCCGATGGCCTGCCGTCCGAGATAGTCGGACGCGTCGAGATTCGTCACGAGTGCCTGAACGGGAGCGGAGGGGTCTCCGGACGCTGCCGGGATTGTGTCGATGATCGCGTCGAGGAGGGGAGAGAGGTCCGCGTCATCGGTTGGCACGCCTACCCCTGCAATCGCCAGGCCTTTGCGGGCGATGGAGGAGATGATGGGGAACTCGATGTGGTCGTCGGAGGCACCCAGGTCGAAGAACAACTGGTACACGTCGTCGATCACTCGCTCGATTCTCGCATCGGGACGGTCGACTTTGTTGATGACGACGACGGCAGGGAGATGCCGGGCGAGTGCCTTCGAGAGAACGTAGCGGGTTTGCGGCATCGGACCCTCAGCCGCATCCACCAGCAGCAGGACACCGTCGACGAGTGCGAGGGCGCGCTCCACCTCACCCCCGAAATCCGCGTGGCCCGGCGTGTCGACGAGGTTGATGCGGACTCCCTTCCACTCGACCGACGCCGCCTTGGCGAATATCGTGATACCGCGCTCCCGCTCCTGATCGTTCGAGTCGAGGATCCGGTCGACACGCGCGTGGTGGGGCGAGAACACACCGGTGGCGGACAGCAGCGCATCGACCAAGGTGGTCTTTCCATGGTCGACGTGCGCGATCAACGCGACATTGCGGAACGGAGTACCCGGCATGAGCGCCGGAATGGTAACCCGACCGGGGGTGTGTCGAGTCGGAGAAGGTTGAGAGAGAGGTGAGTGCGTGTGACCGAATCGACGAATGTCAGGCTCTACGGGTATCGGTGGGTCGTCCTTGGAGCGTTCTCGATCCTCAACGCACTCGTGCAGATGAACTGGATCACGTTCGCCGCCGTCACCGGCGACGCAGCATCGTTCTACCGAGTTTCGGAACTCCAGATCGGGCTCCTGTCGATGGTGTTCATGATCGTGTTCGTTGTCGTGTCGATCCCCGCCTCGTATGTCATCGACACGTACGGTGTGCGCGTCGGAGTGGGTATCGGTGCCGTTCTCACAGGTGTGTTTGCGATGACCCGGGGTCTGTGGGCGTCTGACTACACCCTCGTGCTCATCTCTCAGATCGGGCTCGCAGTCGGGCAACCGTTCGTGATGAACGCGATCACGAAGGT
>Ga0307426_1000604_pt1 | contig 24551 bp, 29 predicted proteins | sample SalMarWE160340MG_FD_202165 | JGI IMG/M metagenome (GOLD analysis project Ga0307426, IMG submission 202165) | Salt marsh sediment microbial communities from the Plum Island Ecosystem LTER, Massachusetts, United States - WE1603-40 | ecosystem: Environmental > Aquatic > Marine > Intertidal zone >...
ATTCGTGGAACTTAAGTAAAGTATGGCAGGACATCTATGAGTTGAGAAAATGCATCCCTTGTCCTATTTCAACTCGAGATACATTCGGTGGATTATTTCCCCTTTTTACAATGCCTGGATTGAAGGAACCTATCAAATTGTACAAGAGGATGTATAAAGAAGCGAAAATAAGAGTTGATGAAGGAATTGGAGCTTTGGAGAAAGAGGATTTTAGGCTTATGTTCGAAGGCATACCTTTTTGGTACAATTTGAAATACTTCGGACAACTTGAGCGATGGAATGCCATAATTGTATATGAACCTTATACATATGCTTTCAGCAAATACATGAATCCAAAAGTGACCAAGGAAATGGTACTAAACAAACCCATTGAAGCAATGTCAGAATTAATGTTAAGTTTTTGGTATGTTTACGATTTAGAAACCCGCATCAAGAAATTTGAGGAAACAGTAAAAGATTGGAGCATTGATGGGGTATTACTTCATAACAACTTATCATGTCGCCCGAATTCTTGTGGAATGTACGATTTAAAGCGCCATTTAATGGATGATTATGATATACCTTGCCTTATCATCGATGCCGATATGAACGATCCCCGGAAGCTAAATGAAACCCAAACACTCAATCAGATTGAAAGCTTTATTGAGATCTTGCGACAGAGGAAAAAGACTTAAGATACAAACATGAGCATAGATCAGATTGGAGTTATAAAAAGGTAAATTCAGCGTCTGATTTCTATAAATCTTCTATGTAAAAGTATATAATTTTACATTAGAATACTCCCGAGGGAAAAGTATAAAAGAATAAATAACAAATAGTCATTTATTAGTAGTGGACTAACCTAAAGACTAACCTTTACTTCATATTTTCTCTCAATTTCATTAATATTAGACGTTATTAGGATAATAATTGGAATATTAGTATGTATTCTCGCAATTCTTATGATGATTCGATCGCTTTCAACTTTTAGGTTTGATTACATGACAGTAATTTATTTATATTTTTTTAATCATATACTTTTTTTTAAGGGTTAAACTAATATATTTAATTTTCAATTTATTAATCTTGATAATTATTATCCATCCTAAGTTTCTAAATATAATATTAAAAGAATAACGATGGCAGAAACCACTGAATCCACTAAAAAGCTCTCAAATCTGGATAAATTTCTTACGCTCTGGATATTCATAGCAATGGCAATAGGCATTATACTTTCATATCTCTTTCCTGGTTTTGAACAATTTCTTTCAATATTTCAAGTGGGTTATACGAACATACCAATTGCAATCGGGTTAATCTTAATGATGTATCCCCCCCTTTCTAAGGTACATTACGAGGAATTGGGTCATGTATTCAAAGATAAGAGAGTATTAGGTTTGGCTTTAATTCAAAATTGGTTAATTGGGCCTTTTCTAATGTTTGTGCTCGCAGTTATTTTTCTTAGGGACTATCCAGGATATATGGTGGGAGTCATTTTAATAGGACTTGCTAGATGTATAGCAATGGTCATTGTATGGAATGATTTAGCGGGAGGGAGCCGTGAATATGCCGCTGGTTTAGTGGCATTTAACAGCATATTTCAAGTAATTTTTTATAGCATATTTGCATGGTTTTATATAACTTTTTTACCCCATTTACTCGGTCTTCAATCTAATATTGTTAGTATAGGAATAGGACCAATAGCAGAAAGTGTATTTATTTATCTTGGAATCCCATTTTTATTAGGATTTCTTACTCGTACGATATTAGTTAAAAAGAAAGGGTATGATTGGTATGCCAAAAAATTTATCCCTAAAGTAAGTCCAATCACATTAATTGCTCTGTTATTCACTATCATAATAATGTTTGGATTAAAAGGAGCTATAATTGTATCAATTCCATTGGATGTAGTTAAAATAGCTATTCCATTGCTTCTTTACTTTATTTTGATGTTTCTGATTAGTTTTGCTCTGAGTAAAAAATTAGGTGCAGATTATCAGAAATCAACTAGTCTATCGTTTACCGCAGCAAGTAATAATTTTGAACTCTCACTTGCTATTGCCGTATCAATATTTGGGTTAGGATCTAGTATTGCATTTGCTGCAGTCATCGGTCCATTAATAGAAGTGCCAGTAATGATTTCATTAGTTAATGTTGCAAACTTTTTCAAAGAGAAGTATTATGTCACATCGCTAAAAAATTAAATATCCTGGCCTTTTGACTTTAATTTTTATCTGAAAAAAGTGAAAATATAAATGATGAAGAAATAAGTATTAATTTAGGAATTTTCCATATACTATTTTTTGTATAAAATTATTGCTTTTAAGAAGGATTTCATAATCCTTAGTTAAAAAATCGTATGATATTTCTATTAACTTACCGAATTTGTGAAATTGATTTATACTGATAGTGTGATTTGAGTTTTGGAAGAATTTAAGAATGTTTAATTAATCTTTCAAGATTAACAAATTAAGTTTAAATGAATCACAAAATTTAAACTTCATAACCCAAAATTAAAGATTTTGTTAGATATCTTTGCAAAGGTGCGTTGACAATTAAGTTAAAAGGAATGGATAAATTCCAGGAAAAAATACCAAAATTTTCGGGTAAAAAAATAGCCTTCTTTGGAGTATATGTTTTATTTATATTATCTTGTAGTCTCATGACTTTGTTTTTTTTAGATAATCTTCCTCTATTGCTCAATTCAGAATGATTATTAGAAATGATTAGTCCATGGTTTCCCGTTATTGGAGTAATAAGCGTTGAAATTGTTGGAATTATTTTGACGTATCAAATGTGGTTTTGGCGTGAGCGTTTAAAAGCTAAATATGGCCAACTATCATATCAAAAAGTATTTCTTGCAGGATTTGCCGGGATACTTATTTTAATCTCCATCTCATTTCAAATGTTTATCCCTTTTGATGCAATAAATTCTCAATTTTGGTCCAATGGAGTATTTGCTCTATTTACTAAAACCTTTACATCATATTTTCTACCAATTTCATTAATATTGGACGTTATTAGGATAATAATTGGAATATTAGTATGTATTCTCGCAATTCTCATGATGGTTCGATCGCTTTCAACTTTTGGGTTTGATTATATGACAGTAATTTATTTATATTTTCCCGAAGAGAGCTCACTTCAAGAACATGAGATCTATTCAGTAATTCGCCATCCAATGTATTCTGGATTAATTATCTTATGTGCTGGTGGTTTTATTTTGCAATTTAATCTCTACCATGCTCTATTTTTTATTATATATTATCTTGGTTTTTCATTTCATATCTTTTTTGTAGAAGAAAGAGAGTTAATTAAGCGATTTGGAGATTCATATATTGAATATAGGAAAAAAGTTCCAGCTATATTCCCATATCCTACGAAATTGAAAATCTTTTTTAGGGTTATATTTGGCAAAAGCAATTAATTTTATTTCCTTTACAATGGAATTGCATCCGGACGGGATTCTGTAGCTGGTTTCCCTTCTATTCCCCAATGAGCCTTAGGAACTTCATGGATAAGAACTTCTACTGCTTGGGCAGGAATACCCATATCAGTAAACACTTTAGTTATTCCTGCGATTATTTGTTTTACATTATCCTCAGAAATTCCTTTCCACATATTAACATGAATGATTGGTATATCTTATCACCTTAATTTTCCTAATAATCTTATTGTTAATAAAGTTTTTCCGAAATATTATAAAATTTGGGATATACGCTTTATTATGCCCTTCAGTTTTTAATTAAGTAATTTAATTACAAAGAATGATTTTTTACACATAAAAACTGAATTAAAAATAGTGGTAAAAAGAATGAGTTCTGAAAACAAGTCATTAGAGAATGTTGTGATTGTGGATATAGAAAATCAGGATTTAAATGAAAGTATTCAAATCGCATTTGAAAAAGCAGGAATTTTAGATCTTATTCAAAAAGCCCGAGAAATATTCGTACATGTTCCTTTAGGTGCTACTTTTTTCCGAGATGGAGTTCCCCTTGAGGCGACATATTTGGATGTTGAACTAGCTGAAGCAATAATATCAGTATGCTCTGGAAAACCAATTACTTTTTACGAAGCACCAGCAACTGCCCATAGGGACGTTAAAATTCTATTTGAAAAATTGGGTTATCAAAAGCTTGTTGAGAAACATTCACAAGCTCGAGTTTTATTTCTCGAAAAGGATATAATGGATAAAGATGATATTGTTTCTTTGAATTATGGATTTAATTATCCCCCCATTGAACTTCCTGGATTTCTTTTTGATAGAGGAAACTTAATTATTAGTTTTAGCAATCCAAAAGCACCATTCTCCGAGAAAGTGGCCGGATTTAAAGGTTTACCATTCTCTCTCAGTGGAAAATCGCTAATAATGGGTTCTACTTTGTTCTCTAAGAAAAATCTATTGCATCTCGCTTTTTCAGATATTGGATTAGGATTAAGGGGTTATATCGTAGACGCTTTAGATAAAATTCATGAAGCAGGTGTTACATGTGTTGGAATTAACGGCGGTCGTTATGCAGGAGCAATGATCGAAAATGTTAGAGTAACTCCCGTTGAATGGAACGTGCTTACGATATCTAAAAATACCGCTATTACAGATGCAGTATCCGCAGAGCTTATGGGATTTAATCCTCAAGAAATCGATTATTTCATTGAATTGGCTCAAAGAGGTTTAATTCCTTTTGATCCACGCACTATACCTGTGATTGAGATGGGAGATGGACGAGCTCGTATTGGACGTCAGTTAAAAGAGAATAATCCCTTTCTTTCAAAAGGGTCTCCAATTTCTACACGACAGTGGATATTTGGGCTTTTAGGTCAAATGTCTTTCAAAGATAGGCTGCATATTTTTAGAAAAGTCATCCCATCTATTATCCGATATAAAATTGGAAAGAAGAAAAACTAGACTAATAGGATTTTTGATGAAATTATTCAAAAAAGTAAAGAAATGAAGGTATTGCAATTCTCCTTATTTTCTTACTCAATGAATAATGGAACAAATTTCTTCCATAAATTATAGATTTTTGTACGAAGCAAAGAACTTAAATAGGTTTTCTTTAACTTTAAATTCATGAGCATATTTTTAGAATTTAGAATTTTTATCGTACCACTTTATTTAATTTATGTTTTATTACAGTTATTTGTTGGAATTTATCTATTTTATCGGTTTTATAAGACTAAATTTCGAAATTTAATACCTCTAGCACTTTTCTTCATATTAACTTCTTTCGAAGGAGTTATGTCATTACTGGAATTTAATATCATAATTCAAGTACATCAATTTATACCAAACTTAGTACTTCTTTTTTTTATACAATACACTTTTTATAAAGATCGGAAGAGTCCCTTTAAAATCTTGTTCTTCTCAATCATAACTCTGAAGGTAATAAACTTTTCAATAGCACTAATCTTTCCAATTTCAATACCCATGACGGCTAGTCTAACAATTAACCAATTACCATTTTATTATATCTATTTAGTAATTGTTTTTGTAATTATTTCTTTATCAGAGTTATGGCTTGCATATTCCGCTTTATCATATTATTTTTCGAATAAAAAGACAAATTTAGAACCTTGGGTAAAAAAAAGATACTTACTCATAGGGATTGCTGCATTAATCCTATCGTTAGAAGGGGTATTATGGTTGTTCTTACCTCCATCACCAGAAGGTTTTGAAAACCCACAAAGTTTTATAATTGGATTTTTAGTAGTAATTGTCTATACACTCTTTACATTAACAAGTTTGATTGTTTGGATAATGCCTAAGAAACTTAAAAACTTCTTTAATAGGAATTATAAAAATGCTCATGATAATAAATTGTCTGAGGAAGAACTGTTATCACAAATTCGTTTAGAATTAAGGAAAAATCCTGAATAATGGACATTATTAATCATCTAGGTAATATTATATCCGAAAAAATTGAGATTAGCCCCGCAGCAGGAAGGGGCTTGATTAAATTAGCAATTAAAGATGAATTAGGTCCATTTAAATCTTTTAATAGATTGGTTTTAGAGGATCTGAAATCCGTAATATTAAATTCATTAAAGAAACGATTTATTCAACTAGAAATCAAAGACCCAGAAAATCTAACAAAGTACATGATTGAAGAACTTATACGGAATCAGTCACTCATCGTGATTTATAGAACATAATTTGATTTTTAGGGGAGCGGATAATATCATAAAATTAATGTAAAATAACTAAATTAAGATTCATTATATAATAATGAATAATCAAATTAAATAAATTCGTGTTTTGTTGTGGAATATACTATATTAGGGCGCACGGGATTAAAAGTAAGTGTTATGGGAGTAGGATGTGGCGGTCCAAGTAAAGTTGGGAAGGCAACTGGAAAAACCACTGAAGAATCTGTAGCACTCATCCGTCATGCACTGGATGCTGGTATTAACATTATCGATACTTCCGAGTATTATCGTACAGAAAGTATTGTTGGCGAAGCGATTAAGGGTTATGATCGAGACACCATAATTTTATCTACAAAAAAATCAGCTTGGCGTAATCTAACTCCTGAAAGTATAGAAAAAAGTTGTGAAAAAAGTCTAAAAAACCTTGGGACGGATTACATTGACTTATACCACTTACATGCGGTATCTCCAGAGGATTATGATAAAATTGTATCAGACTCAATTCCAACTCTTTTAAAACTACGAAATGAAGGAAAAATCCAATTTATTGGCATAACAGAAAGGTTTGATATTGATTTTAGACATGAAATGCTCCAAAAAGCCTTGAAAGATAATTATTGGGATGTAATGATGGTAGGATATAACATTTTAAATCAAACCGCGAGCGAACTAGTCTTTCCTAAAACAACTGAACAAAACGTAGGAACTCTAATTATGTTTCCTGTACGATTAGCTTTTAGTAGAAATGAACGCTTGAAACAAATTATTACAGAATTATTAGAAAATGGTCAACTCAATAAAGATAATATCGATGTGGAAAATCCACTCGAATTTCTTATTCACGATGAAGGTGCTATTGATTTAGTTGATGCGGCATATCGTTTCTGCAGATATGAGTCTGGAGCTGACATAACCCTTTCTGGAACGGGTGACATAGCGCATCTAAAAGCTAATATTAAATCTTTCTCGAGACCACCACTACCGAAAGATGATGTTCTTAAGCTTAAAAAGATATTTCAAAATGTCGATTCAGTTTCAGGACAATAGTTAACTTTTAAGTTTAGATTCTTATTTTTGAATTATTTGACTTGGTGATATTCCATGAAGTAAAGCTTGATGAAGTATTTTGATATCGAGTGTATTGATGCCAATTTTCTCTTTTCCATCTTTTTGCAGGTTTGAAAGATGCTTTATTATAAGATTAATATCAGATTTTCCCGATTTACCTTTCAGTGATCCAAAATAACCCCCATAGGCAGTAAAAATGTTGGAAATTAACTCAATTTCATCATCATTGAACTTATTATCACATTCTGGACAAATTACACCATAATTCATTGCTAGCTCAATAAATCTATGCTTTCCCACTATTTCTTGCTTGCATATAGAGCAGGTCACGAAACTTCTATTTTTTTCTATTTTCATTTCTTGTTGATACATTATGAATTGTTATGATGATCTCTTTCTTTATAAAAGAAAAATATAAAATTAAACTCGCGAATTTTTATATTGGAAAATAATTACTCTGGAAATAGAGGTCGAAACTCATTTTTTCTTGCTATATTAACGATCTCTTCAAGTTCTTCGTTATTAAGTTTCTTATATAGCTTGACGGCATTAAATATTAAGGACCATAGCCTTACATCACAGGGCAAGGAATATGTTGTGACTCCTTCTTGTGATAATGTAAACCATACGGCTTGGTTTACCAATTCTTGTTTATCGAGAGGTTCATACCACGTGTTATATGTAGAATCCCCCTTCCATCTATGCTTAGAAATAGCTTTAATGGCGGTAACTCCAATATTTTTATCTCGAGCAATTTGAAGAATGCTTTTAAAATCATTTACGGGATTAGGGTTTACAAGCGAAGCCACATAAACCGGTAGAAGAACAGTGTCAAAATCATTTGATAACTCGAATGCTTTTTGCAATATCCTTACATCATCATGCACCGTAATGCCAATATGTTTTATTAAACCTGTTTCCTTGGCTTCTTTGAAGGCTTCCATGGCTCCATCCTTTCCTAAGATTTGATTTAATTCTTCCATTGAAGAAACCGCATGAAATTGGTATAAATCAAAGTGATTAGTATCTAGACGCTCCAATGAACGATTAAGTTGCTTCCATGCTCCTTTTTTCGTTCTTTTCATCGTTTTTTCTGCAAGGAAAAATTTATCTCTATATTTTTGTATCCAAGGTTTAAGTCGATCTTCTGCCTTACCATAGGTTGGAGCCACATCTATCATGTTAATTCCATGGTCCATTGCAAGCTCAACGGCTTTATCGGCTTCATTTTGATCAACATATCCGAGTCCGCATCCTCCCATCGTAATTATTGTTACTTGAGCCCCAGTTTTTCCAAAAACGCGAGTTTCCATTTTTTTACCTCATAGAATCTATTTGAATATTATATATTAAAATTTTAAGGTAAATTAATTCATTAAGCATTATTCTATTATATATAGATTAATTTGATACACTTATTATAAATTGAGTTTGTAGAAATGCCAATAATTGGAATTGATTACGAGAAATGTGTTAGTTGTGAGATATGCCTAAGTGCCTGTCCTTCCCAAGAAATATATTCCAAAAGTATTGAAGAAGAAAATAAGATTATATTTAATCCTGAGAAAAATTGCATATTATGTGGGCAATGTATCGCACAATGCCCCGAAGATGCTATAATTTATGAAAATATGGGTGAAAGTTTCACTTTCGGTGAAATTGGAGATCTTTCTTCACTCGTACCGTATGAAAAAATGTTCAAGTTTCTTGCAGGAAATCGTTCAATTCGCAAATATAAAAAAGATAAGGTACCTATAGAAATTTTGAATAAAGTTATTAATGCCATGGAATATGCTCCCACAGGAGCTAATATGAGACCTGAAAATTTTACTATAATATCTGATTCAGATTTGATTAAAAAGATGTCTGATGCGATTGTGGAAGAATTCAACAATGATCCCTCATTAAAGGAGCAATTTAGCAGGCAATTAGAAATTCTAGCAAAAAAAATGCGTAGCCCTGCTTATTTTGATGCACCACACATTATAATGGTATCCTCACCTTTCAACATGATAATGGGAGGGTTCAATATTGGAAATATTATTACATACGGGAGAATGGCTGCTCAATCGCTCGGTTTAGGTACCTGTTGGAATGGCTGGACTCATTTAGCATTCCATAAAAATCCCAAGCTAAAAAAATTAGCCAAGATACGAGGTAATCTAGTAGCTGCATTAACGATTGGTTATGCTGATAACAGGTATTATCGCGTTCCTCCTCGTTCAAAAAAGGATGTAAAGATCTTTGAATGAAATATTATGAACAAATGAATAAATGTCTTTTAGATATCTAACTAATCTAATTGGAAATTTTAATATAAGAGTTAGGGGTCATGATGAGATATTGTTCTCCAAGTCGAGCCATTGAACCCCCCTTTTCTCTCAAAAATATTTTTAGGTCTTCTATACCTCGTTTTAATTTTGTAACGTCCACACTCTTAAGGAGATCTTGCGTATTCACAATTAAAATCTTGCGGTTCATTAACTCCTTTTTGATTTGCTCAACTTGATCAAGAGAGGAAAAGTCAAATTTCTTAATAATAAAGTTTTGTTTAAGTGTTGTAAGTTCATTTGAGAAACCCATAGTTTCTTCTGGTGATCTTAATAGATCATCCTCCACTTTTTTCCAAAGTCTAGTCAATTCTCCTTTCACAACCTATTTTGTATCATTTCATATTTGTAATTTACTTTACAAATATTTAGGGCATGTGTATTATGTACACGATACGATATAAAATTGCGAATATTATCCTCGTATTAATTCTTGATGATTATTGTTTAAAATTATATATATGCTTAGTTTCATATTAATGATCATATTAATCATCATAAAAAATGAAATCATAATGAGTGAAGAAAAAGTTATTGTTGCAAATAAGGGTCTTGTTCGGGCTGACTTTGCATTTTGGGTTGGTCAATATTTGGACAAATTCTATGATGGATTAGAAAATAAAAAGATCAGGGGAAATAAATGCTCAAAGTGTGGAGATGTGTTCGTTCCACCGAGAAAGATCTGTGGTAAGTGTAATGTAGTAATTCCATTAGAAGAAAATTGGGTTGATTTGCCCGAAACGGGAACTATCATGAATTTCACGACTACACCATATAGAGTTAATGATAGAAGCTCGAGAAAGACAAAAGATTGGACAATTGGCATGATTCAGATTGATGGGAGCAATACTTCAATAATCTATAGATTATTGAATATGGAACCCGAAGATGTTAAAATTGGCATGAAAGTTAAAATCGAATGGAACGAAAATACGAAAGGAGACCCTTCGGATATCAAGGGTTTCACAAAAGTTTAGGAGGTGCGTAAGAATGCAAAAAGTAGGAATAGTAGGGTATTATCAAGTAAAATTATATTCAGATGCGAATTATGGACGCTATGAAATGATATTTGAGGCATCTCGAGGTGCTTTAGATAAAGCTGGTCTTAAAAAGAAAGATATTTCGACAGTAATCTCGTGTACTAATGATTATTATGACGGTCGTACCATATCTAACTGCTTCACGGTTGAAGTTGGAGGTGGCTACATGGCTGATGAGAGTAAGGTTGAAATGGATGGTGCACATGCTGTATTATATGGGTTAATGCGAGTTCTTTCTGGAAACCATAATTTAGCAGTAGTTTGGGGCGGTAGCATGCCATCTTGTTATCCTTATCATACTGTGAGACTTTATGAGACAGATCCAACTTGGGAACGTTCTCTAGCATACGTCAATGATATTACTTCAGCTGGTTTTCAGATGAGGGCGTATATGGAAAAATATGGAGTGACTGCTGAAGAGATTGCTAAAGTAGCAGTAAAGAACAAGAAAAATGCTGCTAAAAACCCATTAGCACTTAAAGAAGCTCAATTGGCAAATTTAACAATTAAAGATGTTTTAGATTCAGGAACATACGCTGATCCAGTCACTGAATTGATGGTAGCTCCCCCTTGTGATGGAGTAGCAGCATTATTGTTAGCACCTGAAAAACAAGCGTTAAAGATCACTGATAAACCCGTTTGGATAACAGGCGTTGGATATAACCAAGATCCTTATTATCTTGGAGATCGGGACTTATCTGGATGCAAATCAATGAACTTAGCAGCAAAGATGGCATATGGTGGTGCTGGTATTACTGATCCATATTCAGAAATTGATGTGGCGGAATTATTTGAATCTTATGCCCATGAAGAATTAATTTTCGCAGAAGAATTAGGTTTTGCTGATAAGGGAAAAGGAGCTGAAATTAATTCGGTAATAAATGGAGATTTAGCCATCAATCCTTCTGGAGGTGCCCTTGGTGGAAATCCTCCCTGTGCAACTGGTTTAATCCGCGTCATTGAAGCGGTTAAGCAATTAACGGGTGAGGCTGGGCAATATCAAGTTAAAGGAGCTAAAAGAGCTGTAGCATCGGGGCAAATAGGAATGTGTGCCCAAAATAATATATTATATGTATTGGAGGGGAATTAAAATGGGAAGACAAGTAGCAATAGCTTCTGCTGGATTTAGTGAACATGCTTCAAAGCGTTCCGACGTGAGTATGCCTGAATTAGTTAGCGAAGCAATAGAGGATTGTTTGAAAAATGCTCCAAGTGTAGAACTTGGTGATATTGATGCATTTGTTAATGGAAATATGCCCGCTTTTGAGGGATCAAATATACCTGAATTATGGATGACCGATTGGATGGGTGCAAGAAATAAACCTTTATTACGAGTAACAACTGGTGGGACTACCGGTGGAACAGTTGCAATATCCGGCTATTATACTGTAGCTGCGGGATTACCCGGAGTTGACACGGTTTTGGCAGTAGCATTTGAACAGCAATCTCAAGGAGATACCAGCGTTGGTTTAGCTAGCGTCGCTTATGGAGAAATTTCTATTCTCAACACGCTTGGAATTCCATACGATCAAATATCACGTTTGCTTTCAGCAGGAGCGGCTATTGGAGTAGCAGCTTACCAAGCAACGACCTATATGAATAAAACCAAAATTAAAGAAGAGGATTTAGCAAGAGTAGTTGTTCAAAATAGACGTAATGCTGCAAAAACGTGGTGGGCACATTTAAAGATGCCTAATCTTACAATAGAAGAAGTTTTAGATACGCCATATGTTCAATACCCTTTACGATATGGAATGGTATGTCCGGCAAGCGATGGAGTATGTGCCATGTTATTTACAACAGAAGAAAAGGCTAAAAATATGTGTGATATACCCGTATATGTTAATGGAGTCGCAAGTGTGGCTAATGAATCAGCAGTTTTAGGCTATGATGGTAGCGGTTCAGCTCAAGTTGATCCTTCAATGCAACTCGGAGCGATTAGATCCTCTGAGTTAGCTTATAAACAAGCCGGAATTTCTTTTCCAAGAAAAGAAATTGATTATGCTGAGGTATACGCACCTTTTCCGAATCAACAACTACTTTGGACAGAGAAACTCGGACTTTTCGAAGAAGGAACTGCTCCAGCAATGCATGAGGCTGGAGTAACAGATTTTAATGGCGAATTACCTGTGAATTGTTCGGGAGGTGTAAATGCAACAAATGCAATTGGAGCATCTGCTATGGAAAGACCCGCAGAGGCAGCACTCCAAATAATGGGAAAAGCCAGTAATCAAGTGCCAAAAACGGTCCATACCGCAATCGGATCTGGATGGGGTGGTTCATTAAATCTCATAACTTTAATGGCTATGTCAGATCAGCCAAAAAGGCAATGGAGGTAGAGAAAATTGTCAAAAATGACTCAAAGGAAATCCTTAGATTATGTCAAGAAAGATTATATAAGAACTCGCACATTACCAGGAAGTTGGTATTTATCGAGTTACAAATACAAGTTTAATATTACACACATGAAACCTTTTTTAGAGAAATTAAAGGAGAAAAAACTTATAGCAAATCAATGTTCTTCCTGCAATAGGGTGTTTTATCCACCTCGATTTGTTTGCGGGAAATGTCTTGTTAAACCTGATAAATGGGTTGACATCAGAAATACTGCAAGCGTGTCAACATATGCAATTTCATATTTGAAAGATCCAGAAACTGGAGAAGTTCAGCAAAGACCCATGGTATTAGTTCATCATGACGGAGCTGATACTGCAAGCATAGCTGAATTAAGCCCTGATTTAGATGTGAAAGATACTTATGTAGGAATGCCCATCATAGCTCATTGGAGAGATGAAAGAACTGGTGGATTAATGGATATTGAATATTATGATAAGTTTGACGATGATTCAGATGATCTTAGAAATAACGATTAATAAGTCAATTTTTTAGTTAATTTATAACTTTTTTTTTACTTTTTTAAAAATAAAAAATATAAAAATATTTTAATTTGGAAATTTAACCTCGATAATCGAGTAATATAACAGCATCAACGGTTAACTCGTAGTTCTCGTCTTCGTCATTGTCATGGATTAAAACTTTTTCCACTTCATCCAACTGTCCGATTATTTCTAAAAGGTCTGATTGCTGAAGTATTTTGACTTCTGATTGCTTCAATTTCATTCTCAATTCAACCGATCCAGGTATAGATTTTGCGGAGGTCAACAAAATAACTCTATTTGTAACTTCTGTCAACTTTAAAGCGAATTCTAAAGATTCATCACCCGCGTCAAGAATTAAAATTCTTTTATCTTTTAAATCCTCAAGATTTGTGGGAATTTCCTTATAAACTCCCTTCCCAACGAACTTTTCGACTCCCAAGATGAGTTGCGTGTCTAACTGACAAGATGTGGTTATTTCCACTTCAGGTTCAGCTCCTGTACGATAATTATCTATTGCAGCTTTCAATGCATCTGCTGCTAAATTGGAACAATGCATTTTAATGGGAGGCAATCCGTCTAATTCTTCGGCTACATCCTTACGAGTAATCTCGTACGCCTTATCGAGAGTCATTCCTTTTGCCATTTCAGTAACCATTGATGATGTAGATACTGCTGAGCCGCAACCAAATGTTTTAAACTTAATATCATCTATTATTTCTTCTCCCTTGTCATTTTTTCCAACTTTAATGTAGATCCACATCAAATCTCCACAAACAGGATTCCCAACTTTTCCAACTCCATCTGCATCTTCAATTTCTCCAACATTTCTTGGGTTTCTAAAATGGTCCAATACCTTTTCTGAATAACTTGTTGATTTCATTTATTTATTCACCTTCTCCTTATTTATATTCTTTTAAAAATTCTGGTGGTGTCAATGGAGATAATTTTCTTAACCTTTTAACAACACCGGGTAAAACTCCAATTGCTCTATCAATATCAGATTCTTTTGTAAATCTTCCTAAAGAAAAGAGTAAACTACCATGAGCTTCTTCATGTAATAATCCCATGGCTAGTAATGTATGAGACGCTTCTAATGTTTTAGATGAGCATGCAGACCCAGTAGCACCACTAACATTTTCATCTCTCAAAGATAAGATTAAAGATTCACCTTCGATATAATCAAATCTGAAGTGAGCATTATTAGGTAGACGTTTTTCTGGATGTCCATTTAAATGTGACTTAGGAATTGTCTCAAGCACGCCTGAAATTAACTTATCTCGTAATTTTTTTAAACTGGAAGCTTCTTCATTTATGACAGATTTCATGATTTCAGCAGCTTTTGCAAACCCTACTATACCAGTTATATTCTCAGAACCGGATCTCATGCCTTTCTCTTGACCACCCCCGATCATAATTGGATTGATACGCACTCCTTTTTTTAAGTATAAAGCCCCAACTCCTCTTGGACCATAAATATCATTTGATGAAAACGTGATTAAATCAATCGGGATCTTTTGAACATCTATGGGAATAACCGCTTCACTCGCCACCGCATCTGTGTGGAATAAAATTTTCTTTTCATTAGCGATTTGAGCTATTTCTTTAATGGGTTGCAATGAACCAACTTCATTACTAGCTGTAGAAATAGATATTAAAGTTGTTTTATCTGTAATCAGTTTTTTTAATATATCGAGCTTAATTATTCCATATTGATCAACAGGAACTCTACTAACTGCAAAACCTTGTTGCTCTAAATATTTGCCAATATTTAATATTGAAATGTGCTCTATCTCAGATATGATGATATGATCTCCTTTACGCTTATTTTTTAATGCTGAACCTATTAGCGCCATGTTGTTTGATTCTGTTGCTCCAGAAGTGAATAAAATATCTTCTGCATCGGGTGCATTTATAAAGTCTGCAACTTTTTTACGAGACTGACTTAAGATTTCTGTAGCAACATCTCCGTGTCCGTGAAGTGATGCTGGATTAGCAAAATCTTTATTAAAATAAGGTAACATCTCTTTAACTACTCTTTCATCAACCGGTTTTGCCGCTTGATAATCCAAATATACACTCATCTTTATATCTCCCCTTTCTCTTAATATAATAAGCTAGAACCACATGGTTGCATCTGCCTCTAACACAAGATCATTCAATGTAGCTGCCCCTACAATCTTAAGATTAGGGATCAATTCTACTTTATCCCAACCTAACATTCTTTTTGAGGCTTCGCATACATAAAATGTTACACCCATTTTTAATGCTTTATCGATCATCTCTCGAACGCTCGGAAAACTTCCTAGTTTAATTTTTTCCGCTTCACCTGGTTTTAATACTTTCAAACTAGTTCCTAAATAATAAACAATCGCATTTATATCCATTGCTTTAGCAGATTGAGCCAATACTAAAGGTGAATACTGGCGTTCTGGTTCGTGGCTTGTTTGAACATACAATATGGTTTTTTCTTCACTCATTTTTTACCACCATTATTTTTTTTTTCTGAAAATAAAAGTTAAAAGATCATCTTCCTTCTTAAAATCCAAGACCTCTGTCTCAGTACGCTTTGCCCAGCGCAGTAAATCTTCTTCAGCGGCAGGATCATCAGCAAGAACTTTAAAGCATTGACCTATCTCAATAGATTCACTCATCTCTCTTACTTCGAATAAGGGTTCAGGACAAAATAAACCCGTTGTATCCAATTCTTTTATAATATCAAAATCTTTTTTTTCTGTCATGTCAAAACCACCTTTTTATAATAATTATTTGGATTTTATATTGGATAGTTTATATTATTACTTTTAACATCTAATATACTACTAGATAAAATGCTGTAAATAACTTCTCATTATAATTTAGTGATAAATTACATTGATGAGAAAATCCCAGAAAACAAAGATTAAAGCATCATTATAATTTATAAATTAGGTTTTATTCAATAATCTTCCTATTTTAGTATTTGATTAAAAAATTAATCAAAAAAGGAATGGCTCACTGACTCCAAAATAGTTTTCAATAACTCTTAATATTTCATCTTTAGTACCAATGTACCCACATAATTGATGAGTAGCCTTTCCATGTGAAGTATTATCTATTGTCTTAAATGGATTTAATTGAAGTTCTAATTCACCATAACGTAAAGAGGGCTTATTTGGAGATTCAGAATTATACGATTGGATCACTCCAATTTCACTGTCAGGGTGATCTCTGGAAATATCAAAACAATCTTCCTGTTTCTTTGGAACATCATTGGACAGCTTGACGATGAAGCCAAATTCTTCAGTATTGGGGATTTTAATTACATACCCAATTTTTGGATATTTTTTAAAATCAATATCTTCAGGTCTAATTGCTAATTTATAGATATCATCTACATCGATTTTGAATGACACATGATCTGGGGCCTGTTTTATTCTATCCTCAGGAATGATTCTGAAATATGATAAAGGCTTACTATCAGATCTTGTTGGTATTATCACAGTTCCAGGATTTTCTCGACCACCGCTAATTACGCATGCTAATGACCATCCATTTGCTTCAATGTTTGGTTGAAAAATTACACAATCATCGATGTATTCAATCCCACAGTAATCTGAAATACCTGTATTAATTGGTTCCTTAATAAGTTTGAACTGGCGAGTTATTTCACCTCGGAGAAACACTTTAGATATGTAATTATTGAAAGCAATTGGTGATGAAATGGTACAAGATTTCACATCCTCTGCTAATATTTCATAATTCGCGGGATCTAACCCTTCTTGACATTTCCAGTTTTCGAAACTTTCGGGTCTTTCATAAAAAAAAGTTTTCTCAGGACTAATCCAATACCTATCTCCACCAATATCCCAAGATCTTGATTTGATATTCTCCGTTATATTTGGGTTGATCCATAGAAGGTTATAAGAGTCATTTCTTGGAAATAATCCTAACACGCGCCCCCCATAATCTGAAATCAGAGCAGAACTATTCTCACTCATAGATAATTCACAATACTGAAGGTGTTTATTTATGGAGTTAATTAAAGCTTCTTTTGTATAATAATTCATATTTAAATCAACCATTGAAAACTATTAAAATTTAACTCATTCTTATTGTATTTGGATAGTATCGCAATTAGTATGATTTTAATAAAAAATTTGTTTTCCACAAAAGGAACTACGTATCATATCCTAGTTTAATAGTAATTGAGATGGATTCATCGTAGGTTTGGCCTTCCACAATGCATTTAAAAGGCAATTCTTTTGATTGTAATAATTCAGTAAAATATCCCAACCAATATTCTGAATATCTTTTATTCTGTCTGTGGCGAAAAAGCATGTGGTATTCATCTTCAGTACTATGATTTATGTCGATTGAATAAAAATAGTTAGCAACAACCCAAATTTTTTGGATCGTATGTATAACTTCTTCGAATGTTAAACTCTTCAAAGGTCTCGAATTATTATACCACATTATCAAATCAAGTGATACATTTTTCTTGAAAGGTTTATCCAAGGCTGTAGAAGGTTCAGCAGCAGCTCTAATTAATTGATTAAAGGTTGTTTTCCCAATCAACATCATTTTCATTTCATCGCGGGCACGAATCCATAAATCTCTATCAGCCTGCTTTAGATCATCATAATATTTTAATACTCTCTCTAGGAAAATAAAATCCGTTTCTTCTTGATTTTTATACTTTTCAATTATTCCTTGAGCTTCAGGAGACATGGAATTAAAATCATCATAAGATGTTATTGCATCACGAATTAAATTGGATATTGTTACTCCTAAATTCTTATACTTGTCTATTATCATCCGAGTCGTGTCTGAAACTTTAACATAAATTGGTTTATCTTTCAATTCACTATCTAGAGCTTCTTCTTCATTTTCATCATCATCTGTTTTTTTATTTTTTTCCAACTCATCGATCATCTTCGGCTTGATAACCTCTTTTTATTCAATGTATAATATGAATATATACAATTATATTTATAAATTTTCATCTTATTTTTAATTAGAGACAATAAAACACAAAATTCTTTACATTCATATATAGAATTATATACATTTTCTTGTAGAAATTTATCACAAAAAAATGGATTGATATATAGAAATATATATTTTAATTTATCTTTATCACTGATGATTTTATAATTTTATCGAATTTTCGAATCTTCACGAACATTTAAATATATTAGTATATTTTAATATATATAAGATTAAAAAAATAAAAAAAGAAATTAAAAAAAAATATCAATGTCAAGAAATAATAACCCTGCTGGAGTAGTAATTGGACTATTAGTATTTTTATACATTGGATTTGTATTTTTTATCCCTAGGATGGGCTTTTATCCAGTGTTTACTATTTTTCCAGGCATTTTCATATTAATTTTTATTGCATCAATGGCAACTATTATATCAAATAAAAGAAGTTCAACTGCTAATCGGGCTTTTAAGAATGAAAATCAAATAAATATTCAGAAACCAAATCCATATCGGGTTGAAAACCGATCTCAAGATCACCTTACAAACTCAAGCTATCAAAGAGTTGAAGAAGAAATTGAGGTAAAGCCAATCATTCGATTTTGTCAATATTGTGGGACTAGAATTGAAAGAGATTCAATGTTCTGCCACAATTGTGGGATTAAATTAGATTATGAGGTTTAAAATAGTTAAGTATCTATGAAATTGAATATCAGTATTCTCTAGGGGCGGAAGTCAACGCAGATAACGAACTTAATGTAAAATTGGATGTAGGGGTGGAAAATAGTATCGCCCCTGCTCCATTAATATCAAATAAATTATTAGAATTAATGAAAAAGGTGAAAATATGAGCATGAGCGAAAGTGTCACGAAAAAAGAAAAAGATAGAATCATATTATTTCACGGTGAAGATATCCATTCCAAAAAATTTCAAAAAAGAATGCATAGGACGAGTAACTCTAGTTTATTTCGAGTCATTCTTATTAATGCTGCTTTGATAGTTAGTGTAATTATAATCATTATACTGCTCGTGAATGCATTAGGATTATAATATTCCTTTCATAGTGAAGTAATTCAAATTTTAACAATACTCAATTTAGAGTCTTATCCTTTATATCTTGTTTAAATTAACTAGCCCTTTTCGTCATTTTATCTTGAATATCTTGAACAAAATATTTTTCAATTTTACATTGAAATTTATCGAACTTTGAGGGATCTATTTTCGGTTTAATTAATTCAGCTCGATATTCTTCTATAAATAAACTCTCAATTGTAGATAAACGAGCCTTAATTGTTTTCCTTTTGATTTTTGTAGAGCATTTCAATATAAAATAGAGCTTATAAATTGTATTATGATAAAAATTATAATTATATTCTCCTAAAGTAATATTATTAATATGGTCTTGACTATCTTCAATCATGCTTCTTGCAAATGTTTGAATTGTTTGGAAAAAACCACTAAGTAAGTCTGATTTAGACTTTTCCTCTGTTGAGAAGGTATATAAAGGTTTTCCTTCCCAATCAAGCACCCAAAATTCTTCAGCAATCATCTTTACTCTCTAGGGAACCATTTTTGATATGAAAATTATAATAATAGTCTTAGCTATATTATTTAAATATAAATATCCTCTAGCTTTTTCATAGAAAAAAAAGCAACTTATATTTAGATCATATTCTCGTTGGATTGGTAATTATTTTTTATGGCTTGAAAATTCTTCGCAAATTTTATAATAAATAGAATATCATAAAAATCAACATCTTTTTAGTGAAAAGCATGATTGAATATATCTTTTTAATAATATTCTTCATTGTTACAATAGTTGAAGTGTTTAGCGAATATAAGGACAATACTAAGATTGAATTTTTTACTAAACCACTATTAATGCCTTTACTAATTCTGTTTTATATTTTTGGCGTAATCGAAGGAGCTTCAATTGCTAAAGTTGATTGGCTAATAGTCGTTGCATTAATAGGTGGTTGGGCCGGGGATGTTCTCCTAATGCAAAAGGATCAAGAGAAATGGTTTTTATTTGGGATGGTGGCTTTCCTAATCAACCAAATCTTTTATATAATCTCATTTTTCTTATCCATATCTAACATCACTAACTTTAATGCTTGGGGATTTTACTTACTAGGACCAGTACTCTTAATTTTAATTTTTATGGTGCCGAGATTTATTAATAAAGCAGGTGAGATGAAAATTCCCGTGTTAGTATATTTAGTCGCCATTTTGCTAATGCACATCTCTGCAATTCTAAGATTGGCAGAATTCCAAGGATTACCATTTATCTTAGTTTATGTCGGTTCGATTTCTTTCATATTTTCTGATGCGACAATAGCAGTAAATAAGTGGGATAAGGAAACCACCCAAGGACGTCCAATTATTATGACAACCTATCTTTTAGCCCAGTTCTATATTACTTTAGGTGTATTATTTACTGCGTTATTATAAATTAAAAAATAATAAACACACTTTTTTTTATTATCCCTTCTTAAAAATCTTCTAAAAATAACAATACAAATTTTTGAAATGAGTTCTAAGTAAGAAAATTTTTAATTTAGCAATAATTTATAAAATAATACATAACAAACCTCTCATATCAGCCCTAGTAGCATAGCGGTATTGCGTTGCCTTGGTAAGGCAAAGGTCGGGGGTTCAAATCCCCCCTGGGGCTCCATATTAACATTGCCGATGTAGCATAGGCTGGTTATTGCGCCAGACTCATAATCCTACTGAAAAATGGGTCAGACAGGATGTACTCTGGAGGTCGAGGGCTCGAATAGTCATTGGAACTGACTCCATTGACTTGAGTATCCCTCCATCGGCATTTTCTTTTTTTAATTCTTATAATTAGGAAAAAAGTTTTCATTTGCTAACATTTCTCAAGTTTGAGATAACTATTTACTTGAAACTAAAAGATAAAAGAATATATAAAAAATAATTCAAATCTTATTCCATTTCCAAGCAGTTGAAATTGCCCCCTGCCGACAAGTAGCAACGCAATTACCGCATAGAATGCACTCGACATTCTCCAGTGAACCTTCTTGCACCATAGCAGTGACATCAAGGCTCATTGGGCAAGATTTGGTACACAATTTGCATTGCGTGCATTTTTCCGTTTCAACTTCCAAGTGATAAGAAGGATATTTGAGTTTATTTTTTATTTTCGTTCCAATTATCATGAATGGTGCCATCCAACACACGTAATGGCATCCCGCTCGCTTTCCAGCAGCATAGGTTAATAGTAGCAACCCAAATACAACGGAAAGGTAAATTACGTAACTGCCTGGAGAGTCGACCGAGATACCTGACTCTGTAAGATGAAACATATTAATTGATTTGTATCCTCCCGCCATTATTGCAAAAGTTATGATGATTCCAATCCATGGAACCCAAATGAACCACTTGATAAGGTTTCGCTTTCCTCCTTTAGAAGTCTTATTATGAACCATTCCTCCAAATTCCATCAGACCTCCTCCCGGACATATGTATGCACAGAATGCCCTTCCGAAGACTAGCGAGGTTAGGAATAGTCCAATAAATACTATAAAACTCCCATTAATAATGCCTTCCATTGCTCCATCAATGATAACATATGGAGAGAGATAATTTAGAGTTATTGGGAATAACATTAAAGAAATAAACAAAATTCCCTTTCTTAATTTCTGGTTTGGTTTTTTCATATTGTCGTTTGTTTTCATTTCAATTTTACCTCAACTTATTTATTCCCTTGGTTTCAAGCCTTCACCGAGCATTTCAAATACAAAATCAACAATTTGTTTAGTAGTAATATTGAGATTTTCTAAGTTTTTCTCTCTACGAGTTAATTCTTTGATCAATCCACTAGTCAGAGTAGCTAAAGTAATCCCTATCATTATCGGATCTTTATCTGTACGTAATTTATTATTTTTGATTGCTTCCACAATCACACCGACAAATAAATCTCGATATGCGTTGCTTTGTTCCAAGTACGCTTTTTCATTTGTAGTAAGTTCCTTTTTGGGTTTATTTGCAATATCGAGAAATTTATCACCAATATGATGAAAAACCATGGCATAATCAGGAGCCCCTTTATAGAATTCGTGATATGCTTTTCCTACCGCCATAAGTTGTGCGATTCCTGGTTCTTCCCTTTTAATAAATTTTTTTGTTTTTTCAATGATCATTTGATAGGCTCTTATACCTAAAGTTAAATATATCTCATCTTTTGAGAGAAAGTATTTATAAACCGTTCCCTTACTAAACTCTGATTCTTCAGCGATTTGATCCATTGTTGTATCATCATATCCTTGAGAAAGAAATAATTTTTCAGCTTTTTGAAGGATAAAATCCTTTCTTTGTTCTATTTCACGTTCTTTACGACTCAATGTTTTTTCACTTTATTGACTAATAGTATTTTTTTAGACCAAGGGTCATTACATAATTAAAGTTTATTTTCCTATATAAACTTTTGGTTCAAAAAATGACTATGAGTCATTATTATTTTTAAAGCTTTTTGTCAAATTTAGAATAATTAATGCTGTTTCGATAAAAAGATTGGATTTTCATATTTCCTAACTGAAAGCACTTTAAAAAATGAGTTAAATACATATAATTATGGTAATTTTCTTAAAAATTTTGTATATCTTATGATTCAACTCAAAGTAATTCCCTATTTTAAAGATTTAGTGCCTCAAGAAAATTCAATAACACTATAAAATTAAAGAATAAATATAGAAAAATTTTTCATACGATTTTTCTATGGGATAATAATTGATTTAGCCAATCATATACCCGTTGATATGGGTTTACGCCATCTATAGGTTCTGATACTGGTTCAGGTATATATAATACTTCAGAAATTGGTTCTGGTTTAGATTTATAAACATACTCTGGTTCATATACTGGTTCGACTGGTTGTACATATGCTGGTTCTGGTTCAGGTTCATAAACGGATTCCGGAGTCGTTGCGGGTTTATGCTTAGAGACAAACTCTGATTTTTTCTCTTCCTTTGGTTCAAAATTCCTATAAGTAACTAATTGCGTTAACCATTGTCCCAGTCGTATATTTATGTCATCTATTAATATTTCTGGAGTGGCTTCTGGTTCAGGTTCATATTCTGGTTCTGAAGTGGTTTCTGGCTCTGTTTCATATACAGGTTCTGGAGTGGCTTCTGGCTCTGTTTCATATACAGGTTCTGGAGTGGCTTCTGGTTCAGGTTCATATTCTGGTTCTGGAGTGGCTTCTGTTTCAGGTTCATATACTGGTTCTGGAGTGGCTTCTGGCTCTGTTTCATATACAGGTTCTGGAGTGGCTTCGGGTTTTGGTTCATATTCTGGTTCTTGTGTTGTATATTTCTTTATAATTTGAATTACATCGAATGGATTATTCTCAGGATGCATCATTTTCGATCCTAAAAAGATATTGATTGGTTTAGCTCTTTTTTTGTTTATCTTAAGATCTATAGTAAAATCACCAGGAGTTAGAAAGTCTAAGCCTTCAGTTGCTTTCTTCAACTCTGAAAACCATTCAACAGAATTCTTTCCAGTTTTGTTTATTTTTTCTTCTTCATTTAATTCAATTTTATTGATAATTCTAAACTTATCCGTATATGTTATCTTACCTTGAAATTTTACAGCTTTTTTTTCTGAAGAAGTCCACCTCAGATGAAAACCGTCTGATTGCTTCCATAGAATATATCCTAAAATATCTTTTCCTTCAAAATCAGCACGTCCTTTGATTTCTTTTACATACATTTTTTTCATTTTTTGTAATTATGATTTGATTCAATTGTGACACTTTTTTCTAATAAATATTTTTAAATGCGAAATTGCTGATTTAAAAAAAATCACTTTTTTTCTAATTTCTCCAACTAATATTTATATTATAAAAATCTGATAATTGCGGGAATCTTTCTGGTTATAGTCGGTGGTTGCGTCGCACCAATAGGTGGTTTTGTAGCTAATCTTTTCAAACAAAGAGGATTTTGATAACTTTTTACAAAGTTAATAAATAAAATATATATAAAGTATTAATACTTAGTTATCTTTAACCAAAGTGCCACCAGCTCTATTGATTGCTTTTGATTTAAAGAGATTTTGAAATCCCGGTTTATAATTCATGTATTTTGGAATTGGATACCTCAATCCGCCTTGATGTGTGCTT
>Ga0307426_1000606_pt1 | contig 24517 bp, 21 predicted proteins | sample SalMarWE160340MG_FD_202165 | JGI IMG/M metagenome (GOLD analysis project Ga0307426, IMG submission 202165) | Salt marsh sediment microbial communities from the Plum Island Ecosystem LTER, Massachusetts, United States - WE1603-40 | ecosystem: Environmental > Aquatic > Marine > Intertidal zone >...
AGCTGTAGTTTTGTTGGCAGCTCAAATAGTAACAGTCATACCAGTGCAAGCAGCACCAAAGGAAAAATTGGGCTTTCAGCTTTACATCGAAGGAGTAGCTGTGGGTTATGGCCCATGGGGAACTTACCATGCGGGTCCAAGAGGAACCGAAGATGATAACCCAGAGCCAAAAGATCTGATTCAGAGAACATTCCACGCAAAGGCAGTTCAATTCTTGGCTTTCAATGTTGAACTTACAATAAATGGAGAAACCCCATTAGTGTATTCTCCTTCTGAAGAAAAACTTGATTTCGTTTTTGCTGAGAAGCATTCGTTTAACTTCAACTGGGCAACAGTAACTGGAACAAGTAAAGCAGAAGATACACTCATATTTTATGAAGCTGATGGAACTGTGTGGGGCACTCTCGAAATCTCGGTAAGGGACAAGATTATGTATGTCCCTGATGAAGAAGGCAATCCGGTATTAGTAAGTGAAGGAAACATCTTTGGGAAGGGAACAGGTGCACTCAAGGGGGCAAAGGTAGAGGGCGCAACTAGCGGCGAAGATATTGGTATGTGGCCAGTAGTAGATGAAAACGGTGAGCCTGTATATGATGCTGACGGTAACCGGATTGAGTTGCCAATAAGGGGTTTAACTCGTTCAGGCACAATATCAGGTTGGACTACTCCTCCATAAGCGAACCCAAACGAAGAAGTCAAAGAGGGAAAAACAGATGTAACCCTTTTCCCCTATTTTTTCTATTTCATTTTTTGTTACGACCATGAAAACAATTTTTCGGCAAAGTCTTCTAATCGCACCAAAAATATGGACTGATTTGTCTCTGACTTTGGGGACAGATACAAGCTTAACATGCATATTCCACAAATCATGCAGCCAGAGATAAAAACAACTTTCCAGATTGACTAGAAAACATAAGGAACCAAGCTCCAACAATAAAAGACTATCCACAAGTAGGAAAGAAGAAAGGAATCAGAAGGAGGTGAGTCGAACCGCCCCCTATCTTCTTTCCTTCTAAGCGTGGAAGCAAATGTGACATAAAAACATTATCTAAAACTGTTTTTTAACTGACATTGGTCATTTCGCTCAGGTCGACACTATCCTTTTCTCTTATGCAGCCGAAAGGCCTGTAAACCAATACCAATTCCTCACATTCACCCCTTTCTGTGCACGCTCTACTCTTAGCCTCGTCATCAGGCACCGTGCACCTTATGATCTTTGCATCATTCAATCTCAACAGGGAATTGTCTTTCTTTACAAGATACTTGCTTACGTTAATTTCGCCAATTTTCTTTCGCATGTCCTTGATCATAAATTATCTCCTGGAACTTCGCTTCCAGTTGCCTATGTTAACTGCTATTATTGAATTTAGTATTTAGACTTTTTAAATTTGAGCGTTTTGAACAGCTTAACCCATATTATTAAACAAAACAATGTTTAACTTGATCAAGTTCCATTTTACAAAAAGAGGACTATAGGATTATTTTGGTTTTCTGAACAACTTAACCCCGTTAAATTCCGTAACGTAGTCAAAACCAGATTCTATTAAAGCGGTTGCTTCTTGCACGGTTTTAGCTGCCTCACACACATAATCTTCGTTCTCAAAGTGAACCAAATGCGTATAGACCAATGTGTTCTCAATTCTCTTGTGACCTAACAGCCATTTAACGTGTAGAATGTCTTTAGTTTTCCAATACTCATGTGTGGCTTTCCAATGTCTAAAACTCCGAAACGCTATATGATGTATCCTCGGCTTCTGCAACTTGATACTAAGGTCATTACGCATCTTAATGTAACCTGTCCTGAAATCATTCAAGTCCAAATTATTTCCAGAAAATACCTTCTCTGAGGCTCTCTGCAACGTCAGCAATCTTGAAAGTAAATGACTGCTTATAGGCAATGTTCGTGCATTATGATTCTTAGTTGGCGTAATGTTAACAGTCTTATTTTCTGTGTTGATGTCAACCCAACGTAACTTCCATCCTTCACCACTGTCAGCACCAGTCCCTTTCAGCAATTCTAGAAATACAGACAGTTTCAAAGTTGCTCTACTAATCAGCAAATCCAACTCTAACTCTAACGGAACAAAGATTGGTTTACTTTCTTTAACGAATTTAGGCTTAACCCAAGTTAAGCCGCTATATTGCACGTAGTAATCATAAGCGTTAGTTAGCAGTTGCTTGTATGCTTCACTGGATGGATAAGTGCATATTAACGTCTTCATCTGGTCAGGATTATTCAAGTTTCCTATTTTACCTAACATTCTAATTCTACGCAAATACGTCTTAGCGGTTACTTCTCTGATATGCTGTCTTAGAAAGTTTTGCAGAGGGTGGCATCCAAAGTGCAGAGGGTGGGATTCGAACCCACGAACCCCTACGGGATAGGCTCCTGAAGCCTACGCCTTTGACCTGGCTCGGCGACCTCTGCGCTGAAACAGCATTTGCAGTCGTTGAAAATAACTTTTGCTGAATAAATACGTTGTCGCAATAGCTTATTTATTCTTTAAAAGGGGGGTTTAGACTGAAAACAGCAAATACGGGTCCATTCTATTTCCTGTTTCTAACAAGACATTTTGCCATCTCTGTTGGGAAGAGATATAAGGTTGGCATTGCTCAAGTTTTTGGTAGAATGGAGAAAATTAAACGTTTTAAGGGAGTATTTATCGTTGCAGCTGTGTTGATGTTAATTGCCCTTCTGGTCGCTATCGTTTACTGGCAAAGCGTGCCACAGATGCTGTATCCCGAAGAAATCCGCGAATATGAGGGACAAGATCTCTCTTCGATAGGTGCCTTCAGGGAAAACTCCATCAAAGGACCACAACACGTAAACGAAAGCACTTACCGCCTGACGATAACTGGACTGGTAAACCAGACTGTAGAGTACACTTACGCTGACGCGATTAATGGGTTCCAGAAATACCAGAAGGTCATAACGCTCCACTGCGTGGAAGGCTGGTCTGTAAAGATTCTTTGGGAAGGCTTTCTGCTGAAGGATCTGATGAGCGAAGCTGGAATTAACCCAGAAGCCGTGGTTGTAATCTTTTACGCTTACGATGGCTACTCAACCTCTCTTCCACTAAACTACATCCTGGACAACGACATACTCATAGCATACAAAATGAACGGGTTAACTCTTCCACCTGAAAGAGGGTTCCCGTTCCAGTTGGTCGCAGAGAGCAAGTACGGCTACAAATGGATCAAATGGATAACGCAGATTGAACTATCCAACAACTCAGATTATCTGGGATATTGGGAAATCAGAGGCTTTTCGAATGACGCGAACCTGCCCTGAACGCCTAAGCGCGCGCTTCAGTAGCTTAATTAAATAGCTGTGTCATCCCTATCATTTGTTAACGGCGTCTGACTGCAATGGCGAAATATTTGTTTGAAAGAATAATTCAATGGTTGCTTTTTTTAGTGACCATAATTTATGTACTAACCGGATTAGGAATCACCCAGTTCCGTATAATTGAACCAGCAACTTTTGGACTGTTAAGCAAGAACCGTTCTTTCGCCATACACGACAACTTGCTAATCCCGTTCATCGTGTTGCTTGTTCTGCACATAACGGTTAAGCCTGTTAAACAAATTTATAAAAATCGTAGGCGAGAAAAATAATGCAAATGCACGGCGGATTTGTCAGAAAGCTTAAAGAGTGAGATTACTAATTCATAAAGGTAATATAGAATAATAGCATATAATCTCATGCGTCGCGAAAAACAAAAAGAAAATTAACTCGCGTCATGCGATTAACCCTAACTCAAATAACTTACACCTTGGAGGTGCACGATTACGGGTAATTCCCAGACATTTACCATAAAGTATGTTATACAGGCTAAATTTGAAATTGACGGTGTCGTCGAAAAACCAGACGTGATAGGAGCAGTTTTCGGCCAAACAGAAGGACTTTTCGGACCTGAACTTGACCTCAGAGAACTCCAGAAAACAGGACGCATCGGAAGAATAGAAATCGATTTACACTCGAAAAACGACCGAACCACAGGCACCATAAACATCCCAACAAGCCTAGACCGCATAAGCACAGCGCTGATTGCCGCAAGCATAGAAAGCATAAACCGCGTTGGTCCCTGCTCAGCCAAAGTCAGTTTGGACAAAATCGAAGACATCAGGGAAGCAAGGCGGAAAGTGATTATTGACCGTGCCAAAGAAATTCTGCACAAATGGAATATAGAGTCTATGCCTAACGTGGATGAAGTCTACAAGCAGATCTCCAACACATTGAGGCTGGGCAAAGTCGAAAAATACGGTCCAGAAGACCTGCCTGCAGGACCAGCGCTTGAGAAATCCAAAGAAATAATCGTGGTGGAAGGAAGAGCAGACATAATAAACCTCATGCGCTGTGGAATCCAGAACACGGTTGCGCTTGAAGGCGCCAAAGTTCCAGAATCAATAAAGAAGCTTACCAAAGAGAAGGAGGCTACAGCGCTTTTGGATGGTGACCGTGGTGGTGATTTGATTCTTAAGGAGCTTTTGCAGGTTACGAACATACGTTTTGTTGGTCGTGCTCCGAGAGGCAAAGAGATTGAAGAGTGTAACTGTAACGAAATCTCTGAAGCGTTAGATAACCGAGTTCCAGTGAAGGAGCTTCACAAGGCGAAGAGGGAACGACCGAAAATGGAGGTTCCAAACGAGATCGGTAAAGCAGCAAAGGCGTTGCAGGGCACGCTTGAAGCAGTTCTTCTCGACGCCAAGCTTAAGCAAATGGAACGTTTGCCCGTGAGTCAGTTGGCTGAAAAACTGCAGCAGGCGAAGGGTGTTGACACGGTGGTGTTTGACGGCATAATAACCCAGAGAATTGTTGATGTTGCTGGAGAGAAGAACATAAAGCGGATAGTTGCTTCTCGCGTTTCGGAAGCTGTAAAGCCAGCGTTAAACGTTGAACTCGTAACCTTCAAAGATGCCATACAAAGTTAATTCCCTCATGAACCCAACGAGGGCTGTTGCTTCCTTTTCTAGCCGTTTTAAACAGCTTAAGCTGGGTATTACAGGCGAATGTCATCTTCGAAGCGGTTTTTTTCCACTTCGAGACTTCGAAGTACACTTGCAACCCTGACGGTTTCGGTTAAGTTCATCCAGTTAGCTTTTGCCGTTTGCACAGGATTGCCGAAGAGTTTGCGCGAGGCAACTTTCAGCTTCACTATTTACGTAAAAAGGCTTTTCCTCTGATTCCCACTACAACATTCGATGTGGAAAAAAATTTTTCAATATAGCGTCAAAATAGGCAAGTGAGTTTGTATCAATAACGAGCAATCTGTCACCGTTTTCGCACTAATGCCTTACGCCAACAGTATCTTTGAGCAGTAATCTTTGCAACAGAAATAAGGAACACCTCAAACTTGAAATCAGAGGCTGGCTTAGCGGAGCTGCTGTGAAATTTTGTCTATACCCCCCTTCATATAGAAACTTCATATAGTTCTGAAAGGAAGCGCGGCAGTTCCTGTTCTGGCGGCTGTGGAATCTTTCAGGTGTTGCGCTTAAGAAGGTCTATTACGTCTGGGAAGTCTATGCCTATCGCTTTTGCTTTCTCTATTGTTGGCACTCCGTTCGGGGTCCAGCCGCGCCGTTTGTAAACCGCGTCTTTCAGCTTCTCGTATTCCGCCTCTCGGTATTTTCTCAGCGCGGCCATTTTCTCCTCGGTTGACTTGCCCTCTGGGTCGATGCCGAGTTTTTCCTTGAGTTGCTTGTCGTAGCGTTCTCTGCGGCTTTCGTATTCTTCCTTTGTCACGGGTCCAACCGCTCGGTACGGCACTGTGTCTTGTGCTCTTGTTCCGTAGCCCAGCCGCAGGTTGAAGATGCGCTGGAAATTGTAGACTTTCTCGCTCATCAGTATGAGGTCGTTCACGGTCACTTTTTTGCCTGTTACCGCGTAGAACAGTTTGGCGTAGTTCTCAACGTGTTCCATCACTTTAGCGGGCTCTTTTGTCTGCTTGTTGCCTTCGGGCACAACGTCGTTCCATGGAAGCTTGCACAAGCCGTTAAGCCCAAACCAAGTGCGCCACATCGGAAACCAATGCAGATTCTCAGCTTTCTGCTCGAAAGTAGGCATTAAATTATGTACCATATCGAGGAAAATCAGCCACGCCTCGTCATGCTGTGGACCTTTAAGCGTCAAGCCGTAACCGCCCTGCTGCGCCAGAGACTCCTTAGTTACGTACTCTGAGAACTCCAAGCCTTTGGATTCCATGCCGATGTCCTGCATGGTCTTCGCGTCTGCGCCGTACTTCTCCGCAAACAGCTTTTTCATCTTCCGAACGCCTTGACCCACCACGACGCCGAAGCCTTCGCCACGTGCCATCTGATGCACAAGCTCCAACGCTGCTTCCTTGTTGCCGAAGCACAATTCTAAGCCTCCTGTGGCTTTCTTGTCGATTAAGCCCATCTCGTAGCATTCCATTGCGAAGGCGGTTGCGGTTCCCACGCTAATGGTGTCCAGACCATAAATGTCACAGTAATAATTCATCTCGATAACGTGGTCCACGTCAAAAATGCCGCAGTTGCTACCCACGCCCGCCACTGTCTCGTACTCAGGACCAGTTACGAACACCCGTTGCTCCTTGTACGGTCCAGTCTCAAGCTCAAAATCCTTCACCGCATGAGAACATGATAAGGAACAGCCGAACCAGCAGCCGTCAAATCCTGTATGGAACTTCTTTCGGTACACTTCCCTGCCCAGCTTCTCCGCCTCAGGATGACAACCATATCTGAAATTGTCCACTGGCAACAGGTCAAAGTTGTTCATTGCAGAAACAAGCTGCGGAGAGCCGATGGCTGCCATTTCATTCTGTTTCGGGTCAAGCGCTCTTATCTCTCTGTTATACGCGGTGCCGATCTCTTTCACCAAGTCAGCGTCGGCCGGACCAATACTATCAACAGTGATTTTCCCCGAATACTTGACCACAATAGCCTTTACCCTTTTATCGCGCAGCACCGTGCCTATTCCGCCTCTGCCCGCCTGCTTGAACCTATGCACGCGCCTTGCTACATCGTACCACGAAATGTTTAAGCACCCAATCAACGTGTGCTCAGCACCAGGACCTGCCGACACCACAGATATGCTGAGAGGATTGCTGCCGCCGTACTTCTGCGCCATAGCCTCCGTAATCAACTGTGTCTCTGAAGGAAGCGCCGTGGCATCTTCAACTTGGACTCGCCCTTCGTCACCGTCAATGAATATGACAATTTCGGACTCAGGTTTGCCCTGCACCTCAAGAGCGTCCCACCCCGCAAATTTCAGGTACGGACCAAAATAGCCGCCTACATTAGAATCCACCACGATGCCCGTTAAAGGCGAAATGGCTACAGCGATACTCTTTCCGCCGCCAGGATAAACGGGAATCCCGCCCAATGGACCTGCGGCTAAGCAAACCTCATTTTCAGGCTCGTCCCACTTTATAATTCGATCCTTAGGCAGGGCGTTCCACAGTAGCCAAACGTCGAAGCCGCGGCCACCCGTGAACGTTTCTTTCATTTTTTCCGAGACGGGTCTGCTTTTGATTTTCATTTCTGAGAGGTTAACGTATAAGGTTCGGTTGTTGTAGCCCCTCTCGGTTTTCTTTGGTGTGTATGTGAAGTTTGCAAGTATCATTATTTCACCATGTGTAGTATGGAACTTGAAAGGTAGCAAAACAACATAATAGCCTTTTCGATTGGACTCGCTAGTTTTTTTAGTTAAGGCGAAGCTATTTACATAATCAACAAATCTAAATTAAGAGGCAGAAAATGAAAATCATTAGAAAAAACCTGCAGCAAGGCTTTGTTAAGGTTGTTCCCAGCTCTGATGATGACCTTTGGCACTTGTACAACGTCATCTACAAGGGCGATGAGGTTTACGCTTACTCGTCGAGAGCGATAAAGTCTGACAAAGAGTATTCTAGACCAAAGAGCGGCGAGCGTGTCTCAGCGTTTATGGGTGTTAAGGTTGAATCCGTGGCTTGGGACAAGTTTCTAGGCAAGCTACGAGTGCACGGGGTAATTATTCATGCACCGGACATTATGCCAACAGGTGCCCACCACACTTTGAGCATAGCGCTGAACCAACCCGTGACAATCGTGAAGACGGAATGGACTAAGCATCTTCTTGACAGGCTTAAGCGGGCAAGCAGAACTGAAAAACCAATGATAATTCTCGCCATAGACGACGAAGGCTTCGCTTTAGCGGAGACCAGACAGTACGGCGTAGACATCAAGTTGGAGGAGCGCATGAAACTGCCTGGAAAGCATGAAGCCGAAAAAAGGTCCGCTGCCACAAAAGACTACTTTAAATGCGTGGTCAAAAGTATAAACCAGCTCTGGTCGCCAAGGCACCTCCCGATAGTTATCGTGGGCGTTGGCTTCATAAAAAACGACTTCGCAAAGTTTCTTGCGGATGAGGCTGCGGACATGGCTAAGTCAGTTGTGGATGTAAAGAGCGTCAACAACGGAGGGGTGAGCGGCATTTACGAGGCTTTGCGTTCAGGAGTGCTACTGAAGGCAGCAAAGCAGTTGCGCGTTGTTGACGAAACTGAAGTCATGGAAGAAGTCATGAAGCGTCTTGGAAAAGACGAAGCAACGGTCACTTATGGACGGGAAAAGGTTGAGACCGCGGTACAGATGGGAGCGGTTGAGAAGCTGGTTTTGGCAGACACGATGTTACGTGAGTCTGGGGAAGAGCAACGCTTGCATTTAGAGAAGCTCATGCGAGAAGTGGAGCAGCGAAGAGGCAGCATAACAGTGGTCAGCACGGAACATGAGGCGGGTGCTAAACTCCTCGCGTTGAGCGGTATAGCTGCGCTTCTCAGATTCCCAGTTCTTGGCGCTTTTCAACAATAGACTTCTGAAGGCTACAGCTGAACACATTCCACTTTAGAACTGCTGATTTGAACGTACCTCTTTGCCATTTGCTTCTATGTTGAACCCGTTGCATCAGCCGCCTTTTTTACAAACCTTTTTATAGCATCTGCAAAAGACCAGTTCAGGGGGATAAAGTGAAAAGGCAAGAAGCAGTTGAAACGCTAAAAAAAATTTTGGAATCTTGTAACTCGATTATCCGAGTTATGTCTCATTGCACCCTTTAAAACAAGCGGATTAATACGAGCTTCATATCAAAAACCGAATTCCCCATTCATGTCAGAGCCGTTTAAATGACATCATTCAAAGTCGCGGCTTAGCTATGAGAGAATACAACGGATTTTTGTTAATCTACACGCCCTAAACCCAACGAAAACATGCCGTTACTACCTAACTCGGCCGGTAGCGTTCAAGCAAAGTTTATTTTTGCTTGAAAGTTCTTTTCAAGGTTTCCAGTTTTTCGCCTAAAATTTGAGCTTCGCTGTGTCCTAAGCCTTTCTCATAGGCTTTGCGTATGTGCTTTATTTCGTAGGGGTTAAAACCCATAATCCGAGCGGCGGTAGCGTCCGTGGCAACTACGTCCCTTCCGGCAATTATGAGGTTCATCTGGACTGGTGTGCCGTCAATGGGACCTTGACCTTCCATACCCACGAAGCCGTCGATAACAGTTAACGCTGGTTTAAGCACGGTGTTGATGTCAACCACGACTTTGCTTATGCCTTTCATGTGGTATTTGCCTTTGAACTTGTCAGGGAGCAAGCCGAACATGTTCTTCATGCCCAAAGTTACGGTGGTGTTAATGTGCGTTTTGAGTTTCGCCGCGCTGATAACCGCGGATTCCGTGACTAGACGTGGCACAGTTATGCTTTTCAACGCTTCGCCGTTAGGAACCTCAAGCGTAACCTTGTCTTTAACGTATCTGAGGTTGAGCCATTCGACGCCGTTGCGGTTGCACATGTCCTTCATGCCTGTCGCTTCAAATGCTTTGTCAGCGTTGGTTATGGTGGCGTCGGACTCTACAACGTACACTTTCACGGGCAAATTCTCAAGCTTCTTGATTATGGCTTCAACCACAATGGGGTCGGTGGTTGCGCCCGTGTCCCATGACTTGTCAGTGATGAAGTTAATCTTGATAAGCACCGTATCGTAACCCACAAGCGCGCTTTTGTAATCTATCAGGTCAAGGGCTTTGAAAACTGGAGCGTGCCCCCGCTCGCCTTTAACAACAGCCACAACATGAGAATCCGCTTGCATAAGAATATCACCGAAGCTCCACATATAAACCGTGCCTATCAGGCTTTCGACGAAATATACGTGCAAGTAGCCTGCTTACCCGCCAAAACCGCCTCAACCCTACCCGGATATTTCCCGTTAACCACGTAGCAGCCAAACCCGGCGTCCAAAAGCAGTTTAGGCAAGAAGCGGTCAACGCTGGTTCGCTGCTTCAACTTAAGCAGCTCCTCGGCTGACAATTGCTCTATCAGCACCGCATCTGAATGCGTCTTAGGGTCACTTGTGAAAACGCCGTCTACATCGGTGACCAAAACCAATTTTCTAGCGTGCACCCTCCCGGCAACGTATGCTGCGATGGAGTCTGAGGTGACATCCCATGAATTCTCAAGAGGGTCCTCCTGAAACATCAACTGCGAGGGTAGAAAAATCGGCGTGTTTGGCGCTTCTGAGAAATCCTCGGCGTCTTCAAGCCTATGGATAACACATGAATCAGGCACAAAATCCAACAGCAATAGCCCGAACTGGTCCATGGCCAGAATAGCCATCTTGTGAGAGATATCACTGGATAAGGCAAAACGCCGGTCAAAATCCCTAACTACATCAGAAAAGCTGCCTCCCCCAGGCACCACAATAAAGGCATATTTCTTTGCGAGTTCACCAAGCTTTCGGCACAATGCTCTCAGCCGATCTGGGTCTTCGGTTAAGCTGCCGCCGATTTTTACTACAGCGTCCACTTCACGTTTCTCCCTTCAAGTTTGCTTGCCGTCATCAACGCCACACCAACCGCAGGTGACGCATTAACCATGTCGTCTAGCGCCCATTCATGCTGGCGGTATACAAAAGCATCACCAAAACACACTTTTTCGAGGTCAAGAATCTCGTTAACACCGATTTTTTGGGCGGCAACTCTCGCGATGAAATCTTTGCCGAGACCCGTAACCACAGCGGGAACTTTTTCGGTTGCAAGCGACCTGACACGAGAATAAACTTGGCTTAGCCCCTCAGCAACCTGTGTAACTTGCCTGCCGTAGACGTATTTTGCGATTTGGACAACTTCTTCTTCAGTCAGCATGTCCATGTCGGCGCAAACAATCCGTGCGAGACGCGCCAACGCTTCACCTCGGGTTTTCCCTCGACCATCCGCGGTCTGCGTCGTGTAATCCTCTTCACTGATGTTGCCTAAAACCAGATGAACATCGCCTGACTGCGCAAACAGCTCTGACGCTACACGCGCCACGCCGTCTCTGAAAGGAACAGAGTTCACAGTTGCCGCGACGTTCGTTCGCAAACTTCCCGTGTAAACAAGCTCACCCGCTATCAGCTTCTCCAAATCAGTTTTGCCAGCCGCTGAAACGCCCCCGTCGACCACGGGTATGATGCTTGTGCTTGTGCTTCCAACATCCACTATCACGCAGGTCTTGACAAGCTGAGCGACCAGCCAGCCCGTCGCCGCCCAATTCGCCGCCGCCACACTCAGCGGTTCTGATCTGGCAGCGTCCAGTGACAGCAGTTTTGTGTCTACATCTAAAACGAAAACTGGCAAACCAGCAAAAACCTGAGCCGCACACGCCAAGACATGGTTGACGCCTTCACGCTTAGTTTGATACGCGTCAGACAACTCGGCGGTCATGGTTAAGCCAACGCCGTCAAGCCTCGCGTCACCGCTTACCCGCTCTTCCAGCTTTGAAAGCACTTCAGCGAGTTTCGCGGGGTTTTTCCAGACAGGAAAATACTCCATCGCAGGTCTAAGCTCTTTGACGCCGCCATTTTCGGTGCGTAGGAAAGCCGCTTTTGTGTTGGCGCCTCCGATGTCCCAGCCGATAACCGTTACCACGCTACCTGCCTCTGCTTATAGTGTTAAGGACGCGCTTTTTAGCTTCACGGAACCTGGTCGTGGCTTCTTTGAGTCTGGCGCCGTAAGCTGCGATGAGTGCCGAGGCAGCCCCGTTCCCTGAGACTGGGAAGGGCGGAGAGACAACCTCGTTCATCCCATAAAGTTTTTGCAGAGCAGTAGTCGTCGGGTTAGGCACCTCTACTTTTGAGAAATAGGTGTAACCGCACCTTTGAAGGCGAGTGGGGAGTTCGCGTTTTAAGACAGCGTTTAAGATGGCGTGGGCGGGGTTGAAGTTGACAACTCGCCTCAACCCTACATACGAAGTGGTTAGTCTCGGATTAACCTCCACAACCACAGCCTCATTCTCGGTCAGAACAAAATCGACTCCAAGGTATCCTCTGAGGTCTGGGAAAGATTTAACCAGTTTTTCAGCCGCTTCAAAGGCTTCAGCCTGAAGAGGATTGTCAAAAGGAACCAATCCACCGCTGTAACTTGACGGGGCTTCTGACGTTTCAAGTGTGACATCTTGGCGGTTCAAGCTGATGGCTACAGCGTCGTTGCCTGTGGAAAGCAAGCTGACACTTGCAGCGGCGCCAATGATTAATTCTTGAACCAAAAAATATTCGCTTGACGACTCCCGTTTAATCTTTTCCACGGAGCCAGCCAGTTGGTCTTCGTTTCTGGCAACGCTTAATCCGAAACAGCTAACGCCGTTCGAGGGCTTGAATATTAAAGGGAAATTCAATCTGCCGCGAAAAGCTTTCTTGATTTCATCCAAATCATCAGCTACGCTAAACATCATCGTCTCAGGCAGAGGCAACCCCCGTTTTCTCATGAAATCATAGAAGACGGCTTTGTCGGATACTTTTTCTATGGCGCTGGGCGGGCAGTTCAACAATGCTATGCCCGTCTGTTCTACAAGTTCCACAAGCGACCGCAATACGCCATCGGTTTCTGGCGCAATTAGGTAAGCAACGTCAGCCTGTTCAGAAATTTTTTGGAGGTTCGTCTGAGCCTCTTGTGAAGAAGAAACAGACACTACGCAATCAGCGCCGACGGGAGGATTTAACCTTGCGATACGTGAATCAAGCGTAGTGGTAACGCTGTGTCCAGCGGCTTTAAAATCCGAAATCAGTGTTCCAAGCATGCCGAAACCTTCACTCAAGACGCTAATGGGGATTGCCTCGTCAGCGAAGCCGCCTCCTGAAACATGCTCGTAAACAAGAAGCCTCAAGATAGCTCATCACCAACCCACGATGAGAAAGCCTTTGCCTTAAAGCTTTTCTGCGCGTTTGACGATTTCAACGAGCTCTCGCACTTTTTCTATAGTGATGTTACCTTTGACTCTGTCGCTTAGGGTGCAAGCAGCGCCTCTTATGCCCACCACGTCAGCGCCTAAAGCATAAACCACGGGCAAATCCTCTTTATGCAGCGACCCCGCCAACGCTGCTTTTAAACCGTAATCGTGTGCTGCGTTAACGAAGTGCTGAAGCTGGGGTTTTGTGAGAAAAGTGAAGAGGCTTTTTCCGTCTTTAATTGCCGTGTCGAGCATGGCTATGTCCGCTTGGGCTTCATGAGCTATCTTGGGAACGAGGAGGGGGTCAACCGTGCTTATTCTCTCGGCGTCAGCGTATCCTGAGGTAACCACTTTTATGGAGGGGTTGTAGTCTTTGGCGGCTTTGGTGACGTTTTGCATCAGGTGTACCGCTGCCTCAGGCGTTTTTAACCCGTGAAGTCCTGCTTTGATGTAGTTGACGCCGGTTGTTGCCGCGCCTAAAGCAGCCAGCGATATGGAGCCGGGAAGGTTGGGCATTTCGCCTAATGTGCAGCTTACTTCAATGTTTGCTGGGGTGATCTGCCTAATCCGCTTTATCACCCATGGAAAATTTGCGCCTAGGGGACCTTCCCTCGGGTTCTTAACATCTATGATGTCGGCGCCTCCAGCAACGGCTTCCAAGGCTTCGTTTTCGTTCTTTGGGCTGATTAGCAGTTTCAATGTGATCATATTGATGCGGAATTTCTACGCCTTTAAAGTTTTTGTAACATGAACCGCTCTGAGAATGCTGCCGCGCTCAAATCAGGTAGCAAAGAGGTAAACTTTACTATTGGTTAAGACCATTGCAACGAAGAGGCGAATGGATTGAAGATAATACCTGTCCTTGATGTTCTCGGTGGAGTAGCAGTTCATGCTGTAAGAGGTAGAAGAAAAGAATACCAGCCGCTCAAGAGTGTTCTATGCGCGTCTACTGAGCCATCGGATGTGGCAACAGCGCTTAGGGCGCTTGGTTTCAGCGAGCTGTACGTGGCGGATTTAGACGCAATTACTGGGGGGCACCCAACTTTTTCCTTGTTCAAAAAGATCACTGACAAGTCAGGGCTTGAGCTGATGGTTGACGCGGGTATAACGAGTCTTGAAGCAGCGGAAGAGGTGTTGAAAAGTCACGTTTCAAAGGTTATTATCGGAACAGAAACCCTGCCGAGCATGAGTTTGGTGGCGGAGGCGGTTGAAACCTTCGGAAGTGAAAAGATAGTGGTTAGCCTAGACCTGATGGGTAACCGGATTATCAGCGGGTTTGAACTTGGCAGGCTTGCGGAGCCTGTGAGGTTTTTGCGCGAGTTAGATGAACGGGGTGTTTCCCAAATTATTGTGCTGGACTTGGCAAAAGTCGGCAGCAGCGAAGGCGTCAACACGTCTTTCCTACATGAATTGCTGAGGAACATTAAAGCTGAAGTTATTGTTGGCGGCGGCGTGCGAGATATTGAGGATTTGATGGAGTTGAAAGACCTTGGCGTGTTAGGGGTCTTGGTGGCTACCGCATTTCATTCCGGAGAAATCTCGCCTGAACGCCTGAAACAGGCTGGGTTACTTTAGTCAATTAATTTGTTGTTCTGCTTTAATGCTTCTGTCTTAAGCCCATTCAAACGTCGAAGATAAACGAACTCTATAAATACGTTAAGACTAAAGCTCGAAAGAGAAACGCGCGCGCAACTGCGCGTGTGTAATGGGCTGTTACTGCACATTTTGAGAGTCAATTTGTGCTTTTCTTTATGTTTGCGGAGTACGGTGCCTGCTTTTCCAGCTATAGGAAACATTATTTGTGCCGTTTTGTATGTTGCGAAAATTGGCGAACCGTAAAATTTTACATTTAAAAGTTAAAAACCAGCTTGGTTCCGAGTGAAAAAGGCGGCATAGCTGTTAAAAATCAATGTTGATGCATTGTTTTCAAGGGATAGATTTCGAAGCAAGGTGCATAATGATTGAGCAAGACGCTCATCGGCATTGTGCTCAGCGAACAAAAGATATCAGCCCTTAAAAGCCAGAATAGCTATCTGAGTATGTGCTAATGCCGGTTGGCAACTGAATAAGATGTTTGAAGAGTGTTCAAAAGTGTGTTTCGTTGATGCTTCCGTATACCGTTCGTTTGGAATAAAGCTCCAGTGTTTAAAAGCTTTTAAAGTATCCTGCAGAACACCCCGTTTTTCGCAGTTTCCTGTATATTCCTGTGGGCGCTAGTAATGGTAATTGAACGAAACCTGCTAATTTCACTTCTGAAACTAACAAAAAACGGGCCTGTTTTAATTAAAGATGTCAATAAAGACTCCAAGATAGCCTCAGATATTGTCAGAAAATTGCTTGAAAAACTTCAAAACGAAGGCTTACTTTATCTTAAAGCGGATTTTGTCGAAGTGAACAGTGATACCCGGCTGAGGCTCGCTGTTAACGCAGCATCCTTGGGCGCAGACATCGAGCATATTAGCGCTTTTCTCCGTTGGCAGGAGTTCGAGGACATCGCAGCGCTGGCGTTGGAAAGAAACGGCTACGTTGTCACAAAGAACGTGCGATTTAAGCATGCAGGGCGCAGATGGGAAATCGACGTAGTTGGCTGTAGAAAACCCTTGGTTTTATGCGTGGACTGTAAACGTTGGCAGCGCGGATTGAAGCCTTCTGCGTTAAGGCGGATTGTTGAGGCGCAAGTGGAAAGGGCACAGGCACTGGTCGACACGCTACATAGCGCATCGTTGAAGGTTGAGTGCGTTAAGTGGGATAAGGTCAAGTTTATTCCTGTAATTTTGTCGCTTTTTCCAAGCAGTTTCAAATTTTATGATGATGTTCCTGTTGTTCCTGTTTTGCAGCTGCAGGATTTCTTGATACAACTGCCCGCTCAAGTTGAGTCATTGACGTATTTCGTGAAGGAATTCAGTCATTTATGACATGATTTTAAGTATTGGTTTCTTGGCAAATCTTACCGCTGGATAGAGGCTTAAAAGGAACATTCCAGCTAAAGCTGCTGAGAGCCATGCCGCTATCTCCAAAATTGTGAAGCTTGTCACGACTGGTTGGGGTATTAGAATCATGAGCGTGATTATTACTCCGAGAGAGATTCCAACGGCAAAGCTTGAGAGGAGAACGATTAAGCTTTGAACCGCGAGGATGGTCACCACGGTTTTAGGCTTTGCGCCCATAGCCCGCAAAACCGCGAATTCCTGATGCTGCTCATCGATGGCAAGCACGAGATACGCTATTAGGCATAGGGTTGCGGCTACCAAGCTGAAAAGCGGTAAAAACATGACCACCGACCATATGGCTCCGAGAAAGTTAACATTCGTTTTCAGCGTCTCGTTGAGTTCAAAAACCATCAAATCCGAGTTTACACCAGCCACGCGTTCCTGCACTTGCGTGATGACGCTTGACCGGTCAACTCCAGAGGCTAGCTGAACAAGCGCGACGTTGGGGCTGGAAATCATGTTTAAACTTTCAAGTTTTTCAAGAGAAACAAACGTGACAATGCCGTTGTTTATCGGGTCTAAACACAAGCCCACTACGTTGAAAGTGGCGTTTTGCATCGTAAAGCTCTGTGATAAGGGCATTTCAAACATGACTGCGGTTACCGAATCTCCAACAACCGCTTCTGAAGAATTGGCACCTCTTAAGAAACGCCCATCAATGAACCATGAAGAGAGGACTTTTCCGGGATCTACGCCTACAATCAACGAGTCTGTTTGCCGATGATCACCAACTGGTATCGTGGCTTGAGTTTCAGGGTCGAACGTGAAGTTCATTAACTCCTGCATGAGCCCTTTGCATACCAGACGCTTCTCAAAATTTGCTATGCCAGCAATGCTGTTCAATTGCTGAAGGGCAGCGTCAGGAAGGGCAAAATTTGGGTCTAAATAGTTGAAATCAGCTTTTTCTTTAGCTCCCGAGAATTTGGATAACAACGCGATGTATTGGCTGCCCATATCCTTATGCGCAATTAGGAGCACGTCTTTGCCAATGGCTTCTTCGACCCGTGTAGTGGTGGTGTCGTTAGCGATTATGCTTCCTGTGATGGAAACAGTTAGCAGGATAAATACGGTTGACAGAAAGAATACTATGCGGATGGTGGCGGATTGGCGCCTGAACAGGCTTCTTGCGGCTATGTTCAGCGTTAATCGGGACTTTGACAGCGCTTTAAACTTGTTTCCCCTGCTTAAACCGAAATATTGTATAGGCGAAAGGGCGGCAATCGGCGAAATTCGGGCGGCGTTAAGCAGAGGTTTCAATCCAAATATCAAGCCGAAAACAAAGAACGTGACAAAAACTAGCGGGACGTACCAGAAGTTGAGCGCTTTTTGATAGTTTTGGAAGGCGCCAGTGTTGATGAATGCGTAATCTGTTAGGTAGCCAAGCGCCACTCCCAGAATGCAGCCCATGAACAGCACTATTAAGAGTTCGGTTAAGAAGTAGCCGAAGACTAGACTGTTTGGGCATCCAGCCGCTTTGATGAGCCCGAAGTCTCTTGTTCGCTGAGCCATCATCAGGAAAGTAATGAACGAAATTATCACCGCGCCCACGGCGAAGACCAAGATTCCCACAAACAACAAAAATTTCGAGAAAATAACCGAGTAACCTATGGTTAGAGTTTTCTCAGCTGCTGATGTTATCCCAAAACCTATCTGGTCGGCAAAAAGAAGCAGAAAAAGCGTGGAAGCAACACAAACCGTCAAGCTGATGAGAGCTAAGCTTGTTTGCAGTTTTCTGCGCAGAAGATCGTTTACGGGAAAAAAGGTTTCACTCATCTCCGGTCGCCAGCCTCCCGTCTTCCAAGCAAAGTGTCCGGTCGGCAAGCTGCATCAATTCCATGTCATGAGTCGCCACGATAACGGTTTTGCCCTCAGCCTTCAACATCTGCAGTACCTGCGTTATTTTCTGACCGTTTTTCGTATCCAAATTTCCCGTCGGCTCATCAGCGAGAATAAGCTCAGGGTCATTTGCCAAGGCACGGGCAAACGCTACGCGCTGCTGTTCACCCCCGCTCAGTTGAGATGGAAAATGATTTGCCCTGGGCTGTAAACCCACAGTCTCCAGCAATTTTGCGACGCGCGTCTCTATTTCCGCCTCGGGTTTTCTAACCCATTCCATTGGAAACGCGACGTTTTCCGCCACCGTTAAAGTTGAAACCAAATTGTAAGATTGGAAAACGAAACCCACATGGCTACAGCGAAATTCAGCCAGGAAATCCTCATCTTGAACAGTTAAGTCCTCACCTAAAACGAGAATTTTTCCGCTTGTAGGCCTGTCAATTCCGCTGATAAGGTTAAGCAGCGTGGTTTTTCCAGAACCTGACGGACCACATAACGCCACAAACTCGCCTTTCGCAACTGTTAGCGTTATGTCTTTTAGGACCTCCATTTCCGCTTCGCCTAGCGGGTAAGTTTTGTTTAAAGAACGAGTGAATACTACGAAATCACTTGTTTTCATAGGCATACAGAAAATACGTTGCATTTTATAATATGCTTTTAGGTACGGTTCCTTACCACCGCTTAATAGCTCTTCTCTATGGCAAAGTTTCCCCTGTCACGCTTCAAAATCCTCGCTTTTTCTGGAAGCTTGTCTTTTTCCCAGTCCGCCCAACTAACTTCTTTGAACAGCCATTTCTTGCCAAGGTGCGCCGCTATTATCGCGTGCTTTTTCGCGTTGTCTCCAGGTATAAGTTCGTTGAGGAACCTGAAGAGCTTGTCAATCTGCTGCTTGGGATAATACGCGTAGTAGCTAGCGTTCTTCACTTCAAAAGCATACATGTGTTCGCCTTTTCTAGCCATCAGGTCTGGCAGCGGACTCAAGCTTGGGTTGCTGACGGGGATTCGCACTGCGTTGTAGCCGAGGTTCTGCAGCCGCTTCACTAGAACGGTCTCGCTGTAGAAGCCTCTCTTGCGCCATCGGCGAAGTTTGATTCTGTCGATGTCTTTTGTCACATGTTCGCCCTTCAGCAGTTGCTTAATTAAAGTGGCACACGAAATAAAAAATTGTTCCGCTTGCTACTAAAAATGTTAGTTCTGTTGCTGCCTTTGTATACGCTTTTCTGCAGGCGACGCGGCTGGAGTATGCTGGTGACGGAATAAACAAATGTAATACATATACAACCAAAATCACGCTAAAGGAAAAACACAACATTGACAAACCAAAAATATAGATGGTTTAGAGTACACTAACGACTACAAAAGTATATTCTCATGCAAAAGAACGCTAAAAACACCTTCTTCCTAAACCCACTGCTACACAAAATCGGAGCTGGTGAAAAAGAAAAACACCACCTCAGAGCCCCTGCGTATACAAAAACATCACCCAAACTCAATTCTAAAACCCTAACAGCAGTTTCAACCATTCAAAACTTATATACTTTAGATTACGCATGACACCCAGACGCCCTATGTCCTAACCTTGATATGGACTCCAAAAAGAAAGCGACGCTCAAGCAAAAACTTTCTACAATGAGGCTTGCAGAGACAGTGAGGTGCCCAAAAATTCGAAGTGGCGTCGAAGAGAACATGCCACGGCTTCGCATGGAGATTATCGACGGTCTTTATATGAGGTCACGATAAACTCCATAGGTAACCCTCAAAGTAGAGGTGAAAACGCCCAAAATGAAGCTTTTTAACTGTTTAGGGATTATTTACGGCTTTTCAGTTTTTGATCTGCTGCTAAAAAAACAGGTGCTTTTCGGGTGTTCACAGGTTCGATTATGTACAAGCCATGCAATTAGCTTTTACTGCAAAATAAGCTGTGAAACTGTCTAATTTTGAGAAATAAGCTAAACGGGATAGCGTAATTTTACGGCGCTACGCGGGCATTTATGTTCAGTTTTTTGAATATTGTTGATTTTGAAATAAGCTCTTTAATTGATTTAAGCACAGAGACTAATGGAACATGAATGGAGGAGAAGGTGTGTCTTTTGATCATTTTGGAGAAGGCGTTGAAACGCTGACTCGAAGTGTGCTGGGGCGAACCGTAAAAGTGCAGTGGAACTGGGGAAAATTCAAAGCCACCGACGGCTTCCCAGTAGACGAAAACATGATAAATTGGGTCATAGGTCAAGACCAAGCGTTAAACGAGGGCTTCCTGTGCCTAGACGAGTGGGTGCACAAACTCAAGCATTTAGATCAGACGCAGTGGTACGCAAGCTGGAGCAAAGCCGACGAACCCAAACCGTCAGCGAAAACTGTAATCAGCCCAGGACCCTACCTGCTGCTTTTAGGCGACCCGGGAACAGGCAAGTCACTCCTTGGAAGAGCATTATCCGAAAAGCTAACTCAGGTTTACAAGGAGAACGGCATAAAACTCTTTGACGTTTTATCCTGGAAAAACCCGGTTCTGCCCAGCCAGCCGCGCGTATCTATCCACAAAGTTGGCGAAGGAAAAAAGGTACTGAAAACAGAGCAGCGTAAAGAGCTTAAACGTAAGTTCGCAACCAAAATCGGTCTCAGAGCAATACAGATCCTCATGCTCACGCTAGGCATATTCCTTCTGTCGTTAGGCTTATACTTCATGATTGACGCATGGCAAACATGGAGCGCAAACGGCGTATCTATCGGAGGCACAACTTGGCAGGAATTGTACAGCCACAACTTTTCAGCTTACTTTGTTGACCGATTCATAAACTTGGTGCCCCTGACGTTCATCCCTGGAGGAAGCCTAATCTTTTTCAGCGTCTTCATCTGGTGGTTCACACGAATAGGCGGACTAACCAACCTTCGCGGCGTCGGAGGCGCCCAACAATCAGACGTTCCAAAACTCATTGTGGACAACGGGTCAGGAAACGCCCCTTTCGTAGACGCAACCGGACACAGAAGCGCTCAACTCTTCGGGTCGGTAGCTTGGGACCCGTTTCAAACCGGCGGTTTAGGAACACCCGAACACCAAAGAGTCACCGCAGGCGACGTTCACGTGGCATCACTGGGGATACTCTATATCGACGAAGTCAAGAACTTGGACCCGGAAGAGGCAATAACGCTGCTAACGGTCCTAGAGGATGGCCAGCTGCCCATAACCTTGCGAGGACGATGGCAGGGCGGAGCCACCTCAGCGATGGCTGTGTCAACAGAACCTGTGCCAGCTATCACATTCCTTGTTTGCGCCGGTAACTTTGACAGCATAGGCCAGATTCACCCTGCGCTTATGGACCGGATTTACGGTTACGGCAAAGTCGTGCGCATGAACAACGACATGCCCAACACGCTGGAAAACAGGCGTAAATACGTTCAGTTTATAGCACAGGAAGTTAACCGCTTCAACCTCATACCGTTCCGGAGAGACGCATGCATTGAAATAGTTGAAGAAGGCAGACGGCGAAGCAACAAGCGGGACGCCCTTACTACGCGTTTTAGACCCTTGATTTCCATAATCAAAACTTCTGCGACCTTGGCCATTAACGAGAAATGCAAAGCAGTTGAACGCCGTCACGTTCTGGAAGCCTTAAATGAGCACTGCAAGACCATCCAAAAACAGCTGCTGGAACATGAGATGCATGAACGAGGAAAACTTTTAGAAATAAAACCTGAGGGCTTAAAGCTTGGGCAGATTCATGGTTTGGCTGTGGTGCATGACCCGTTCAGTGGCGAGATGACTGGTAATGTTCTCGGCGTGAAAGCCCAGCTTGTTAGGAAAACTGAGCTCCCTAGGGACCAGCCTCTTAAAGGATATTACAAAGTGACTGGAGTAGCTAAGGGGCAAAGTTTCATTTCGGACAGCATCGCCAAAGTCCGAAGCGTTATCCTCCAAAAATACGGTGTGGACATTGCGCAGGACTACTTAACACATATCGATTTTGCCCAGTCCTACGGAGTTGACGGTCCCTCGGCGGGTGTAACGATGGCTATTCTTTTGTGCTCTCTCATTGAAGGCAAACCAATACGGCAAGATGTGGCAGTGACGGGCGAAATAAACTTGGGCGTCAGCGGCGCTATCCAGATCACAGCGGTAGGCGGAGTCCACGAGAAAATCAAGGCTGCCGAAGCTTGGGGTTTCAAGAAAGTGGTTATTCCAAAGAAGAATTATCTTCATTCGGTTGACGCCAGAGACTACACAATCGATGTTATGCCCGCTGCAACGTTGGACGACTATTTGAAGGAGTGCTTGGTGGAACAGCAGTTTCTCAAAGTGCCTGCAGGCAAGTACAAATAACGCCCCTCACCCCTTTTCTAAAGCCTTTTCAGTTTATTTCACATCAATCTAGCATATTGCTGTGTAAGGAATAAACTAAACTGCTTGAAATTCCATGGGCGGCTCATTGCAAAATTGTTGTTCAGTAAGTTTGGTCGCGTCGATATTACCGTTGGCATTTATAGTCACCAGCGTTCACTACATCATGTTGCGTTAGTAGCCGTATACAAAAGCATAGACAAAAATCACAAATTAGCCGCCATTCACGACCATTCACGGTTTCAACTGTCAAAGTGCAAGGGGGTTGTCGGAAACATTTTTCAACAGTACCGTGAATAGTCAAGCGGTGATAATTATGTCAGGCTTCAAAGTTGTTAACAAAAGTTACAGTTTCTCTACGGGAGGCGAAATAGACTTTGTGGACCTCACAGACAAGGTTCAAGAGACAGTGTCCAAATCAGCCATCAAAAACGGCTTGGTCCATGTTTTTGCACCTCATGCTACAGGCATACTCGTTCTGACAGAAAATGACTATGGCTTGCTTAACGACATAAAGACGTTTCTTGAGGAGTTGGTTCCGAAGCGCCGCGCGTATCAGCACCCATCCAACGCTCACTCGCACCTGCGTTCCATGCTTCTGCCACCCGACAAGACCCTGCCGGTGATTGATGGACGCGTTGAGTTCGGAACGTGGCAATCTCTGCTTTTTGTAGAAACAGACGTCTACCCTCGCAAACGAATCGTGATACTGCAGGTCATGGGCGAAGAATAGTTCTCAACAATCGCTCCAGAGAACATGCAACGCGCCTTAGCAATTTTCCTAGATGCTGCGCAGCAAAATTTTTTGGTGGCTTCGAATTTCGTATTAAAAAAACACGGCACAATACATGAAATTTATCTTTTTTATTTTTAAATTCGCACTTAACCATGCTCATTTTTAACTGTTTATTATAAAATATTACCGTTCGAAGCCGTTTCGCTACACCCGAAAAGCATATTGCCTTGAAGCTTTCCATAACAAGACGGCAAGTACCGTGCAGAATAGACGGTTAACAGTTAAACGCCAGTTTTTCGCGGTTTTCGCTCCATAAAACCCGCTTTTGGCGGTTTTTTCCTCAGGGTTTTCCGCCTTGGGTTTTACGTATTTATATGCTTCGTTAGAGTTTCGGAGCGACTGCAACCTTGAAAAAGTCACTTGTAAAAAAGGGAGGTAAAATGTGGGTTCATAAGAGGCTTATTTCCGGTTTTATCCTCGTTCGGTGCGAATCCTCTTGTAGGGTCCTCGAGGTCTCATACGGGCTTTCTTTTTCGTTTCAACCTTCGATAAAGGCGTCTCTCCTAATTGCTCAGCATCAGGGTCATCAGTTGCTGGAACTTCAAGTGCATCTGGAAAATCTGTCAAAGTGCCTTGGTCAGCACCGCTCTTAACCATCTTGGCTATGGCTTTCGCTGCATCGTCTGGTTCTGCGTTTATACCGCGTATGGCATCCAATAGAAGCACCACTTCAAAGCCGAGTTCGCGGGCGTCAAGAACCGTGTTCTTAACACAGTAGTCAGTTGCTAAACCGCCCACAAAAACTCTCCTGACATCCTGCTTTTTCAGTTTGTCTGCAAGTTCGGTGTAGTCAAAACCTGAATAAGTCTCTTTGCGTGGGTCCATGGCTTTTGATATGATTGTTGCTTCACTTGGGAGTTTCAGGTCGGAGTGAAATTTGGCGCCTTCGGTGTCTTGGACGCAGTGAGGCGGCCACGGGCCTCCTTGGGCTTTGAAGGATATGTGATTTGGCGGGTGCCAGTCTCTCGTTGCGCAGATTTCTGCGTTGGCTTTCTTGAAGATTTTTATGTAGTCATTGAGAACTGGAATCGTTTGGTCTCCTTCAGGAACAGGTAAGGCGCCGCTTGGACAGAAATCGTTTTGCACGTCTACAATTATGAGCGCGTCAGTTTTCCCTATGCTAAAGTCCTTTTTCAAACAAATCTCACCTAAACAATTTAGCCGAGTTCAAGTCTATTCGGAACTCTATTGGAAATATAGGATGGCGCAAAGGATAAATGTTTTCTAGACTGTAAAGCTGGCGCGAACCGTATGGAAAAGTAATTAAGTTGTTGTTTGGATAAGATGTGCAGGTGAAAAATCATGGCTGTTGTAGCTTACATACTGTTTAAAGTGAACTCGGGAACTG